>Ga0179593_1493327_pt1 | contig 14933 bp, 18 predicted proteins | sample CZODoug2_1_08_16_FD_185931 | JGI IMG/M metagenome (GOLD analysis project Ga0179593, IMG submission 185931) | Vadose zone soil fungal communities from Angelo Coast Range Reserve, California, USA - CZODoug2_1_08_16fungal (PacBio error correction) | ecosystem: Environmental > Terrestrial > Soil >... | reverse complement strand
CCAATTTCCGTTCGGAGCCTTACAACGTTTCTCCTTCTTCCCTCCAGCAGGGGCTGCCTCTTGGCTTCATTTTTTCCGGACGGCATGACGAGGCTAAAGGTCGCGTCCCCCCTTAGAATCCGGTTTCTTTTTTTTCGAGTTTGGAACTCGGTGACTTCGATGGTGGCTCCCTTCGGGTCCCCATTCACATCTGGAGCGTAAAGTTTATTCCCGCCCGCCTGGGCCTTTCTTCAAGACCAATGGCCTGAGTTTCACATTCAACTTTTCCTTCCCATTTCAAGATCCTTTTTCTCCTCTTTTGACTTGGTTACCTCCTCGCGCCGCATTGCAGAAACAAACCCCCCCCCTTTTCCCCTTTTTCTCGGTTTTTGGATTTTTTAATTGGAGGGATAATTTCGTACCGGTGACTCCGTTCTCCCCTTTCGCTTCTCCACATCGTCGCCCTGGACGATGCGATAGAGACGAAAACCCAGCCTTTGAATATTTGCAAATCTTTTTGCGAAGACGCCTCGCGAGTTGCACTTTCGAGATAAAACCTGTTAGTAACAACCCTTTTCCTCAAAAGCTTCCCATCGATTTGATGTCTGAGCGCAAGGTTGCCCTCTTCAAATTTGTCCTGCCTTTTTTCCCGTCGTTCCCCACGGCCCTAAATGTAAAAGTAGTCCCTCCTCCCCCCCCTTTTGCTCGAACGGGGTTCTTCTCCTTGCTTTTTTTACGGCTGACACTGAGAATGTACGTAATCCCTTTTCCCCCCTCTTGTTGCGAATGAAATGTTGTATGCGTTTGCACTTTAGTCAAGGTTTTCCTTTGCGGGATGGTACCTGACTTTCCCTACTGGCCCCTATTTTTCTTCGTGGGTCATCGTTGAAGAGAACAGTTACCCCTCAGGCTCTTCCCCTCTTTTTTGTTTCTTGCCCGGCCTTCCCCCCCACTTGTATTATCCGAGCCGGCACACGTGCGTATCCCCTGCTAAAGTCCTCCCCCCCCTAAATCACAATTTTTTTTCTTCCTGAACCTTTTACTAGCGGCCATACGTGGGTAGGAACATTTCACTTTTGTCCCTGACGCTTTTGCTCGATGCGCAACGTACATGTCTCGTTTCTTGCATATCACTCTTTCCCTCCCGTTTTTTTTTCCTCCCCTCGACCCAGATTTTTTCATGGCTGCCAGCCCGAACCTTAACAGGGTTGTTTCCATTCATTCTCCTCCTCGATTTCCTCTCTTCCCCTCGACTCGCTGCCTCTTAATGCCCTTTCCGCATGAGAAGGACCTCCTGACCCTTTTTTCTCTTCTTTCCTTAATGCAGTCCGCGTCTCTAGCAGCATCGGGAATTTCCTCGTTGTCGTTTTGCAGAATCGGATTCCCCGTTGCTTTCTTTTTCCCCCGGTGTTAGCCAGTTCATGGGTGTTTAAAAAAGAATTTCTTTCCCTTTATTTCCTTTTATGGAACCGCCGCCCCACTGCTGGACTTCAATGCTCCCGTAGTGTCGCAGAGCAGCATCTTTTCCAGCTACCGTCCGGCCCGCTGCATCTTAGCCCATCTCTCATGACGCGAAGTGATCGAGACGGATTAGGTCCGTTCCCCCCTTTCATCTTTTTTCTATGGCTTTTTTTCGGAAAATGTTGCTAATTCTTTTGAGGTATTCGAATATTTAACTTCGGGACCCCCCCTCCACTTTTCAGTTCCATTTTTTCCCCCGGTCTTCACTTAATGATTGTTCTTTTCCTCCTCTTCTTCTGTAGGAAGTTTCCCGAGCGACTTTCCGAAAGAGTCTTGTTTTTATCTCCAATTCCTTTTTTCCCCTCTCCGTTTTCTGCTTTAAAACTCGGATGAAATCAGTCCCCCTCCCTCCTTTACCCAAATCTGTGGTTGTAAAGGCTATTGTCCGTTACCCTCTCAATTTATGCTTCCCCTTTTTCCCACTAACTTCCAATAAACCACCATCTTTGGTTCATCAATTTTTGACTCTGCAGCCTCGTTCACTCCCCCTTTTTTACATTGTCTTCCCCCTTTTTTAGTTCCGTTTTTCCGATACATTTACGCAAGGCGCGGGGATGCAATATCAACTTGGTCTTTCCCGTTCTCTCTCAAATCTCCCTGAACCCACAACTTACTGTGGTGTTTGGTTGGGTACTTTCACTTTATCCTTACCAAATTTCTTTCCCCCTGTTTCAGCTCCTCACTCTTCCGAAGGAGAGGCAAGTTGCCCACAGTTTTTTTCGAACAACCTACTATCTTTTTCTATATGCAGTTCTTTTTTTTCCAATCCATGGGTCCCCGACGACTTGGTGCAGGCTGATTCCCATCGATGGCCATCGTTTATTTTCCCTTTCACATCCTTCCCCCTAAAACCGCGAATTTTTAAATTTTTTTCTTCCCCTTGGGCCGCGAGGAATAAGCACTTGAAGGCACCCCTTCTGCTTGAGGGTTTTTTTTTCATTATTCAAGGGGCCCCTCACTTTAATGGGGCCCCAGCCTCTTTCCACCTCTGGTGTTGAAGTTCCCTCCTTCTTGTTCTCTTGGCGAGGACTCCTGCCTTTTCACCGTTCTCAGCACGCTAGCGGGCCTTTCGTCCTTTTTTTCTTTTGCATTGTTCCGTCCCAGACGCAAAGTCTCGTAGAGCAAAAATTCCTTTGGCTTTTCAGCCCCCCCTTTTCTTGATTGTTATCATGTGCCATCGGGCCGGCGGAGACTAAAGAGTCTAGCCTTTTTCCTTGAATTCTTCTTGCCTCTTGTTCCCTTGTGCTTTCTCCCTCTTCTTTTTCGTCTCACGGGTGCTCCCACGCAATGGTAGCGATGTTTCTCCCTACCCTTAAACACCCTTTCCTCTTCCCTTTTTCTGGTCCCCACTGCGGCCAACATTACTTGGTTCGTTTACTCCCAAAGCGAGAAAGTTTTGTATCTCTCTCCCTCCTTCCCTTCCCCCTTTTTTTTTTCTCCTCATATTTTTACCCCCACCTTTCGTCCCCCCTTTAGGGAGGGATCACGCCTTTAGTACCATAGGATGTCAGACTTGAGGACCATTCCCTCCCCTTAAAGATTTTGTTTTTTAGTGGTCGTTCCCTCATCGCTCTACCATTTGCTGCGTCTCCAATCCCCGTAGAAGCCAGACGTCCTTTTTCTAAGCCACCACTTTTCCCCACGAAGTCCCTCCTGCGCAGCTTTCTCCGCCTGAAGACTCCCCCAATTACTTTTCTCCCCCCGATGCTTTCAGCCTACCATTCTTCTTGTGCTTCATCCCTTGTTCTTCTTATTACTACTATTGCAGGGCCCCCCCTCTCGGTCTTTTACACAGCGTGTCCAAGTTTATGAGCGGCGATGTCCATCCCCCTTTACCAACTGCACCCCTTTGGGGATGTGCCCTGTCAATCAATCACCTTTTCCTTCCAGTAACTTTCTTGACCCTCAAAAGGGAACATCCCCATCCTTTCTTTCCTGCCCTCTTTCGTTCCTTCTTACCTAAGGGAGCCACGCAGCACGTTAACCCCTTTCTTTTTGGTATTTTCAAGTATCCCCCCTTCTCACCCTCCCTCCCTCTGAAGATTGCTTGCATCAGCCTGAAGTCAGTTTCCACCCCCTTATTAATTTACCTGCTGCCTTTCCCACTTCGTTTGCTCAACATACTCCCCCTCCTTCCCCCGTTGCTTTGTTCCCCCTCCACGCCGATTGAGAAAATGTCGCGGATCCACTTCCCTTTCCCTTTACCAACGGACCTTTTTTTTTTTTTTCCTTTTCTTCGTATTAGAAATTCCATTTTCCCTTCCCCGTTGATAGCCTCCCGCGCGTCCTTTCTTCCTATGCTTGCCTCTTCTCCCCGTACTCAATGTACACCGTCGTAATGAAACCTTTTTGAACTTTCCAATTTTTTTTTTTCCCCTCAAACGCCCCCCTTTCGGGGGATTTCCCCATTTAGTGTCCCCCCCCGCTGGACGAATTGGATACTCAGTTCAACCTTGCATCCATTCTGCGTTTGAATGTGTGGCTCTTTCATCCTTTATAAGCGCCTTTTTTCTGATTGCTGCTAAAACGCCAATTCTCGCGCAAGATCCGCGCCTTGCACGCCCTTCTTCTCAATCTACTATGCCGTTCTCCATCCTCTCGGCTCACTGAATTTCCGAATTCTCGGCGCAGTTTTCCCCCGGCCTCGTAACATCTACCCTCCCCCATTCCGCCGCCGGCCTCGCTGAATTTGGACTGGAGCGGCACTTCTCCTTTGCCCTTCCGCGTTCGCCTCTTCATGCATTCTTTTATCTCTTCCACCCCTTTTCGAAACTCCTTTGCCGAAGATGTTAACGTAGGAGCTTTGACAAATGCCATTTTTTCCACGTTATCCCCCGCTCTTCCCCCCTCTGTGCTAACGCTTTCAATTAAGAACCTAGTCTTCTTTCCCTATGTCAACTACCCCTTTTCTTGAGAGTGATTATAAATGCATTGCGGTTTGTGTGTGGCCTCTTCCCTCTATCGCCCCCCCCTCTCAATTCTTTTCTCCCATGTCAACACCTTTTCATGTCGTGAAAGGGGCTTCCCCGGCCTTCCCTCATCTGTCTTTCTTTTTGATTCTCTCTCTGGAGATGGTCCCCTCCCCCTGTTCAGGTGCTTTTTTTGCCCGAGTCGGTCAAGGAAGATATTTAGGGTCTCTTCCCCTTCCGAGCCTTCCCCACTTAGGCTTCAACGAGATTAATCTCGCTTTTTCATCTCAAGACTGTTGGCGTTGAACCTTTATACACCCGGATAGGCAATCGCTCTCTCCCCCTTCTGACTTTTTCTTCAATTGAAGGACGGTGTAAAGACTTTCCTAAGTCTCTCCGGTTTCCTTTTTCTTTTTTTTAATTCCCAGCATTTTTCTTTTTTACCTAGGGAAACCCCCCAAAAGTTTTTTCAAGGAATCGGCGCAGCTGTTGACTTTTTTTTCTTCCTTTCATCCCCCCCTCCTCATCCGTGGAGTTTTCGTATCGTGAACTCTAAATTCCTCCCGAAACCTCTGTCCCCTTTCTTAATTTTTCTTTTTCCTGTTCAAACGAGACAAAATTTCCGATTTTGCTGGAGCCTTTGGCAGATGATTACCGTCCCCCGCTCCTTTCCCACTTAACAGTCATCCAATACGTGAGATCTTCTGTGTCCCTTTTCGCCCGTTTTCTTGTGTGGCCCCGATCCGACGGCACTAGGCCAACTTTTCACACAGGCCCTCCTCGCTCCCGACCCCCAATTTATTGTCGAAAGACGTTTTTTCTCCCTTTTTCCCATGTTGTCTATATATAGAAGTATTTTCAACTCCGACTTTTCCCCCTTCGTTCCCATCTCCTTCATTAACTGCAGGGAAGGGATTGGAGTTTCTTTTATTTTCCTCCCCCTTCCATTTTTTCGTTCTCCCCGTTAGCCCCTTCCCCCCCAATCCCACCGAGCCATTTTCCTGCATTCTTCGATACGATTTTTTTTTCTGCAATGTGCAGGGCTCTACCGTTCCTGCCGGTATCTTGACCTAGCTGGAGTCCAATATTTGTCTCCGCTTTACTTACCATGGTCTTCGTCTGACCTATCTACCAGAAGGTTCCCATGCTTTGCTTGAACTAAATTTCTCGCCCTTCCCCAAGTTCGCGAGACCCCACTCAATTTATTCACACTCCTCAAATAGAATAACGTGCCATAGTACTGTCTCCTCGTCATGCCCATTCTTTCCCCAAGCCCCCCATTTCTGCCACCTGCTTATTAGAAGAGTCCCTTTTACTTCTTCTAAGTTCATAATCCCGTTGTTGTGTTGAGATCCCCTTTTTCTATTTCTAGACACGTTTTCGCCCCTCATTCTTCGATCCACTTGGAGGAATTTTTTTCCCTTTCTTCTTTAAGACGCCTTTCGCGCCTGTTCCTTGGACCCGGTTGTTTTTGGCGTTTCCTGGCCCTCTTACTTTCGATTGGTCTCGGGGTGTTAACCTTCAAACGTATTCTTTTTCACCTTCGTTATCATGTGGTGGACCCCTGTTTTCATATATTGATCTGACCTCCCCCCCCAATCTTTTTGTAGTCTTCCTAGACAAACCGCTTTTTTTGACCTCCCTCTTTAGATACGTTCCCCCCGTGGACCTTTGGTAAGGATCGTCCCCTTTGAAGTGCATTTCCCCAAAAAAACCCCCCCATCCTTCTCCCCTATCTGTAACACTTTGGTCGGGAGGGATAAACTGGTGTGATTTCCCTGTGATCTCTCGCCCTTTCCACCAACAAAAAAAACCCAAAAAAACCAAAAACCAAAACCCCACACAAAACCACCACCAGCTTTGATCGCAAATGGACGATGTTCTCTTTCCCCGCGAAAATCCGCGTTTCATACTTACCCTTTATTTTGCAATATGTTGCTTATCTAGTTGCCAACGTCTTCGATATTCTTTCCTTTCTCCCCCCGGCTCCCTTTTCCCCCAACCAGCTTTCATTCGACAATCGAGTTTTTTTTTTTTTTCTTTTTGCCTGTTCCCCCCCGGAATATCCTTCTTGATCGTTGGGACCCTTTCCTGTACACTCGCCTCGTCCACCCCGGCCTCGAACGTGATCGGGTTGACTTTCTTTCGACAGGTTGAGACTGTAATTTCCCTCTGCCCCCAATAGCAGTTTCCCCAATGCCGCCTTTTCCAATTTGGTCTTGACTCTTTTCTTTCTCGCGGCAGTGCTTTTCGGGCGGACAGTCAGAAGTCCTAATCCTCTTCCACTTTGATTTTTTTGTGTTCTTTTAGCACCAGTTCCCCCCTTCATTCGCTGCGCCGATCCGTGTCTTCTGTCCTTCCTGGACCCCTTTGGGCTTATCCTCTCTCTTTCAATTACCTTCCTCCCTCCTTCCTCTGATTCTGTCCAGGCCTTAACAGTGACTCACATTTTTATTCGTCCTTTACTTGGAGTCCCCCATCCGTTTTTCTTCTGAATGTCGTTTAAGGGAAATTACGATTTTTCTCTCCGCTCATTTCCCTATTCGGTGAGTTTCGTCGCATATCCCTTTTTCCCCCCTTTCTTTTCCTTGCGTCAGCTCCTTCCTTAATAATTTTCATGCCAATTTTTGAACGCCCCCGTACCCTCTTTTCTTGTGGGGTATTAATCCTTTCTCAAGCTCGCTACTCCTCATCCCCTTTGAACCTCTGATTGCTTTCCTAGACGTTTGATTCCAGGTGTCCCTCCCCCCCTTTTTTCGCCTTTCTGTGGAGAAGGGGGCTTCTCTCTCCTATCGGGAGTTATATTTTTGCTCTTTTCGGTTCAATATCCAGATGCGGTCCCCTTCCCCCCTCCTTCCTATTAGATTTAGCCAGTTAATTTCCCTTTGTTTCACAGAACTTCTCCCGTGATCGAATGCACATGTCAACCCCCCCCCTCACAGGGACCACCATTTCTGACTTATCTTTTTCCTCCTTTATTTCATCTTGACGTATATTTTGTAGTTTCCCCTTCCACCTCCCGACGGCTCCCCTCCTCGCCTGCCGCCGGGATCTTGAGGCTCGGGCGCCAGTCATTCCGACTATCCTCTTTGTCCCCGACACATGTTTTTACAGAAAGTATTCTGATTTATCGTCTTCTCCCCGCTATTCTGAGCCCTTCCCATTTGTCCAGGTGCCCCCAGTATGTGTCTTACGGCCGAGGCTCTTTTTTCCTTTCCTTCTCTTTCTTTGAGTTCTGAGGAGCCACCCTTCTTTTTTTCGGCCCTCCTCCTTGCTCTTTCTGCGGCTTCCCTCCCTTAAAAACACCTCTGCGGCTGCCATTCACCGAACGACCTTTTCCCCCTCCTTTGTTGTAACGGCCAAATTTTCTTCAGTTTCACTTGCGCCTTAGCCAATTCTTCCTTTTTTTGTCAACTAGTTTTGGAATCCCCGACCACATTTGGCGTTTTCTTAACTTTTTTTACGCTCTATTAGTCTTACGAAATGTTTTTTACCCTTTTAGCTCTTTACACCTTTCCCCTTTGTTTTTTTTCTCCTTCTCCCCCCGACAGCGTACTTCCCACTTTAGCGGGCTGTAATCCACTTGGGTATTTTACTCTTTCGTCTAAAATCGACCTTGCCCAAAGGTTTTGTGTTTGGCGGCCGGTACTTTCACTTTATCCTTGCCTTGCTCCCCCTTTCTCCCCTCCCCTGATTTTGAATGGAACTCCCTTCTTGCCTTATTGAACTATTCTGCCAGCATGTTCCAATCCATGGGTAACTATTTTGCTGCTTCACTGCGGCAGATGATGGCAAGTCTCCGTCTCCCTTTTCTGCGTTTACGCGGGGACCATCTTTCCCCAGAAAATTCTTTTTTCCCTCTTGACAACCCTTTTTCCGGAGTGTCTCGAGGACTTTCGCAAGCACTGGGTTTTCGAGTTTATGAGTCCGTTGGTCACCTTCTTCTCTCACTCCAACTTTTCTTTAATGAGCACTGACGGGCCATCCCAGTTTTGTCCCTCTCCGCTGGCTATTGGCTTTTCCGCTACTACCTCCGCGGTGTAAGCCGCTCTGCACTTCCTTCTGTGCAATCGGTTTAGTCGTACCCCTAAGGCAGTCCCTCCTTCTTTCTTTCTTAATAAGTTCTCCTCCCCCCGATGTCATCGAGTTATGGCATGTGGCCTGACGGCGGAAGAACCCCGCAGGTGCGGCCGGTTACTGCTCTTTTTTCCCTTTCCTGTTTCAATCGCGAAGAGTTGTTCTTTCTTCGTTTTTCGGTGGGATTCCCGACAGCCCACTGCACATGTAGAGCGCTTTACACCGAACCCCGAAAGGTCCTGGTCCTATGTGACTTTTTTCTCTGCTTTATGTTACAATAAAACTGTCCCTTTTCAACCCACCCGCCAGTTTTTGTATTTGATCTCTTCCTCTCTGTTTTGTTCGAGAGATCATAGTACACACTGGCGGCTTGGTATGTCCCGCCCTTTCCGCCTGATGTATTCCACATGCAACCCTATGACGAGGCACTTTAGGGGTATTTAGTGTCGTCGTACCGAACTCTCCATTGCTCTCGTAGCCATCCCTCGTTTCGTCCTCCAATCCCAAACTTTCGAGGTTAAACCGGCGAAGATGCCCGTTCTCACCTCGGGCCGCTTTCTTTGGCCTAATCTTTTGATCTAGTCTACGCGATTTACGAAACCAGTCCCCTAGATTGTGGCTCGACATTTTTTTCTGTACTGAGTCCCCCGCTTGCACGGCCATTCGATTTCTTCGCTTTCCCGCGTTCTTATCCCGCCCCTTTCTTCCTCCTTTCCACCTTCAAGCTCGTAAAAACTGAAAAAAGTTGTTTGATCGGCTGGAACCGACAAAATTTCCCCTTGCTCTGAGAAACTTTTGAAAATCCCCTGCCATAATATAACTAATGCATGACCCAGTTAGTCTCCTCTTGGTTTTTCTAGCCTCTTTCACCCCTTAGATGTTGGATGGTTCCCAAGTATTCCACCTCTCGGGGTTTTCCCCCACGGAGGACTCCTCTGACTGCCATCAGTCCTCTGCGTCCACACTAGTTTTCCATTGGGACCCTTCGCTCTAACCCCCTGTGTGATCACCAATTTCCCCTCGCTTTGACTTACTCCTTTGGCTTTGCTTTCACTGAACTTCGCAAATTCCGTCTTCAAGTTAGTTCCCAACCCCAAAGGACTTTTTTTTCATTTATATCCTTTTCCTAATTCCCGGAGATGCATAGCGCGCCTGCGTACCAGATGTCCTTTTTTTTTTCTTCGCATGCCACCCGATCCGAACTAAAAGTTTCTTCAGCACCGCCTCAATTCTTTGCAAGAACAGATACACCGCCCCCTTTTCGATTAAAACTAGTTGGTCTAAACCTCTTTTTTTCTGTCCCCTCCAGTTGTCTCCCGTACCTTTTTGGCTCCCGGCGTTTTGAATGTGTTTGCCTGGATTGCGACCTAGTTTTATTCTACATGCAGTTCCCTCTTCGGCAATTTGCATTGCGATACAAACTCTCTAGCATTTGCCTCAGATTCCCCCTTCGCGACTCCCCCGAGCTTTCCGACCCTTCAATTGCCGTGGGCACCCCTGGTACTCTTATCTTCCTTTTGAATCCTAAGTGGCACTTCTGCGCAGTTAGTCCCGCATATTCCTTTCCAACATTGTTTCCCCTGCCACTCGCCGCGTCGCTCTGAATGTGCCTTGTCCTCAGAAGGCAACGATAACTTTCCTTTTTTGGCGGCAGGTTTGGCCCCGAGGCCTGCTGGCCGGTAGCGCTCCCACCATCTTTTTTCTTGACCTACGGGAATGACTCCCTTTTGCATTCACATTTTTTCTGACCCAAAACCCCCCCCACTTGCTTTTGACCCTGCTCTATCCCCCTGGTTTTTCAAACCCATTTTTGAAATGGATAACGTTGATCTCGAAACCCGATGGATTTTTACGATTCTCCTATGGGATCCGATGTCCCCCGCCTAGCACACAATTATAACATTCCCTGATGATTTCCTATGCCGCTTTCCCTTTTCCCCCCTTTTATCTCTCAAGCTATTACAGTTAAATTTTTTTCTTGACAACCATTCCTAGGCGGAAAGGGGCTTACGGCCCGCACTAGAGTCCCTTTTTCTTGGCTGAAGCTTAGGATAGAGATTCGATGCTGACCCTTTCTGCATGCACCCGGCACGGTCGAGATAGTAGGGTGTCTTCCCCGTCGCGACTTGTCCCACTCTGCTCTCCCAACGAGAAACTTTCAAAGCTTCGGTTTTTCGAGAACCTCGTTTTCGAATGTGCCCTTTCGTTTCCCCGCACTTCATACCCACTGCTCCTGCCCCTCTCTCCCCACTCTTGGTACGAAGACCTGTCTCCCCATGTGAAGTCTTTTTCACCTCAGCCACTCTTCCTTTTTATGGTTTCCCCAAGTGGCAGGCGTCCTCCGCCGTTCCGGCAGTTAACTCAACATCCAACCACACCCTCGCCGGACTTGCTCATCGCGCTGTGTGTTTTCAACTTGGTCTCACGCTTCCGCCCAAGCAAATCATCGTGGGCCAGGTATTCGTTCCTCCCAACTGCCCTACCTAACAAGCTGCACCTTCCCTTAGTCATCTTCTTCTTCGTTCCCCCCAAAGATTTTACAAAATTTAGACCTGGCAAGTTTTTACTTTTTGGAAGTAGTAACTTTACGGCTCAGGTCAGCTTCAGTCATTCCTCAGGGAGGCAAGCCCGAACTCGTGACGCTCCTTTTTGACTCTGGATCCTCCTTTCAACTTGAGGGGAAGGGGTCCAACGCTCCGGCTTTTTACCCATTTTCCCCCAGGTTTTCCCATCTGCTCGAAACCCACCACCTCGATTCTTCCCCGCTGGTTTGGCAAAGGGTCTTTTTTGTTACTTCTTCCCACTTACGACACGTCAACCGTTTTCGTCGAAAACCTATTTTCCCCCTTTCCCCTGGTTTTGGAGTTTTGCTTATTCCCTGTCACATGCCCTTTTTGCGTTCTGCCTTATCTAACGGACGCAACTCTTCCCTCCCCAACCCCGAGCCCCTTTCTTCCTATTGAAGTCTGACCAGTTTGTTTGTTTTGAAATCCTTGCGCGACCTTTACACCCCACCCCCCCCCCCAAACCCCCCAACCCCCCCCACCCCCCACCCACCACCAGGGGTCCCCGATGACCTGCGCTCAAACCCTTTCTCCCCCTTCGGTTGTCGAGTTGCTGGTGTGAAAAACCCTCCATATGGTCTTCGGAATCCCCCAGCCCTCTTGAACTCCGTTCCGCTCGCGATTTTTTTTTCTAACACCATTTTCGTTAGAAACCATGCGATCTCTTTTGCCTCCCACGCCCCCCCCTTGTAGACGTGAGTTCACCTGAGCATGAGGTAATTGTTTCGTCCCAAACGAAGTCCAGCCATGTCGCCCCCGGACCTTTTTTGTTTTTCTGACTCAGCTGAACCCTGTTTCCTTCCTCTTTGTTTTTTTCACGCGGTCCTTCCCCCGTTTCGCCGTTCCCCTTTCGAATTTGGGAAGACTTTGCTTTTTTCCTTTCTTCTTGACGACCTATAAGGTAGAGAACGTCCAGACTCGGTGTATTCTTTGCTTTCCAAGCATTTTCCCAGGTGGCTCGGGTGGTTTGTTACAAATTTTTTTCTCTTCTCTTTCCCTCGTTAATTTCTCCCTCAATGGGTAACCCCCTTGGGTCAGATAGGGCATTCCGAAGTCCCCCCCTCTGGGTACTGAGTCCCCCCTGCCTTCAAACCCGCTTTGTCACTCCATTCTAGCGCATGTTTTTCTTTATTACTCTGGAAATGTTGGGTAAGGGCTCTCCCCCCTGCATTGCGACCCTAATGCCTCAATATGCCTGGCGTCAAATGGCTCGTTTCCCCCTTGTATTTTTGTTGGATAGGGTTTGCGTCCCGTATCGCGAACGGCCTTTTCCCCCCTGACAGATTAGATTCCCCGCTTCCCCTCCGAAACTCCTTTTTTGTGTGAATACTGGGAACCTTTTTTTTGCGTTCCTCCTCCTTCTCCTTTTCGTATTGCAAAGTCAGACGGTCCCCACATGCCTGTTTCTTCCAACTTTTTCTTCCTAAATCTTTTGATGTTTTCGAGGTTCTTGCTGTTTTCCATCCCCCCCATTGCATAGTGACAGGAGGTTGGCACATGCCCCTCCAACGTAGTACGCCTCATCTCAACCCCTTTTTTGCACGGAGTTCGAGGGTTTTCTCCCTCCGAAAAGGCTTGAACCTGCCTCATGTACGTTTACTCCCGTCACTCCTCCCTTCACCCCCCCTGCGTTTCGAAATTTTTCGGTTGGCACTTTTATCCTATTCTTCCCCTTAAGCTTAGGTGCAGCACTTTTTCGGGCTTACGTTTAGGATTCAACTCTGATTGCTTTTTCGTTGGGCTGCATTCGTGACGAGACCAGTTCCCTACGGAGTACCTTTCTCTTCCTCCTTGTTGGAGTTAAATCTTAACGGCCCGTCTTCTGGATTATTGCGCCGTGCAAATTCCACCCGGATTGCCGGCGGGAGCTTATGCAGTCCTCACACCAATCCTTCTTATGGGCCTTTTGTCTAGTTTGACATTTTGTTACTTCATTTGTCCTCGGTTCAGCTAGAAGTTCTCGATGCCTGCAAGGCTCTTTTCCTTGATTTTGAGCAGCTTTTAAATATTTTTCGCCAGGTTTTGCCTCTTTAAGCCCCTATTTCGTCCTTGCCAATTTCATGGCACGTCCTGAACTTCGGGGTGGATTACCTCCCTCCGCCTCATTGTCCAAGTCTAAACTTTGCGCTATGGAAGCGAGCCCATTGCCGCCATTTTCCTCCCCCCTTTGTGCTCTCTGAGCTTGAGTTGGTCTAGGATGAATCCGCTTCATTCGTTTCCGTTGGGTCTCTTTTTTTGCTACGGTGTTCTCTTGCAGACTTGTCTTTTCTGAGTTTTGTCAATAAGTCTACGTTGTTTTTCTTTTGTCTCCTTTCATCCTTGTAAAGGAACGGCTTTTTTAGTGAGTCGTACTTACCGTTCCCCAAAATAACTCCTGCATCCCATGATGAATTAATGACTTAGTCCAGGGGAGGGCGGAATCTTTTTGCTCTCCGGAAAGCATCGGTTAGAGGATGCCCCCCTTGGCCCCAGGCTTCTTTGAAGGATTACCTTTGCGCCAGTCCTTCATCTTTCTCATTCAGTTCGAAAAGGTTTCTCCCTTTATTCTGACCTTCTCTCGCTGCGCCGTGCACTTCGGGAATTAGTCTTTTCCAGGTGAAATCCAATTAATGATGGATTTACCCGAGGCGCGTTAGACTTTCCCGGAGCGGTTTCCGTTTCAGTGGCCACTGGCCCCCCCTACGCGTCTTTTTGCAATTCTGGCCCAGCAGCGGAGCTGTCCTCGGCTACTCTCAACCTCCTCAGGCAGCCCCTGAATTTTTCCACTCCGTGTGGTGGAAAGGGCCAAAAGGTCTTTTTCATTTCTTTTTATCAAATGAGTAACAAGCGGTTTTGAGCCACTCACCTAGGTTTGGGTCCCCCCCTTTTGGCTTTTTACATTTTCTTTAACTTCTGCCCATTTTCGTTTCATTACGATGTTTTACATCTGCTCCCAGTTTTCTTCCGGTGGCGTTCTAGGACAAAAAGGCCATAGACTTAGGTCGCGCGGGAGTTTCCCATCCGTGTTTTTTTCGATTTAAATCTAGCGATCCATGCAACAACCCCCACCGGCCTTTGGTTGTTTTGGCGTAATTTCTTACATTTGTCACCTAGGCGATTATGAGACATTATTCAGCCCGAGGTGGTTCTTTTTTGACAACGAATATATGGGTTTTTTTTCCCCTTTAGACCTTTTTTTCTCCCATCCATGGGTACAACTTTCCAGGATTCCTTATGACTGAAAGTCCTCGATGCCACCCCTTTTTTTTTGTCCTCCCCCCCTTCCTTTTGGATTTTTTCCCCCCTCCAACAGCGAATGGTTCCCCGGCGGGCCCTTTTTTTTCTTGAGTTTGATCGATCCGAGCAGAACGGGCAGGCAACGACTTGCTGGATTCTTGTTTGTTTCTCTCGAAATGGCACGGGGAAATTTACTTCTTTGCAATTGCCCAAGACTGTATGATTGCAGTACGAGCAGCGTTCTTTCCGCGTTCTTTTTTTTTTTTGGATAACTTTCAATATCTATAAAAGACGCGGTTTCGGGGTTTCCTGAAATTTTTCCTCCCCCTACCCCGGACTGACTTCCCCTGGTCCTTCTTCTGCGCCCTCGAATTCTGGCTTTCAGTCGAGCTCATCGAGTAGCCTTTCCCTCCTTTTTCCCCTCGTTAGGCTTGATGATAAGAGCGGCGCAGTGTGTCTGGAGGAGAATCCCTCTCTTTCCTTTCTTTTCTCAAGCCTCTGTGGTGTTTAGAGTTTGGCTGAGGCTCGGTGGGATGGCTCCACCCCTCCCCCCCCTTTTTTCGACGGTATCCCCGACAAGAAAAAAATAAACAGGAACTCCGGTCTATTTTGGAGCTCAACGTTTCACTTCACTTCTCTTTCTGGTCTCCCGACACCCTTTCCAGTT
>Ga0179593_1373304_pt1 | contig 14933 bp, 10 predicted proteins | sample CZODoug2_1_08_16_FD_185931 | JGI IMG/M metagenome (GOLD analysis project Ga0179593, IMG submission 185931) | Vadose zone soil fungal communities from Angelo Coast Range Reserve, California, USA - CZODoug2_1_08_16fungal (PacBio error correction) | ecosystem: Environmental > Terrestrial > Soil >... | reverse complement strand
CAGCAGGATCTCCAGTCGGCTTGCCCTCCCCCCCCCCCCCCTCCCTCGATGTGCTTTTTCCTCTTTCTGTGATCCAGGCTGTAACATTCTGGGACTGCAGCTCTCCCCCTCCTCCCCTCTTGACTAAGCGCATAGCAATCCTTTCCTTTTTTTGATGGCGTTCGCTCTTCTTCCCTTTAACGGCGTTCTTTCTTCCTTCTGCATTTTCTTTGAGCCGTCAAGGGATTGTAGCGTTGACTATGTTCCTTTTTTCTTTCCCTTACCAGTGCAGCTGGCCTGTTCTTTTTTACCTTTCCAGGGGTTCTACGGCATTGCGTTTCCCCCGTCCTTTTCCTTTCTCAACCGAGCTTCCATCCCCCGAATGCATGGAGTTGTGGTCCTACACCGCCTTGAAGTCCGGAAACACCGCCCTGGCCTCCCTCGCACGGTCACCCCCGTGGAAACAGTGGTTTTGCTTTTTCCAGTTGAAGTCCTTTGACCCGCTGCCCGGGAACTTCACCCTTTTACGGCCCCCGGCGAAGGGCTTTCAAGGAGAGCCTCCCACCATTTTCCTTTGGTCGAACCCCCCGGAGAGTCTTTCTTTTATGCCAGTGCTGAATTAGGGAAGAATTTGACTTATTCTTGGCACCCTTGTTAGGTCCCGATGGCCCGCCGCGTACGCAGCCCTTCAGTTTCCCCCCGGACGACTTGCCGAGCTTCCTCCTCTCCCCTTCAAGAGTAACCCCTCCCCCTGTTTCTGAAAAGAACTATACCCCTTTAATAATCTAAGTTGTTGTTGTTGTCTGAGATTCTTTTTTTCCCCCTCTTTCTTTCTGCCAGAGAACGCATTCCGGTTTATGTCGTCCCCTCTCTTCCCCCTTTAGGGGCCTGCGCGTGCTGTCCTTCCACCGTTCTGAACTCTTTTTTCATACTTTCCCAAAGGACCGGGTGTCGTCTCCTTCCGCCCACTTAATTGCTCGCGCCCGTTTTCCGTTGGCGTTCCCCCCCCGGACGTTTTTGAGTTCCTCGGTGTTCCCGACATCGATGGGTTGCCTTCGGAATGTAGAGTAGAAGGGTAGAGTTGCATTTTCCCTCCCTTCCGTCTTTCAACTTGGACCGTTGCGCTGCGTCCGTTTCGGTTGTTCCTCCTTTTTCTCGAAGCATACCCTCAGTCTGGTACTGTTCATTCTTTTTTCCCCCCTGCAATGCATGCGTTTTCTCAATGGACTATTTTTGCTTCCCGTTCTTCCTAAAGAACATTTCCTTGGCACTTTTTCCAGCAACGACCTGACCAGCATAAGGATCCCACCGTGGCCCAATTTGATGCTCTTCCCCCTTCTCGAGTAATGATCCGCGGTCTTTTTTCCTCCCTCCTCTGACCCAGAGCATCCTCTTCCCCATAATTTCTTTTTTCTGCACTTCTTCGGTATAAGGTCCTAGATATAGAAGGCCTGCTGCAGCCGCGAAGTCCGCCCCCCAAGGCAGCCTCGTTTTTCTTTCCGTGTGCCCGGGCAGCTGTCTGAAGCCCGGCTGAAACGCTTTGTGCGTCCCCACCTCCCCCTTTTTTTATGAACAGTAAGGCTAGTCGACCATTACCTCGGGCAAGCGCCTGTCTGGACTTTTTCTGACTTCTCCGGTTCCCTTCCCTGTGGAATCGCGTCCGCCGGCGTTTTCACTTTTCCCCAATGAGTGTTCTTTTTTTTTTTTCCGCCATGAGGGCACGGTTCCTAATGCCCCCCCCTTTTCCTGGCATGCCTTTTGTAGTAGACTTCAGTATTGGCACTTGCAAGCCTTTGGGCGCCTGGATACCAGGTAATTCTTTTCTGAAAAGATTTTTTTCATGAGCCGCATCCCCACCACTGTAGTCCTGTTAACACCCTCCTGGTCTCGCTGGACTTCCTACCCTTCCTTGAGATTGGATTAATCATGCCCTCTTTTCTTCTTCCGCAAATTTTTTCCGTTCCGCCACTGTTCTCCGGGAGGTCTTTACATTCTTTCTCCCAACCCTTTTTATCAGCCTCGTAGTATTCCTCAGAGAGTGATGCCCTACTCTTTCCAGGCCCTCGGCCTCTCCCCAGCGCTCTCCCACTATCAAATGGCCGGCAGGTCCTATGTCTCCCCCCTCTTTTCCCCCTCTGCCCTTCCCCCCCCTTTCGAAACAGTAGGTTGCTGTCTGCGACCATTGGGAGTGTTTTCTCACTCCCTTTCCCCCGCCCCTTTTTCTGTGCTGAACGCCAAGGGCCTGATGCTCCTCAGGCTGTGCATCCGCGATAACTTGCCCTTTTGTCTCCTCCGACTGAGTTTACTTACCCTAAACTGCCCGACCGATGGAGGAGCGGTGAAACGATATTAAAGGCCCCTCACCCATACCCCTTTCTACGCTACCCCCCCGCACCCCTCCCCGTCCCATCTGCAATCCCCCTTTGGTACGTTTCTCTTTTCCTTTCAACCTTTCGCCCTCCACAAATTCAGCGGCTACCGTTGGAGCTTTCTTCCACCCGGTTTTCTGGATGGTCTTTACCTCTTTCTAAAGGTGGTTCATTTTTTTTCTTATGTTGATCCCTTTTGGCGATGATGGAACATTTTTTCCCCTGTGGTGTGGGGCCCATGTCTGAGTTAGAGTACGGTTCCCCCCTATCTTTGCAGTCTCGGCGGCCCTTTTTACCGAGCCGACATGACGCCGACGTTTTGCTTCTTCCCCTCATACCTAAGCCATGTTTATCTTCCCTCACGGAAACTCGTCCTGGGTTCGCCCTGCTGCCCTTCATACCTTTCTCCCCCAACCAGCCCTCCCCAGCTTGCCCGGAAGTCTTGGTACCTTTGTGGCACTCCTCATTCCTACCATCCTCGTGTGTGTTTCTGAGTCTCCCCAGTATTCGTAACGGGATGGGCGCCACTTTTTTTCTCCCGTGAATTTCCTTTCCTCCAGCGGTTCCCCCCGTGCTCACCATGAAGGATGTGTACTTGAGTTCCAGAGAAAGCTTGCTTTGCGGAATTCCCTCTTGCTCGTCAGGTTCTTTCGGCGTCCCTCTTTTTCTAAACGCCGCACTCCTTGCCCTTTCCCGGCCCGTGTGTTCTACAGGTTTACACTAGAAATCCAAAGCCCCGTCCCTCTACGGGCCTTAGCAATCCTTGTGGCCCCAGCTGAACGAACCCCCATTTTTTGTCTCAGAGGTTTTTATCAACTGCTTCCCATTTTCCGGCACTCCCTTCTGTAGGACCTCTGACTTTGGCCGTTCTTGAAAGTACTTCCCCTTAAGGTTAAACGAGCACCGATTGCATTTCCCTTTTCTTCATGCCTTTTTTTCTCCTTCGACCCCGGTAGTGGGCGCATAGTTGAATCTTGTTCCTCACTTTACAAGCCCTTTTGTCATCCCATTTTAGTTAAAGGAAACGGTTCCCATACCGGGTTTTCTCACTTGCCGTATCGCGTTTGGAGGAAAAGCATCTAGGGCCGTCAGTGTTCCATGGAGTTGTCCTTTCCCCCTTACCCCCCCTGTCGGAATTCTCCAAAGCCCTGCTTTCGAAATTCCTCCTATTTCCGTGTAGACGTGGGTACGAACTTGATTCTAATTTCTACTGACTTTCGTACGAGTTTTCCCCCCCCCCTCCCCTGTGATAGGGAGATTTTTCTGTTCCCCGGACCTCTCTTTGAATCTCCTTCCTCCTAGCTGTCGCGTCCTCAACTTAGGACCGTTTTTCTTTTTTCATGGTTACCCTTTCTCCTCCCGGGAACTCAAGGGTGAGGCTTCCCCCTTTCGTCTTTGCGGTCCAGCGAGGCGGCCCTTATTCTTTCTCATCTTTTTCTTCCTTTAGCCCGTCCCCTTGAGACACTTTTTTCTTACAGGACGAAGGTTTCTTCCTTTTTTTCCTCCCCTCATCTTTTCCCATTCCCCCCCTTGTAGACCCAGGATAAAGTCTCCCGATGACTTGGTCCTACTTCATCCACGCCTACGCCATGTCCGACTCACCTTCCGTGTTCCTTCATGTCCGTTTCTTCCTGAGACCTCCCAAGAGCAATTAAGTTCCCTTTAACAACGGTGCACTGGTATGCGGCAGTCCCCCTTAAGATGAACGGAGCCGTCTGTGACCTGTCCTTTCATCAGGGAGCGCCCCGGTCCAGGTTCGGCACCCTTAGAACTTTTTCTCTGAAGCCCCCGATTTTCAGAGATTAGGAGTCATGTATTCTGGGCCCTTACTTCTTAGATCGCTTTGTGGACTTAGCAGGAATTTCTCCGGAATTTTACACGGCTCCGTTCTTCCTCTCTTCCCTCTAAGCCTGTCATGTAAAGAGGCATCTTAATCCCCTTCTTGGTGATGATGTGCGCTTTCTGAGGACAAGCCGGTACAGCGTTTTCTTCCTTTTTTCCCTTCAGAGCCGATTAGTGAGTCACTTTTGTGATTGTCTCCCCCCTTTGAATTCTTCTCTTCATTCTTTGAGGGAGTTTCTCAGTTTGTGGCTTCCCATCCCTCTGGTTAGACATCCTTCCTTCCTTCCCAGCCTGGGCCATGCCCCGAACGTCAATTTCCCCGAAATTTAGGCTGCGGAGACCTTTCTTGAAGGATTCCACCCCCCCCGCAAGCCTAAAGTACCCCCCCGTGTTCCACCCCTTCGAGTTCTTCTTTTAGTCCCGCAGTGATCCGAACCTGACCGACTTCCCAGGAGAAGGGAGGGCTGGCCTTCTGACCGCACCACTTTGCGTCCGGTATCACGGCGTTCTCCGCTGCAGTGCGCCCGGCGAACTCCAAGGTGAACTCCGTTCAAGTGATTAGTTGACTTCCCGCGCGGTTCCTCCTCAAAACGTCCAGTCCCGGCCCGCCCCGGGCAGCTCCTCCCTTCCTGAGAGCAGGCATTTTTTTTCGCGTCACTCCCGCAAATATGCGCCCCCTTACCCCTTCTGCTTTTTAATAATAAGTTGTTGTGTTTGAGATGTCTTTAGCACCCCCCGTTTGATGTGCTTTGAGCTTCACTCTGTATCGGGGGCCGTTACGTCGTTTTTCGAGCCGTGTGGCTCCGGAACACTTCGGTCCTGCCTCAATCAATGTTTCCCAATGCCCCCCTTCAGTGAACCTCTTTGTCTATGTTCCAACCACCAGTGTTACAAAGTCCTCCCTTTCCTGAAAGATTCCTTCCATGACCCTCTCGTCCGGGTCCCTTTAGGCTGCATTTTCGGTGAGATCTTTTTTCCCCCGAATTTTCGAACAGGACAGGCATTCAGGTTTTTCCGTTGCTATGTCAGGTTTCGTGGTTTAACCCGTTTTTTAGTACGACCCCTAAATAGTTTTCCCTTCCCTATGTGTAGCTTACATCGGGTCCGCCCAATGACGTGACCACCCTTTTTAGTCCCCCATTTACTACGCCCCCTCCTCTGCCCTCCTTTCCGAAAGGGCCCCTGACAGATCAGGATTCACCGTCCCCTTTCCCCTAAGAAGGCCGTCCTTTCACTGCGCCCTGCGTTTTTACCTTCCTTCCCGCACGTCCTTTCTCTCAATGGATTCCACTATTACGTCTGGATTCTGATAGAGTTCTTCAGTCCTTCCTATACCTTTGAACTTTCCCCTTCCCCCGGCGAAGGCCGCACAGCTGCATTATTTGAGGTGTTCGTGCCAGGCCTCTTTCCCATCCTGGTGGAAAATATTGGGTTCTCATCTCTCCGCTCTACTGGCAGAACATTGGACCCTGAGGCAGCATCTCTCTATTCATTATGTCAGGAAGGCATTCCTCTTCCTTTTTGGCCTGACGCTCGTACTCGGGATTGAAATTGTTGAGTCACTTTTGGTTACGGTCTTAGCTTTTCCGGTTCCCTGTTTTCCTCCAGTGCCTCCCCCTTCCGGGCTCGAATTTGTGCATTGATTCTGATTCTTTCTCAGCTTCCTGCCGTCAAGTCATTTCGGGAGTCATGCTCAAATTTTCATACAGATGGAGTGATTATGAGGCCGCCTCTTCAGGTCATTCCCCCTCCGTTGCTGATGGAATTGTAAGTACGTGAAAGGCCGGAGTTTGCTCTCTGACCGGCCTCGTCGTTCCCTCAAGTAAGACCGGTGATTTTTCCTTGCACCCCTTTATTCTTTCTGAGTCACCCCCTTCTTTAACATTCCTCTCTTTTCCCCCGGTTTTGACCAAAGACTCCTTCAGCCGAGGACTAATTAGACCCTAATAGGTCGAACCTCGACCAGCTCTCGTCCCTTATAAAAGGAGAGTCTTCCTGACCTCCTTGCCTTTCGAGATTCGTCTGGCGTCCGCCACTTTTTTTTACACCTTCTTTTTTGTTTTTCCTACCCTGAAGGAGGTTTCCTTTCTCCGGTTTTTTTTTCTCCCCTCAAGGGCAAGAATAATTGAGATTGGGACTCCGCCGACTGTCTTTTTCGTATCCCTATGGTCGGCCCGTTATAGTGTAACCCAACTTCGTGCCCCCCTCTTCTTTCCTGATCCCCGATATTCAAGAGGCTCTCAGCACCGAAGCTCCCCCTTTCCCCCTTTTAAAGACCCAGAATCGCTTATAGGGCCTTTCTTAAGGTCGGGTATCATCCCCTGCAGACGTCCCAACATAAGAGGACCTCCTTGTTCCGGAGTTTGACTCGGCCGTTCCTTGCTCTGTGGAGGAACTTCGTGAGTCTGTGGGGTTACGTCTGTGGCCTAGGCTTTTCTCTCGGTTTCCCGGTAGATTCCTTTCCTTGGTCCATGCTATTTCTGCTTCCCCTTTACCCCCCCCCATTCATCGGATGCCGAGCTGTCTGTTGACTTTTCCTACCCTGATCTCCTGGAGATCCCTTTAACCTCAGACCTAAGCAAATTCCATTAGATGAACCTCCGGACCTTTTAGTGTGATCGGGTACGCCCTGCTTGGACTTCTACACTTGTAGGGCTAAACCCGTGGCATCCCCCTCTCCCTTTACGCCCCCCTTTTCTGGGGTTCTTATCTCTCCTTTTCATCAACCGTTGTTGTTTCTCGTCTTCCTCAAAGTAGCCCTCTTTCGGTTTGATTCCCCCACTGGGTTTAGCCCTATATTTGTTAGATACCCCCGCAGTAGCCCGATCCATTATGATGTCTTGAGGTGGTTCCTCTTCCCTGACTTTTGATGGGTCTAGGTCCCTTCTCCTCAAATTTTTTCCCTTAGGAGCTTCAACCGCAGCCCAAAAGAGGATGGTTTCCTTACTTTCCCCTCATTCGCCCATTTCAAAAATTCCCAGTCGACAACTTCCCTTCCCTCGCCATGAAGTGAGGACCAGATTACCCTGACCCCCCCTGATAATTCCCCCCCCCTATTTTAACTCAGAATGCAACCAAAGGGTTTTTGACGATGATTTGGTCCCCTTCGGTCCCTGTCGATAACGAGCCGGATAACACTTCTCTGCCGCGACTCAGGGTAGATTGAAGTGGTCCTTCCCTATGGTTTCTTAGCATCTTGATCGTTGGTGCAGCATCCTCCGCCATCCCGGTCGCAATTGCGGAACCCCTTCAAGGTGCCTCCCTTGTTTAGTCTCATTCCCGGATAGATCGGGCACCTGCCTGAGGCCTTTCGGTGCCCTTGCTTTCCATCCGGCTTTCTTTCACCCCTCCCCCCTGCCGTGTCTCGGACCCAGCGCCGTTTTGTAGACGTGTTGTCTCTCCCTCTCTTCCCGACGGGTCCTTTTTTTTTTCAAGGTGCAGTTGCGCTCTGATGGGTAGTTCGAACCCCGTCCTTGAAGGTTCCCTCCCCTCGCGGTCTTGAAGACCATGATGTCTTTTTTTTCTTTTTATTTTCCGCTTCCTCCCTTCCATCAACGTGGCTTCCTCTCCGGGTTTGTATTCGGCAAGGAGCGGTAGTTTTCTCCCCGGCTACATGGTGCTTGTCTCCCTTCCCCCCCATGACCTCCATAGCTTTATTTCAGTTCTTTCGTGTGCTTCTTCATGCCTCAAGAACCCTCTTTTAAACATTGGGTTCCCATTCTCCCTTCCCTTGTGGCGCCAATACGTCCCCATCGCTCCGCCCCGACGATTCATACCTTTCGGTACTTTTTCCAGGGCCCCTTGCCCCGTTCAGCCCCGCCCGCCGGAAACGAACAGCATCCCCCCCCTCACCTCCCTAGTAAGGCAGTCCCACCCAGGCATCTCCCCCCTTAGAAGTCCTTCCTCCTCCGCCTTTTGAGATCCCTTCTTCTTCCTTATAGATTGTTGCAGTGAAACGACCGTATTCCCCTCCTTTCTAAAGTAGACTTTCCCCCCCCCCACCCCCCCACTCTATAGCATGTGAGGCTTTAGCTTGTGATCCCATAAGTTTCACCTTACGGTTTTCTTGTCAGACCGAGACGCTCCCCGTCTTCCAAACAGCCCTCCCCTTTTTTCTCTTGATAGCGGCAGGATTCCGCTGGCTTCCCTTTTTCAGCGAGCGCTAGAGCCGTCCCCGTGTTCTGTTTTTCCTAAATGTGAAATCCGGTCCTTCCTTCCTTGGGGAACAGCGTGCATTTCCCCTTTTGCCGGTAGGTACATGAATAGGTCGAAATAATCATGGCCCTGACTCCATTGCCAGTTCTACTAAAACGACAGTGCCAGTAACCCTACGCTTGCTGGTGCTCGGCCGCAACCGTCACGTCCGCTAAAACACCTACAACGCCTCCTCCCCCCCCAACCTTTTAAAAAGTGCGGAAGTTCTGAGGAGGACTCCCCTTCTCCACGAAAATCCTTCCGGATACTTCCCCTTCCGTGAAGGACTGCCCGGCCGTAGGCCCCGCCCCCGTGTTTTCCGGTTCTCATTTTCTTTTCTGCCAGTTCTTCCTTCGATCCCCTGCCAAAGGTGATGGCCCAAATTGCGGACCTGCATCCCAGCGCCGGTGACCATCCCCAGTTACAGTCCCGGCCGAAAGGGACGAGAATCAGCGCTCCGTTCTGTAGCGTCCCTTCCACTTCATCGGGGGCTAAAAGAATATATATCTATACCATAAGTTGTTTTGGCGATCCTTATCGTCAACCTTCTTTGTCTTCCTTTTTTTGAGACCGCCGGCTCCTCCTTTTCCCCTTCCTTCCGTGGCATGGGCGAAGTTGCATGGCCTTTCCCCCGGTCGGCGGGCCGTGGTCCTCAAATCCTGTTCCCCTCCCTTTCACTTCTTTTTCCTAAATGGCATTATCGAGCTACGAGGTGTCCTGACCCTCCACGTGGGTTGTTTCGACTTCTTTCCACTGAATATGGGGTCGGCAGTTGCGTTTTCTTTTTTTTCTATCTTTCCACCCCGACGCCGAAGTCCCGACAATGTTGGGGTCCCTTTCCGTCTTGGAGGGCGGTATATTTTTTGGAGGTCGTCATCCCCCCTTTTTTCCCTTACTGTGTTGGGTCCCCCCTGCTATGGTTTCCCCTCCCTTAATTCTGTCCCTCCCCTTTCGGTCTCCCCAGGTTCTACCGCACCTGCCGCTCGGTCCGCAAAGGATTTCCCTCTAAGGATTACCTTCTTTCCCCCCCAATCCCCTGCCGGGCTCTAGTCGGCTCAGTGAACGTTAGAGAGGTCCGGCCCCCGCTGCTCCCACAGCCCGAACCCTGACTGATGTTCTTCCCTCCCCCACTTTACTGAATTTAGGTCTTCTCCCCTGCTCTTCCTGGGGGTCTTACAACGAATTCACCGATGAATAGACTGCGAGTTTCTCAGGAAGGCCGACTGTCTTTGATCGTCCTTTTCCCCTCCGGGGCGTCACTGAAAGTCCTCCTTTCTTTTTCCCCTCCCCCTGACCTAAGCTTTCTTTTTCCCGCCTGTTGACCCTTGATTCTGTTCCCTCCCGTCGTGTTGGATTTTTCCCTTTCGTTGCGGCTTTTTTTTCTGCCCTCCTGTCTTTCACGTGCATTGCATGCCATCCGGCCGGTATCGGGAACATCTTGCAGTTTTTAGGCCGCTGGCTTCTTTTTTCAGTGAGTTTTCTCCTTTACCTGTACTTTTATAACAGATTGTTGCGTGATGACGCACCCCTTCGTAATGATCCTTCTAGGTCCCTCCCCTCTTTGTCCACGTACCGGGACAAGGGAGCCGGGGAGCCACTCTCTTTTCTTCGTTGGCCCGTCTTCCTCCATGTGACGGCCGCCACTTGAGTTCTGAGTCCTTTTCCCGAACCTCTCCTCCCCCCCCGGTTCCCTCCCCGCCGGTCGTACTTCAAGACCCTCGCGCTAAAGCCTTCCTTACGGAGACCCTCCCTACCTGCGAGAAACTATCCCCCTTTTCGGCCTTTTGAGGAACTATCCCGTCGTCGTGTCGATTCTTAGTGAGCCAAAGTCTACCGGTGACCGGCTTGTCCTTTTTCTCCACGGAAGGGCGGGGGATCCTCCCCCCCTCCCTCGTGTTGCGACCCGCCAGGGCACCTGACGGAGCTGTTGAGCCCAGCCCCTCTCTTCGTTTCTCCTTCCCCTCTCTTTTGCAGGCCTTCTCGTGTAATCAAATGGAGAGATGGCGGAGGACTTGCTTCATATTCCGAGTCTTAGCACAAAAGTTGCCGGATAACCAAAATTTCCCCAAGTCGCTACCCGATTTTCTTCTTAGTGGTATCTTTTCTTTTTATCCAGGTCCCCGAAATCAGCGCCCTCCAGGGCCGTTTGGCGGCCGTTCAGCTCCTTTGTTCCCCCCCTTTTTTCCTGCTGTGTGGCACGGGTCCGTCTGTGCCGCCGTGGCGATGTCTTTTGGTCGCTTCCTTTTGGGCTGTCGAGTTCGCGTAACGAGGAAAAACCACGCGAGGCTGGCCATCTTATTTGAACGACGCCTACCTGTCCTCCCTCCGTAGATATGGCCTCAAGACATCATTTCACCGAGCCCTAGTACTCAAGTTTCCTACTTCCTGTTGCTTTTTTTCCTGGAGGATGTCAGCAGAGTGCGCGTCTCACACCGTGGGCATTAAAGGTACTTGCCTCTTCTGGCAATTTTTCTCTCCTCTTTTCATCATCTTTTTTGTTTTTCTCACTCAGAACCATTTCTCCCCCATAGTTTCCCCTTACCGGGAGCTGATGCAAATGTTGCGACTTCCCTTTCGCCCTAAGGCCAGAAGGGCTTCCCCTACCTTCTTCTGTAAGATGGTAGAGAATCTTTCGGATGTGCTTGGGCAAGTTTTCAGCCTCCGGCTTCTCGGTACGGTCCGTTCAATTCCCGCCCCCGCGCGGTAGCTTTTGTTTTTATACCCCCTGGGACTCGAACTTCCATTCCCTTGTAGTTCGCATTTTTTCCCCCACGCAGTTTTTCAACAGAGCCAAAGTGAACCCACTGTCCTCCTAGGTCCCCCTCTCCTTAAAAGGGACGCACGCTTGCCCTGGTCTTTCCCTTTCTTGGCCGTCCCCGGATTAAGGGAACGAGCCTTCCTTCCCGACGCCCCCCTCTCCTCGATCTTTTAATCTTCCTAATTTTTATCTGGTCCCCGGTTTTAGGGTGCTGAGTATTGAAATATAGGGGTCCTGCAGTCCTCCTCCCCTCTTTTCCTCATTTTAGGATATAACGGGCCGCCTTTTCTTTCTTTTTTTAGCCATTCCCTTCCCGAGGGGTCACAAAGATGGCCCTAGGCGTTCCTTGACCTTGCTTGTCGCCATCCCGGCTTCTGAGGATTGCACACCTGCCCCCTCCCGTGTAGAAGAACTCTCCTGTCCCACGGTGAGCGTTTTTCCCTTCTCTCTCCCTGATTTCTCTAACATAGAAGCTTGGGTCTAGTTCCTTTCGTTCCCCCGTGATTGTTCAGCTCGTCTGGTCTAAGTAGACCTATCAGGTTTTTTCTCATTTTCTTAGCTCAGGTCATTTGCGACGCTGGTCTGATACGGGTTTTTTATCTTAGGTCCCTTTTTCTACTCCTTGAAACCCCATGCCCCCCCTACGGGAACTCGGTAGACGTCTGCTTGGACTAGTTCCCTTTCTTTTCCTTTCCCCCCGTACGTGTAGACATTCCTTTTTTTTTCCCGAAATATTCTTATGGACAGTACGATTTCGAGTTACTTCATTTGCCACCACTCGTTAATGAAAATTCCTGGCCGGTACCCGTCCCACACGTGCTTTTCCCCCAATACTTAATCCAAGCCCGCCCTTGACTCTTCCCTCTCCGTCCTTTTTTCTATTCGCTGTTAAGTTTCACAATGGAACAAGCTTTACCCCAGCGCCGCTCCTTCACCCATTACTTCCCCCTTCCCGCAACGGAAGATTGCAGTCCCACCAGGATTACCCGGAGTCCTTTTCATTCCTTCAGTTTCTTGCCCGCGCTGGAATCCGGTAAAGTCCGGAATTTCTCGCGACGTTGCCGATGTAAGTTCCCCCCCCCTTTTTCCCTCCTTCTCTTGCATTCGGGGTCCTCTCCAATCCGCTCTCCTGTCCATGTGGTCTTTCTTGCTTGTCTCCCTTCCCCCTGCGCTTTTCCTAGGACTTCCTGAGGACCCCTCTAAGATGCAGTCCAGCGGTCCTTGCATATCAGGGCTTTTTTGCTGTTCTAGCTTTTATGGACAACTCCTTTTTCCAGCTGGCGAATATAGAACGTCTGCCTTCCTGGTTGTCGCCTTTTTCATCATGATGTTCGTAGTTTTCTCTGTCCTCTTTCAGCTTGGCTTGTTAGTCGACCATGGCCGAAAACGGGGGTCTCCCACCTCTTCCCCTATGGAGGTCGGTCCAACTTCGCAGTGCAGTTCCCCCCCCTGTCCTTTTGATGGCTTTTCCCCCCCTCTTTTCAGGCCCAAACAGACCGCAGAAGGTAAAACCCTTGCCCATTTCTTTTGGCCGTTCTGCTTCATTACTTGCAAGTCGCGAAACTCCCCCCTGACCGCCTCCGACTGGCCCCAGGCTAGGGAGGTCCCCCTTGACAGTCGGAGCAACGTGGCTTTTCTTTTAAACACGGCCGCTCTTTCTCGATGCCTGTTAGAAGAATTACCGGACGTGGCACTTATGTTCTTACCCTCTGAGCGCCTTTGCATCCCAATTTTTCCCCTTCCCTCCTTTGACTAGAGGTCCTCGCAGCCGGTCTCTCAAGCACGCCCCGGTGTGCGACTCTTATTAATCCTTCCCTTTGTGGTTGTTGTCTCATGTTTTAGAAACTCGGATTCTTGGGACCTCCTGGACAGCCCTTGCTCTTTTTGACGCCGCTCGCCTTCGGACTTTTATAGTAGTGGCGGTGCCAACCCCAGGATAGGTCCTTCGGTTTTCCCAAATTACCTTTCAATTTTGAACCCGGTTCACTGGCTTAATCTGCAATGGCTTCCCTTTTTCCTGCGCGCCGTTTCGGTCCCTACGTGGGTTCGGGCCCTTCCCTCCCCCTTTCTTTTTTCAAACGGGGGCTCGGCACTGGGTGTTTTGTTTCTCTTTGATTTTTCCTGCCGACCCTTAAGAACTGTTCTTGGGGGTACGTGAGCTTTGCCGGTCGGGTTTTCGACCTTTTTTTGTCGGTCCCTCCCCTCCAACTCAGGGTATGCCCCGCTCGTTCTATTTTTCTTCTGGTTCCGCCATTCGTATGGAGCACCCTTAGTAATGTTTTACCTACTCACTTCCGGCTTGCAACGTCCCGGTTCCGGAAAGTCCCTTTTCCCGGTATCTGTCTTTCCCCCCTTTCGGACCCAATTGACGGCTCTAGGTTCTGGCAGAGATGACGGTCCCTACCCTCCCGGTCCAGGATTGACTTTTTCCCCCCCTGCCGCTGAAGATGAATTCAGATATGAACTATGATAGATTATCCTCCCTGCTATACCTCGCCTGGCTGGATCACCATTTTAGTCCTCCTCCTTTCTATCGAGGAGTTTTGCCGGCTCCGGCGGATTCTTTGCCACTTTCTGTTCGTACCCCTTTTTCCAGCCCTCGATACTTCAAATCCTCTCTCCAGACATGCGACTGCCTTTCCGTCCCTATAATCTGCCTGGGTGCTCTTTTACTCTTTTCTTTTTAGAACGTTGACGGCCGGCGTGCTCTTTTCCCCCTCTGTTCCCCGTTTTCATGGCTCTTGCGAATTTCCGGGCGGATTCCGATTGTGTATGTTTCCCGCAGTGAATGGTGTTCCTCCTTCTTTCTCATTACATCTTGTGGAGGCATGATTTACCCACTTTTCCTTTCCTCCCGCCCTCATTTAGACCCTCTGTGACCTTTCTCCACGTCCCCCGTTACCCGGACTCGAAGGGTATTCCTCTTTTTTAGTCGACTCCGAGTTGATCTGCTTTTCCCCGTGTAGTTTCGGTGGAGCGGGTAACTCCCCCCGCAGCGCATCCACACGGACTCCGATTTTTTCCTTTTTTCTGCTCTCGTTACCTCCCCTCCTTACTCTTGACCCTTCCCCTCCCCCTCTCGAAATATCAATTTTTCGGAGGCCGAACTATCCAGTCGCCCGTCTTCTCCTCTTCTGTTCTATCCCAGTTTACATTTGCAGATTTTTTAGAAAAATTTTAGGGGGGAGCCCAGTCCACCTCTTTATGGCGACACCAAGTTCCCCCTCCTTCTCATCCAAGCTTGTTTTTTTATTCTCTCCCGAAACTTTTCAGACTTGCTCCTACAGAGTAGGGAGGTCCTGATTGGCACTTTTCCCGATTTCGTCGATGGCTGACCACATTCATGCTCCCTCCCCCCCTAAGAGCGGCTACCACCTCCCCCCCTCCTCCCCCCTCCCCACAGCTTCTTTCATCTTCTGGGTCTATACCACTTAAAAGATAAAACTGCCCTGGCCTTCTGTGGCCCGGCCTTGTTCAGGCTCGGTGATTCTTTGTCCCTCCTTTTTTTCAAGTTAACGTTTTGGCGCTTCTTTCGTCGGTCAAGTGTTAGTTACTGCTGTGGTCCCCATGCTGTCTATTCCCCTGAGAAAACCATTGCCTGGTTGTCAGATGGGCGGCGTTTGACGACGCGACTGATCCGCCGCGGTTCTCCTTTTAATCTCCCTAAAAGACGATTGACTTAAAATCAAGGCACATTATTTTTTCCTCTTTTCCTCCCTCCTTTAATTTCTCCGAGTTACGGGCTACACCGATGTCCTCCCCCCCTCTGACTGTAAGACAGCCACCTGGTT
>Ga0179593_1659554_pt1 | contig 14934 bp, 11 predicted proteins | sample CZODoug2_1_08_16_FD_185931 | JGI IMG/M metagenome (GOLD analysis project Ga0179593, IMG submission 185931) | Vadose zone soil fungal communities from Angelo Coast Range Reserve, California, USA - CZODoug2_1_08_16fungal (PacBio error correction) | ecosystem: Environmental > Terrestrial > Soil >... | reverse complement strand
TTTCCAAATTGAAGGTTTCGTTTCCAGCGTGTCCTATTCTGACCCCCTCCCCTCGTTTTTTTCGTAACTATACCTTGAGTTTACCTTTTTTATTCTCCGACCAACCGGAATTTCAGAACGTCAAGTGGGAGTCTCGTTTTTTTTGACTTAGGGCGAAGGATCCGACTTCAATGTCTTTAGTATTGCTCCTCTGTTGTTGTTAGAAGAACTTCATCTTTTCCCTCCTTTCCACGATGCTTCCTCCCGTCGCGGGTTCTCTGTGTTTTCTTGACTTCATCGGAAGACCGATTCGGGGTACTTTTGTTAATACCGCTGACTGCCCGCTCCCCACCGTTTTTGCAAATACTTGGGGTCACGACCCCCCCTTCGCAGGAAACACCGCGATTGTCTCCTCGACTGACGCAGTCAGGTACAGCCCGCGCCAATAACCCCTTTTTACCAGCTGAAAGTGCCCTGCACATCTCCCCCAGCCACAAATTGGTCTTGAATAATGAGTTTTTTTCCTGGATCTGGGGGGAGGATTTTCCTCTGTTGTCCCGTTTCGAGTTCAATTTAGTGTCTTCTTGATTCTCAGATGCGCAATGGTGAGGGGAACCCGGATTTCTCCCACAAGGCGTTAATAGTCCGTTAAGTTCTCCCACCCAGTCAAAAGGACCTAAACAATTAAACCTTTTACCGCACTTTTCTTTTATATTTGGAGAGCATAAGTTTTTTTTCCCTTCCCACGCAGCACTCAATGATCCGAACTCCCGCCCTCCGAACTCCGAGGGCTTGCGCAAAGTCCTGCTTTCAGAACTCAACGTATCGTCCTCCTTAATTTTTCGTGAAGTCATTGCCACCCTTTTTTGCTTTCCCCCTATTGCGTAGCAACTGATCCTCCCCCTGAGCGTATACCATGTAGTTTTACGCTTATCCGTCCCCCCTTTTTCAGCTACAGCACCTGGACATCCACTGTATGTTAAACCGTCTTGACCAATCCTCCCAAAGACTAGTCCATATGCAAGGCAGTGTTTCCTGGGTTGAAGATACGCACCCACGTAGAACTATGGCTAGCGAAAAAGAGAATCCCCCCCCCACCCCCCTTGTTTGATGCCGTAGATGGCATACCCGATTTTTGTCTGCTCCGCTGTCTCTTTTCGTTAGCGACCGCGAATCGCGCTTATTGGTACCCCACAGAACGATGGCTCTCCTTGACTTACTTCATTAATAAATAGAACAGCTGCTTCCCTTTTTTGAGACATGTCCGGAAGATGCTCCCAAATTCAAGACAAGGTGTTTTTACTATCTTAACTGTGTAATGACTTGATCAGGAGCTCCCAGGATTTACCCGTGAGATAAGAGCTGACTACTAGTTTCCCTACCCCCCCCCTCTAAACCATCCGAGGCTTGTAAATGGGATTTTTCCAAGGTTTTTTAGGTCGGGCGAAATTCGACTATCGGCCCAGCCCATAAGGGCCCCCCCGGGCTCCCCCGGCATTAATGCCTATCTTTTTGAGCTCTTTTTCCTACTTTTCTTGGGGACTTATTACTTAGCTTTCGGGCTAATACACTATCCAGTAAACCTGCCCTTTTCCCTCATTAGCTTCTCCGTTTATTTTCCTCCATTCTTCCTGAAGACTGTGTGACGCCTTCTGTTACGTTCAACCATTTCTCTTTAGAGACTTCCTAGATCTCCTGCGTACTTGGTGTATTCTCCCTTTTTTCTGATGTTTCTTAGCCGTTCTCTTACCTCACCCCCACGTTCTTATCATCTCGTCAACCTTTGCCCTCATTTAAACTCTTCACGCAAGTAAGCCTGAAGTCCCCTTAGCGGAGACACGAGTGCTTGCTCCGTGTTTTGGCTATCTTGCGAGTAGTTTTTTCCTGAACCACCCTGTCCAAATAGCGTCTTTTTTAGCAATGACAGCCGGACTCTTGCTCCCCCCCCCCCGAGCGACGATCCGTCTTCCCTCTGTTGAATTTTTTGATAGACCTGCAATTTGCGAGTGCATTCCGTATTACGCCGGAGAAAGTTTCATTAATTTAAAGCATAATGATTTTTTTTTATTACCTGCTCTTGAGAGGACAGTTTCCTCTCCCGAATATTATATCCAAGTCCGCGGTCCCCCCTAGTGGCCCAATATAAAAGAGATTTTTCCAAGTCCTCAACGTCCTACTTTATGTCTATGTGGGAACTCCAGCTTTTTCTTTTTTGGGATTTCAATTGGCCCTCTGACGTTCCCTCAGCCCGCTTTTCTTCTTCTTAGTTTGTATATTTCGTTTGGTGTTCGTTTCTTGACGCGAAGGTTGGGAGTTAATTGGCTTTTTCCAATCCTGCTTGTTCCACGTTCTAGTTTGTTTATCAGCTTTTTTTTTATGTCCAAGCGGGCGCCATCTTCTTTATTAGTTTCAATTCCGACCGTTCCAGATGGACTCCTTCTCCCCCCTTAACTCTTCGACGAGCTGTGGGATCTTCTCTACCTCTTCCCGGAACGTTTAAGTGAGGCTTCTTTTTGCGAGGGCCTTTGTACTCTTTTTTCACCCGTAAAACAGCGGGTAGTTAATGAGCCACTTTGTTTATTTTTATCTATTATCTTTTTAACCCATCCTTTGTGGTTTAGAGATATAAAGAATCCCACAACAGTGTAACCCACTCAATCCTCAGATTTTTAGTTTTCGTTGAGAACATTCCCCCACCTGACCCGGCCCCAGCCATTCCCCCCTCTGAATTTCCAATCCCTCCTCGTCGGCCCAAGCCCCGCCCAAATGAGCCCCAATCTGGAATTCCACCTTTTATGATCCCTGGGCACTTTGCATTTTTTCTTCAAATGCAATCCCCGATCGCCGCTTGGCCCGGTCATGGCTAGTCTATGCGTATCTCCAAACAAGAGAAATGGTCCACTACAATCCCCCTCATCTCGGCCCCAGTACTTCGACGGTTTTCACCCTCGCCCCAAATTTTTTCTGAACCGTCGACCACTTCCATCCCCAACAATCCGATCCTTCTGTTGTCAACGCGCTTGTCTTTTCCCTCAACTGGACACCACAGACAAATCTTTTTTCCCGACACCCCCTTTTCTCCTTTCCCCCATCTCTAAGGAAGATAGACCTGCAATATTTGCTGCTTTTCATTGGATTCTTAGAGAGAAGGTCCCTCACCCTTTTATTCGTATGAAATCCGTCCTAATATCCCTCTCCGCCATCAGTCCGACGCTTTCCTTCCCTCCCCCAACTTTTTTTCTTACTCGCCCCCTTTAATTGTTTCGACTTTCGGACCAGTCTCTTATATATCAGATTGTCAATCTTTAAGATGTCATGTTATGTCGATAGTCTTTCGGTCCTATATCCCAGCTGGCTCAAGTATAATTTTCTCCTGCTTGGTAGTTTAGTCACGGAACCCCCTACGTCAATCGTATTTCAAGAGCCCATCTATAACGAACCCAAAATTTAAACGCCCTCTCGAGGAAAATGTCGTTCCAGAGTTTTTCCGTACCTTCCAGCGTAGGAATAAGAAGGGTTTGCCTTGACGATTCCTAGAGTAAGAAAATACCAACACCCCGAGACAAGAATTAAGAAAGAACGTAGTCCTGAGCCTAAAATGAGGACTGATAGTAGAAGCTGTGCCTTTATTCTTTGTAATCCGCAAATAAAGGCTCGAAGCGGCCCCCTTTTAAATTTACAGTTAGCAAGTATAATGTGTCTTGTCTTGATGGGCCACTTTACATGGTGTCTAAAGATCTTTCCCCTCGGGCAAGATTCGTCCTTCGCTCCCTCCATAAAAGTACCCTCCCGTCTCCTTTGTGGCCAATTCCTAAGTGCGTTCAAATTCGACCGTCTTGCCCGTCGATTATGAAGAATTCCGGTCTTTCCAATTTTTCCAATTATTTTCCTGATGCAGTGCGCGAGAGTTCTCTCTTCCCTAATTTTGACTCTAATCATCAGGTGGTTCCCCTATTTTCCCCCAAAACGTAGTCGTGAGGCGGATGGATTTTTCTTTCCCATAATCTGAGCGTCCTACGATATACCCTTTTTTTTCCTTTCCGTAAGCTGGGACAACTGTCCCTTTTTTCCGTCCCACCCCCTAAAACCATGTTCATTGATGTCGGTTCATTCCTGCCGTGCCCGTTTTTCCCATCTTCAGATTAATTGTCCCGCCATGTGCTTACACCGAAATCTTTCCTCGGGCTGTACCTTTTTCTTGGTGGAACTGACATTCTAGACCGACACTTTTCTGAAAGACCCCCCTTCTTTCCCTCTAAGGGTATGGAACCACCCATACTTTCCTTTGTAATTTGTTTCGGACCGAATTCAATTCCCTCTCTTGTTCCTCGGTCGTCTGCAAAACAGGCCGTCCACATTGGTGCTTGGATTTTTCGGAGGGCGGGTTCAGCCCGTTTTTTTGGACCCAGGGAGCTGGCAGCGATATGTAGGTATTCTTTTCCCCCCGTCCAACATGACATAAGTGATTCCCTGCCCTGTATATTCTATTGCCGGCCTGTATTTCCCCTCTGATTACGTTCCGACCCCAACTCCCTTCTCCCCGCCGAGACGTGGCTATAACGCCATAGCAGTGTTTTGCCCCCTCCTCTGTGCATCTCTCTGATGGCGAGATCTTTAACAGGCCCTCCTGTACTATTCACCACACCCAGGAATGATAGACTATCTCCCCTTTAACCCTCTAGGCGGTGTATTTGCCTCCCAATTTCTGTTCAGCCTTCCCTTTTCTTGTTCGGACTGTGCGACGTCAAAGCCTTGTTTCCTCTTTCCACCCCTCCAACACATTCGTATGTGAAGGCTGCGGCCGGCTTCCAACTGTTGCGCGGCAATTTTTCGGACCACCTCTTCCCCCCAGCCACACATTCCCCTTGGGTCACCCAATCTGGTCTTTTTTTCTTAGTTGCATCTTTTCACGGCTATTCTTTTTATTGGCTGTCAGGGTACCTTCTTTGTTTGCGCGCAAAATGTATTGCTGGAATTCTCCACGACGTATTTCCCATTGGTTTTCTCCGCCTATCCCAGCATCGGGAGTCCCCTCGAAGCGAACTTTCGGACCCCATTTTCGAAACTCTCACGTCCTTCCTTCTTTGAGCTACCAGAAGAAGAAATGAGTGCCGTCTTTTCCCCTTTCAGTCCTTTTTTTCTTCTGCAGAGATCCCTTACACTTGTATTAATTACTCCTCCCTCCAAAGAGAACTAGCCTCGTTTTATGTTTTTTCTGGTTCATTCCCTCCCAGGAGAGTCTCTTTCCGGCGGTCCGAAGATGTTTTGGCACCTAGGCTGCGTACCCCAGGGGACCTCCTTTTTACCATTTGCACAGTTTCCACCCCCTACCGCGACTTTGTCACCCCTTTGAATTCTCTTTTTTGTTCCGCGCCCAATCCACCACCTGTGCAAGAATAAGTTCCCTTTGCCTCCCGCGCGATGTTGTGGCCACACGGAGCGACCGTTTTCCCTGAGGGCGGACTGGCCCTTGGGGTCCTTACCGTCGCGACTTTTTTTGCCCTTCCTCGCATCTGCGAATTGTCTTTTGTGGACCCATTCTTCTCAATTTCAGTTTTTTCCCTGACACCTCCCCCCCGTATTGGCCCCCCTTCTGCGTCCGTAAGGTCAGGATCCGACCAACCCGCCTCCGGCCTGGCTTTACCCAAGTCCCTGTTCGAGTAGCCGGTGCCGCCAATTTTCAAAGGAATGACATCCGCGGTTTGAGCCAGTGCTATTTTTGACTTCTCCCCCACCAACTTCGCCGATAGCATTTTTCCGAATGCCCCCCCATTCTGGGACCTAGAAATCCGCGCCCTGGTGTTTTTTCTTTTTTTTTGTATCTTTTTTTGTTGTGTTATTTCTTTTGTTCCTGCGCAGACTCCTCTTTGTTCCTTTCATATCACAGACCACTGGATTCTCCCCCCTTCCTTCACACCGGCTGGAACCAGCATAACCTGCACCCTCATTTTAAGCCCCTCGACTCTTTTGTAATGTTTTTTTTCGCTCCAGTATCAAATGGATTCTCCGAAGCGAACCCCTTTCATCCCTTATGCAGGGTTTTCGTGTCCAGAACCCTCCGCGGTCTATTGGCCGATGCTAGGACGAGCTGTTCCCGTCTATAACGCTCACCTAGCCCTGAACACCAGCCCCTATTTTCCCTTCTTCTCTTTCAACTGGGACATCCGCCATTGAACACATCTGATTGTTTGGCGACGGGGAGCAATAACAGGCAGTCCTCGGCACCCGCACATATCCGTTCACCCCCTCACAATTCCCTCTTCTCCTACGTTCCTCCAGCCATATGCAGACGTCACCGTCCCTCTGAGCCCAAACCCCTTTTTCTGTTTTTCCTTACCTCTCCTCCGCCCTCGGCCCTCTCCGGCTTTACCTTCTGGTTTCGGCTGTTCCCCTCTCCCTCGATGGCCCTTTGGCTTATACCTACCTTGTCCATGCCTTTGTGCTCGTGACTAGGCCGCGGCGGGCTTATGCGTGAGTTTCTGTCGCATTGTGCCCTTCCCCCCTCATATTGTCAAGAACCCCCCTCCTCCTAGCCCCGCTGCTCCTCCTCCAACACACACTCCCTTCCGCTCTGTCCCACACCACCCTCGCCCCACCCCTGTAGGCTATTCTTATTGTGCGACTCCCTGTGTCCTACCCATTGTCCCTGATGAGGTCTACCCCTGCAAGATGGGAGCCCCCGCCAGTTTTGTGGTGCATTTGCGTGTGCTGCCTCCCCTGATCTGGTGTATTGTTTCTGGGTTAAAGGAAAAATGGGTTATGTTAATTTAATGAATGACTCATCTCCCCCTTTTGGGAAAAGGCGCTCGATTACTTCTATGATTTTAGCACCCCTGAATCCACCTTAGTTATTGTCATGGGTAGGTACTCCCAGGCCCGCTTATGAGAGGCTTGAATCATCCGAGCCCCTGACTCCTCGCGTAGCCCATAAGGCAACACCTTTTTTATTTCTGTTCTTCCTCGATGCCTCCCGCTTCAGTTCTTTCTACAAAATCTTTGGACCTATTTTTGACCCTTCTGACTGTGTCCTCGGGGGTTCCCATCCTCTCCAGGGGTAAGTGCACAGGGACCCCCTCATGAGACGCTCTCCGCTTCCTCTTTACCTCTCTGAAGCCTGATTTTTTGTTAGGTTGGAAGAGACAGGCCCCATTATAGTCTCTTTTTTTTATTGGCGCATATAAGTCGGCCTGGCTTCTGATAGTCTTTGGGTGTTTCCTGTTCTGAACCCTCTGAGATTCGTTCCTTTTTTCCCCACATGATGAGAACGGCAAACCCTGGTGAATTTATTTTTTTTAACATGCCCTATAGAAATTTCCTCGCCTTTCAGATTACAAGATGTTGATCTCTGCCTGTCCACGTGCCTCGTGGTTGGCATCTGCTGTTGAGGACATTTAACTTAACCCGAGGGCTAGAGAAATTGCCAGTCCCTTCTTAGTCTGACCCTCCAGCCCAGCCCCAGACATCATCCCCTTTTATACCCTTCCTTGTACTAGATAGACTGTGCCCTTGGTAGTGCTAAAATTCTTTCCCCTCGGCGACCATTTTCTCCCATCACTTTTCTTCCCTAGGCTGATTTCAATCTAGGAGAGAACGCGATTTATCCTCTTTCCGCATTATTGAACTTAGGACCACCCTTTTCCCCCCTTGCAATTGTGTCAAGTTTCTCCCGTTTTTCTTTTTTTGGCTCTTTGTCCAGAGTGGTGTTTTTCCGGTTGAAAGAAAGACCCATCTTTATTCTCGGATGAATTGGAATTGGTTCCTCGCGTTGTTCCCGGAAGGCGCTTGGCGTTGCATTGCTCCTCTGACATTTTGATTAGTTCACCTTCTTTTTTCGCTTAGGAGATGATTTTACCTCTTTTTCGGCCCTGTGTCATTTCCAAAAACTGCGTCCTCTAAGGCACGATTACGATTTTTCAGCCGCTCTGTGCGACCTACACTGACTATGGAGGGATCCTTGCTTTATGGGGCGCAGAGGCCTGCCGATTGGCCTCTCTTCTTCACTTCCAAATCCCAAACTCTGTAGGTGTTCCCCTTCGTCTGCCGGTTTTCGAGATTTCCTATATTTCCCTACATCATCCTTGTTTACGAGATAAAAGATAAGTTCCCCCCCATCCCCCGGCGTTTAGTTGCCTTTAACATTGAATCGTACAAGGTTTCAGATTCCCTCCTTTGCCCTCGCAATGAAGAAGTTTCAAATTCTCGTTAAGCAAGTCTGAGAGATCACCATAGCATTCTCCCCCCCCTACTAATCAAAGGGAAGACCTGAAGCCCCTAAACTCCAATGCAAGGTTAACATTCCCCCCTCCAGTAGACCGCTTTGACTTCCACGTCGCCTCCCTCAAAGAAATGGACCAATCCACGAACATTCGCCACCCGTTGCAATTCAGGACAGCACCACTTTGCGCACCTTTTGTGCGCCCACCCACACAGCCCACCACTTCATCCAGATGAAAATCGCCCCGCTGGAATTTCTTCCAAGTCCCCAGGTCCCCCCGCCACTCTGTTCGAAAAAACTTCTCCCACCCTTGACCCCGATGCCGACCTTGCAACATGGCGCGTTTGAGTGGAATAAGAGTTAAAAGCTATGCCTTTTACGCCCGCGAAGAGGATTCCAGGTCTACCCCCAAAGTTTTGAACGCCACTAATTTTCATGCTTCTTCATGATAAAATTTTTCTCTCTGGTCCCCCAACAAGCCTTAATAGCTCTGACTATTCCCCTTTCCCCACCTTTCAACGTAATGAGATGGACCTTTCTCCTTTTCCCATAGAGAAAGAAGGGATAACGTCTCGCTCTTCGGCTTGAAATATGTCTAGAAAACTCATTCTAATCGTAACAGAAACAGATTTTCCCTCCCTGATTTTTTCCGCGATAATCCCTTGTCACATCGCCCCTTGCGTTAGTTCCATGGTTCGGATGGGATTACAAAGCTTTTGACAGGATGTACATTGCCTCCCTGACACGCTTTTGATCTTTTCCGAACCCAGACCCCCCCAATTCCTTCTTCTACCAGAGGTTCACTGTCTCTCCATCTTCTCGTCTAGTTTGTGCTCTTTGCCTTCTCTTCAAAATGCGTTCCGTCGCTTTCGTTTCTTTGTCCACCTCTCCGAGTCTTTCGGCCTTCCGGGGCCCAGGTGACCCCATGGAGTTAGACTTTTAGTCCTTTTCCATTTGACCCCCTTTACTTTTTTTTTTTGTTCCGCGAGCGACCACGTCAATCCCCCCCCCCTAACCCATTCAGGTCCTACTTTCCTGCGTGAGAAAGTACCCTCTTCAAGCTTTGCAGCCCAACGCTGCAAGACTAGCGTTTCTAAATTTAAACCCTTATTGTCCGTTTTTTTTTTGCCTTTACTCGGTCGACTCTTTTCCGCCCCCATCTCCCCGCCGGGGTGAGTATCCACTGTACCCTCGTACTTCTTTTGGCGGATCCCAATTTTCCTTTCCCCCCCCGACAGATCGATAGAGATCGAGAGAACGTTTTCCCTAAGCTTGAAGCATACCAGGCATTCTTTTCCAGTTGACACTCCTAATTCAACCCTGGTTGAAGGACACCGGTCCGGTGCCCCCCCAGGTAAATTTTTTTTTTGAACAAATATGTACTTGCCCCCCTTAGCCAGTGTATGAGGTGTTCCCCATGGAGCCCTATCTCAGTTCCACTTTTGTTAATCTTCGGCGAGGGGTTCATTCGTTACACGACAACTAGTACAATGACCTTTCCCTGATCCTCCCCTCTGCAGTGCTGCTTCGCGTGATTAGAAAGCAACTCCGTGACTCGATGGTTTCAAGACTCCTCCACCCCCTTCTACTTTTCTTGCTCTGTTTCATACGGGGACAAGAAGTAGCCTCACTGGTGGTTTCCGTTGTTCCCCGCCGGCCCGTTGGATCTTGTCCCACCTGACCCCCAATAAAGTTTAGGGGAGTTACTTGGTCTCTTCTGGTGCTTGATGCCTGGCGGTCAGAGTTTCAAAGACCTTTTAGCCTGGCGAGGTGATTTCTCCTCCTTCTGTATAAAAGCGATTAGACCCTGAGGCCATACCTTAACCTTATCCATTCGATCGATCTCCCCATGGTAATCCGAGTTTTGGATTGCTTTCCCCCCCTACCACTGGAGGCGTCGAGACTTGGATGTTTTCCGTTCAACTCCCTCTAGAAGGAGTCTAAATGGAATTTATCGGACCTCCCTGACCTTTTTTCAGCGGTTGAGCCTTCTACCTTAAGCATGAACACACCATACGGTCAACCCCCCCATGTCCTGTCTGATCCCGGAACGATAAAGTAGGTGTACCTAGAGCTTTCTATGGAACGTGGATGCCAAAGTGATTTTACCGACGTGCTCTTCATTGATCGGTGGCCTCCATTTTTCAGGCCGAGAAGGGCCATACCTCATAATCCCCTTCGGCGGACGCGAATCCATTTCTGAATTGGTTTCAACACCCCCTCTTTTAACACCCCAGTATTGATTCTCTCGCGACTGGAGACTGGCCGACAAACCTCCTGGAGCAATTCCTCAGGGCCCTCCCAACAAAGAAGTGACCAGGAAGAAATCTCTCCGAGGCACACTGGTAATAGGACACAAAGGGATCGTTCGTCAGGAGTCTTAGGAATGAGTTGATATTCCGTATCCGTGTTTTGGGGTCCGCCTTGTCTTTTCACACTGAGCATTAAACCCGTTCGCCACTTTTTAAGGTTGTATTTTTCCCTGGCCCAAATGTTGCTATTTCCGCGCTATTTCCCTGGGTTCCCTAGTCATGTCGCCAGCCTCGTGGCGTACCCCCTCCATCCTCTCCCGGGAGGAATTCCCCTGTTCCGACACTCCCTCGTAGGGACTCTCCCCCTATAGGGTTACGGACTTCCCTTGAGCGTAACTATTCAATTTTTGTGTTGTTGAGGAGAGATAGCTTCTTCTTCCCCCCCGTTTAACTAGAAAGATCCTCTTCTAGCCCCACGGGGTGTCGTTAGTATCATTTTGGAACCCCCCCCTCCCTAAGCGCAGTGGCTAGGGTACAACGATGGTCTCACTAGTGTTTAGCAGCCCCCCCTATAAAACCAGTGGGTCAATCCGTTTTTAGAGACATTGCCAAGTCCATTCCCTGAAATCTCTTGCGTTCACGGGGGACTTCCGGTACCCAGCGCCAACTTTTTCCCCTCTCACCCACGAATCCCCCTATTAACCCCGATCCCTCCGACCTTTGGACCCACGCTGTCCCTTCTGGAGTTTTTGGCGTTGACGTTTTCCCCTTTAGCCGAGCTACTATTTTTTTTGGGCCCCCGCGGTCTTCTCTTGTGTTTTGGAAAATTGAAGTAACCAGTTAGTTGACGCGCTGCGTTCCCAATCCGTGACTTTAAAAAGAGTTAAGGTCATTTTCCTACGAGACTTCACTCGGTAGTCCGGGATCCCCGTAGGCCCACATTGGTTAACATTTAAGCTACTTGCTCTTAATGAGTCCCGCGCCCTGACCAACCGCAGTGTAACGCGCAAGTCTTTTAGCGCGGATTTTTGAACACCACGTCCCTTTCCTAGCTTTCTCGTTTTGAATGTATGAAAAAAGCTTCTTCTCTTTCATTGTATTTCCAGATCCAGACCTTGCTTCCTTTAAGGCGTATGTCACGTTGTAGAACATAACCTAAGGAGCCCCTCCGTAAATACACTTCCGAAAAGTACTTCCCCCAGCTTTGGCCCTCAGACACGGTAGCCCCTCACGCCCAAGATTTATCGTATGTTCTTTTTCCCAGCTATGAACAGGCGAAAGTATTTGGGCCGGCCTCCGTACCGCCAACCATAATATTTTGATTCCTTCAAACATTCAAAGATCGAGATTGTTTTTTTCTTCATATTGATTAGCTGGTTTTAGAATTTGGTTCCCGTCCCTTGAGCTAGTAAAGCAACTTGGACCGGTACGACAGGTCGCAAGCGCGGAACCTCGACCGCCCAGGGATCGCAGAGGACATTCCGCTACGATGCACGGGGTGCCTCCCCGGTCCCACCCCCACTACACTCTTAGGTCCTTACAGCAATGTACGTCAGCGGCCCCAACTTCCCCCCCACTCGCCAGCACAATTCCTCACGCTCCGTCTCCCCGTGACAGTTTGCCGGTTGTATCTTTTAAAATCTTTGCCTTCCCCTCCGGACAGGACTCGTACTTCGTAATTAGATCAACGTTCAACCAGTCACCCAAAGTTACCTTTAATTGCAGGATGACTTTCTCCCCCCCCGTCCGGACTTGAGTTCCCCCCATACCATAAATGAGAACGAACGAGAGATATCGAGGGATAACATGGTTCTTTGACGATAAAAAGGTACTAAATATCGCCGTCACCTTACTTGGGCCCTCTTGTCTGGCATCCCCTTCGTCCTTCCCTGAAATACGGCAGTCCTCCCATGCGAAATAGGGTACCCCAACGGTGGTTCTCGTAGGCTTTTCACCCCTCCTACAGCAAAGTTGGAGGCAAGGCTTTCAGAACCCTTCAAGGGGATTCGATGGATCCTTTCTACCCGACGGACGAGGCATTCAAGACCCGTGCCGCGGCTTACACTGACTCTATCACAGTCCTCCCGCCCATAGACAGGGGGAAAACTGTGCCCCCCTCTTCTTCCCTCTCTCTCCCTCTCCGGCATCACCAAAGAAAGAATTGAGGATCCCCATCTTTTCCCTCTGTCGTCCAGAGCATGCATGGTCCTTTTTTTTTGATCATGCAGGAGACGTTTTTAACCCCTTTCTCGTTCGCTACATTGAGATCTCACGCCGGCCGGCCCGTCGTAGGACGCGGATTGAGCCCACTCCTGGGGTCTTGCCATTGTCTCTAGAAACCCCGATGCTTATTTTTTACGATGGACGGTCTTCCAACGAATGCTATGGATGCCCAAAGAAGGCGTCTGACATTGTCGACGAAAACGCTCCCTTTCTTTTTCAATAGAATCATTTCCCCTTAAGACAGGGAAGACTTCGTGGCCGACTTTGTTGACTTCCTCATTCTTGATCAGAGGGAGTGCCGTCGGTTGTTTCGTTCCTATTGTTTCTTACTCTTTTCTACACTTAAATGAGACCAACGCTAGCCCACAGAAGTTCACCCTCCCTGATCTTGCGCAAATTACACAACTGAGACCCCGCCACCCCACAGTTCTTTACCCCGAATCTGATACAGGACAGACGCTGGTCATCGGAGAGCGAGAAATTCCTAGGAGAGACCAAGGTTCGCCCCACCTCGTACGACATCTGTGAAATTGATATGAGATCCTCTGAGGTGCGACGAATGATTTCCTCCCTTACTCTCGATGGAAATTAGTACAATACCTTAAGGCGAAATGTTCCGGTATAGTCTCCAGTGGGACTGTGCGGTCCAGACCCCCTCACAGCTTTTGGTCCCATTGGTTTAAGTTATGTTTGTGTTTGGGGACGAAGTAAGAAGCCCCAAGCTATTCATCTTCCAAATTGGAGACCGTGGGTCATAGTGTTTGGCTCCGAGTCAAAGACTGGTTGCTCCCCGTTACTCTTCAAGTTTCATTATAAGGGTAGCTCAATTAGTTGCCTTGGTCAAATTTGGGATATCTCCAGAGAGATGGGCCTTGTTTCCCTCCCGCTGTTAATGGGATATTTGAAAAATGACAGCTAACTTGAGACTGACCGATTTCCTCCTTTTGAACATTGAGACTTATTCCTCCGAATTGGACAGGCGCCGGACCGGTTTCATTTTCTTTCTGCGATGGGATCCTCGTCGGCTTTGTAATCGCCATTGACACCCGTCCAGCATCATTATTTAGTTAGTTTTCTTTGGCAACACGCTTGTCTAATGACTTGTCTTTATCTTAAGTCCAAGTAAGTTTCTGGGTCGGGCCTACCAAAGCCAGGAAAACAGTAAAACCCTCCCCCGACCTCCCCATTTTTCAATCTTAGGTTGAAGTGGACGATGCTAACAAAGCTTCAGGCCCACATAAAGCCCCAGGAATCCCTTCCACTAAAACCTGAAAAGACGAGGAAGAGTTTCTCATGGACTTGAGAATCGATCCCTGCTCAAAACCCCCTCCAGTATTCTCACTTTTCCCTCCGACCCCGACCAGTCCCATTAATTTCCCGCCACGGAACTAAGTCTCGACCGCTTGGACACCACCCCCCCGATTTTACGAGAAGTGAACCAAAACGATGAACCCTCGGGACAACTAAAATTAAGAAGCTCCACACCTGTCTAACCTCAGGTCCGACATGCCATAGGGGGGCAGAGCCCCCCGGTCTGGAACATCCCCCGCTGAACCACCCAATACATTAACCACCCTTTACCCCATATTCATGAAACGGATGAAGACCCCAACTCGTTGAAATTTCGGGCTTCCCAGCAATACACGTTGATCCATAAAAATCCGCCCACAGTTCTTCTTCGCGATACCACACGTAGCATACAACACGTTGCACTCAAAGATCACTTTGAAGACCCCCATGCGCGTAGGAGTTTTCACCGAAGCAGGAAAAAGTCAGACCCCCGTTATATGACATGAGCCGTTTTTCGAGGTGTCATATACTCTCCCCATTTGAAAGCCTCGTCATCCCCCTGATAACAACTTTCGCCAGTCAGAGACCTCACTAGCCGAACCCGCGAAGACGAGAGGATCAGAGGCGTTCAAGCATGTGAGGGCTGTAACGTAACGCGATGGTTTAGCCATACCACCGGAGCGGGCGGAGTTCGCGGACACCTCCCTAAAGTAACGCCTCCGATAAACCCACCCCCCCCATTCTCTCCGCCCTACCCACTGTGCCCTTCCTCTTCCTTCTATTTTCATAAGACTGGCTGGTGTGCCCTATAGTTTCACTCACGCGTCCCAAACATCTACTTTCCCTTCTTTCTCCCTCTTCGACTAGTTACACACGACACCCATGCTAAGCAAATAGTATCCCAGGATAACGGAAACATTGCTTGTGAAAGCGAAAGTGGGCTGATCTCTCACCCCCCCTCCTGGCTCCCCCCCT
>Ga0179593_1648192_pt1 | contig 14934 bp, 20 predicted proteins | sample CZODoug2_1_08_16_FD_185931 | JGI IMG/M metagenome (GOLD analysis project Ga0179593, IMG submission 185931) | Vadose zone soil fungal communities from Angelo Coast Range Reserve, California, USA - CZODoug2_1_08_16fungal (PacBio error correction) | ecosystem: Environmental > Terrestrial > Soil >... | reverse complement strand
TTCTCCCCTTCTAGTACTTTCGCGGTAGATTCTTTTTCCCCCCCAGAGCGGGTAGAGCAAGAGAATTTTTTTCCCGACCCCAAACGCGGCTCCCCTGCGCCTTTTCCCCGCGCGAGGCGGGCCGCGTCCCTCTTCGCTCGCCACGTGAGAGTCCCTGGTCTTTTTTGTAGTCGAGAACAGGCAGTGGCTTCCTGTCTTGGCACGCGCCCCTCCTCTCGAATAGAAAGCGCCGTTTTTGGAGAAAGTAAGAGAGGATATTTCCTCTGCCGCGCGAGAAAGAAGTTTCATCCCTGAACCCCTTTTTCCCCGCGCCGCCCATCGAGCGCAACTTAGCATTAGAAGGACTGATTCCGCTTGGATCCCTCCCTTTATATCCCTTTCTTTTCTCGTCAGGTGCTCTTCCTTTTTTTGGTTGCGCGATCATAGGTTTTCCCTCCCATCGTCGACCGCGTTTTTTTTGGTTTTTTTGGGAAAAGCTACTCCTCTCGCGTAAACGACGGAAACGTGCTTCCCTTTTTCCGTCAGCTTAGTTGGTCTGCTCTCTCTCCCTTCTGCTAGGAGAGAACGCTCCCCCCTCAAGCGTTCCCGTTCGGGCAGCCCTTCTTTCCCCTTTCTCCCCTTCGACCGCCACGTAATCTTTTTTTTCTGCCCCGCTTTTCCTCCGTTTTTTTCCCCTCGAAAAAAACGTCCCCTCTCTCTTTTCGTGATGAGCTAATAGGTTCGTCTTCCCCTTCAAAGAGTTTCCTTCTTCTTCCCCCCTTCACCCGCTTTTCACGGACCTATAGATCCCCTGCGCCGGTGCCCATTCACGGTCTTTTCTTGTAAGACCTTTCCTGCGATATCCCTCCTTCCTCCCTACCGACCTCATGCCCAGTGGAAGAGTTTTTTTTCCTCCTCTCCTCTTTTATCGGATACTTCCATCGCTTTTTTTGTTTTTCCAGAGTTCGACTGGAGGAGCTTTTTTTCCCCTTTTTTCGCCTAAAGAGAGGTGACCGATTTCATCCTTCGAGGTCATGGAAGAAAATGAAGCGTACTCTCCCGATAAGCCAAGATCGAGATGACGCCTTTCCCTTTCCTCTCGAGCAAGTCCCTCCCCCCCCTTTTTTCGATGAAGGCGCTCTCCTCATGCAAAGAAGGCGGGCCCTCCTTCCCACTCTCCAATAAGGTAGATGTCCTTTTCTCGAGTTTTTTCGTAATTCACCTAGGGCTTGCCGGCATGGTCTTTTTCCTAGATAATCCATCCCTCTTTTCGAGCCTGAAGAAAGCAATTTTTTCCTAAAGGAAGTTGTCTTTTCCGTCTCTCGAAACATGCTCCACTGATGGCTGTCCTTTCCCCGGGACGGATTTTCCACACTCGAACGAATCTCCCGTTGTCCCCACGCGAGAGCCCCCCCCCCTCTCTTTCCCTCTATTCAGTCGAAAATTTTTTTTCCTTCCTTTTACCTCCCCCTTCTGTTCCTCATGACCCCCATACTAATGGAGATTCCCTTTTCAACAAGGAAGCGAGTGAGGAACTTTCCCTATCGCCGATCCTGCGTCTTCCTGAGAGGCATGGTCAGAGTACTAGAACCTCCTCCTCTCTGTAGATCAGAGGAAAGAGACCCTTTCGTGACGCGGATGAGTCTGTTTATCCCATTAGCGGTAATATATTTTTTAAGAATCCTCCTTGTTTTTTATAGATAGTCTTACCTCATCTTAGGACTCTTTTTCAGAAGATGGTATAGTCTGTCGGGATAGAAGAGTATCTAAATTTTGTCCAATTCTTTGTTCCCCTTATCGAGAGACAGCTCCTACAGGCGATACTATAGAAGATTCCCCGTTTTCCCCCCTGCGAAAGGCCCCTCCCCTTTATTCTTTTCTTCGGAGCGACGACCTAGTGTCGCATCTGAAACTCTCCCTGACCGTTTTGCGAATGAATAGATCTTTCTTTTCCCCCCTCGGGTGGCTGCCTCTTCGTTCGACTTCGGTGTCCCCGCTTCTCGTTAGAGTTTATTGATATTTCCTCCTTTCGCGTGGAGAGAGAAGTTCTTCTTGTCTCCCCTCTTTTTCTTTCTTTTTTTTTCTTTTCAGGCTAGAAGGCCCCCTCCCAGTGCGATCTCGGAGGTGACCCTTCCCCTCCGTTTGGTGAATGACTCCCCCCCCCTCTTTTTTTGAGCGACCCAGCTAGGGATGGCGTTTTTCTTTTCTTTTCCTCCTCTTTCTTGAGGAATAAAGTGCTCCTTCTTCCTTGAGATTGGCGGACCCTCTCCGCTTTTTGCTAGACCCCTTCTCCTCCCTCCAATCGCGAGCATTCCAGCGCGATCTTGAAATTTATAGAAGCCTTCTTTTTCCCTCTTCCTGACAGTACATTATTAGTGAATAATTCTTCCTTTCCTTTTGCCCCCCTCCAAATGCTCCTAGAATCGAACCTGGACTTCCCCCTCAGAAAAACGAAATAAAGTAGATGAAGGTCTCCTTTCCTCCACAACTAAAGAAGAGAAAGTTCTCTCTTTTTCCTTCGGGTACCGTACTGATCTATTCTTTCCTCGAGGAAAGGAAACCACTTTTTGTTCCCCTTTTCTGCACAGTTCCGTCCTTTTCTGTCGATATGTACGTTTTCCCCTTACGATGTAAGGGTTCTCTCTCCCCCCCCTAATCCGAGGAGATGTGAAGAATCTTCTTTTCCTCTGTTTTCCCATCACTACCATCGGCTTCCCTCTCGGTGAGACCCCCTCTCCCTTCCGGAGGAGGGGCTGAACAGCTACCGTTTCCTTTTTAAGTGGCGGTAGAAGATTCTTCTGAGCACGAACGTGCTCGTTTTCCTCTCGTTAGAGGTATACGCCCCTCTGCCCTTCTTCCTAAGCGCGAGTCCCCAACATTAGTGGACTTCCCTTTGGGTCTCGAGCGGAGGAGATAGTGCCACGCCCCTCGCGAAGCTGGCTTTCTCCCTGAGGCTGCAAATCTCTTTCTTTTCCCCTGTCCGTGATCGTCCTTTTACCCCCCTCCCTTTCTTGTCTTTTCTCCTCAACGGAAGGGACACCTCTCGTTTCTGAGATAGTGGGGAGAGCCTCTTTTTTTTCCTTTTGAACTTTATTCGTTTTTTTCTTTCTCCTACGTTCGGGATCTTCTCCTGGATTTCCCCTCATCCAGCAGCAGATGGACTTTTTTCCCCTCCCACGGTGAGACTTTCTCGGACTCGGCGCTTTCCCCCTTCCTTCTCCCCCGACAGAAAAGGGTTTTCCTTCGTTTTTTTGTGTTTGCCTCGTGACTAAAACCTCCTCCCCCCTTTTCTAGCGCCTACTCAGGTGGAGGGCCGCGTCCCCCTTTTCCTTCAGGTTGACTGGTCCTCATCTCTCGTGTGTGCGATCCGGCGGTTTCCTCATGACAATTGCCTTCTCTTCCCTCTGCCGATTTTGACACGCCGAGACTTCCTTTTGGTGTATATCTCTTCTTCCCTCTTTTCTCTCCGTCGAGCGAGCAGCTTCTGTTCTCTCGGCTTGTCCAGATCTCCTCTCTTTTTTTTTTTTCACGAGCATGGTCATGAAGGTGAACTTCTTCCTTTCAAAGTTAACCTTGCGCCGACACGCTCTCTTTCTTCCTCAACCGAGTAGGCGCTGCAAAGTTTTCTTTACTTGGCGTTATGGTTGTATTCTCTTCCCCGGCGCTCCTCAATTAAAACCCCCTTTTTCCCGCCTTTCCCATCTACCTCGCGCTCCCCGCCAGCGCCGGCGTCGTCTGACTCGGAGAAAGTCCAGAGAGGATGTTCTCTTCTCTGTGCCAAGAAGAGCTATTTCTCCTTCCACACGAAGAGGCCCCTTCGGCCCACTTATTTAGCGGCCATCTCTCCGGGATTCGAGATTTAGAAACGCATTCCCCGTTTCTCGAGGTACTTGGAGAGACCCTTTTCTCCAGCTGATGAAGAAAAGTGTGCCTTTCTTTCTTAGTCATCCGTTGCGCTTCCTCTCCTCTCCTCTCTCCACGAAGGAACTTTCTCCCTACTTTTTTTCCCGCGGCCGTTGTTAGGGCGCGTCTTTTCCTTCCTCCTTTTTCGGCGAGAACGCGAAAGAAGAGACTCTTTTCCCCCGATCGCGCCCTCGTCTCCCAATTTAATAGCGAAGAGGTCTCTTTAAGCACGAATCTTTCCCCCCTTTTGGATCACACTAGAAGGGAACCCCCCTTCCTTTTTTGCGTTCTGTCCCCCGGTCCCTCTTTTTTCTTCTCTCATTGAGCGCGAACCCCTCCAGAGGAAGTTACTCCCGTCCCTCTCCGCGCGGTTGCCCAACCTTAAAGGCTTTTTCCTCCGGGAAGCAAGCGCGTGTCTTCTCGGACGAACTCCTCCCCTGCACTCTGTCGGGGCTCCTTAGTTTTTTTCCTCTCAGGATACTTCTTTTCACGTTAGGTTACGCTTTTTTTCGCATTTCCCCCCCTTCCTTCCTAAAGAAGATGTGACCTTTTTTCTCCAGAGGACTGGCCCAATTTCCCTTTATTTCAATTCGCGCGATAAAGGCACCTTCTTTCCCTATCCCCTTCATGGACCCCCTCTTCCTTTGCTCCCGCAAAGATAGCCTTCCGCCTTGCCCTCTCGCCACGTGATCACGCCGGCGGCAGAGCCCTTTCTTCCTTCTCAACAAGCTTCTCGTCCTCTCTTTTTTCCTTCATTCACCACATCTCCGGATGGATGGTTCAACGACTCGCTCATAAGAGATTTGCTTTCTCCTTTTCCCCCTCTCTATCTTCCCTCCCCCGTTCATACAGAGGATAAGGTACCCTTTCCCCGCGCAAGGAAGACTTACCTTCCCTTTGCCTGCTATACTCCCCCCGTACTATTTTCTCCTTCTCTCCAAAACGATGGTCCCCCACCCTCCCATATACGGATATATATATCCCAAACGGGCGTTGACTCCTGTTAGCGCATGACCCCCCCTTCCTTTCTTTTCCCGTGTCGTGAGAAACTTTCCGACGCCTCTTTCATCGTGCGAGAAGTATAGCCTCTCCCTTCCTTCCTGAATAGAGATGGAAAGGCTCTTCTTCTCCACAATCGTTCCTCTCTTTCTCTAGAGGAACGCGCCCCCCATAGGAGACCCTAGCTCTCTCTCCTAGCAAGGGTGAAAATGAGCTCCTTTTCGATAAGGATCCGACTTTGTCACCTCCTGTGAAGAAGCTAGGTTTCTGTTTCGAGTGCCTTCTCACTCGAACGGCTTCTTCATGTGACCGAGGGAAATCTCTCTCGCCTTGATAACGTTAGACTCTCGAGATTACAACCCCATTCTTCTTCAGGTTATAAAGAAAGGTCCCTCCTCCCTTTCTTTTTTTCCCTTCGGCGCAGACAAAAGTCTTCTTTTTATCTCCCTACCCAACCGACTTTTTTTTTTCCCTTTCCCATCTATAGCAGTAGATTTTATTCCTACAAGATGGTGTCGTCTATTTTAGGAAGTATTTCTAGGAATGTTACTTTCCCTATCCTTTATTTGCCAGTTGGCTCTTTCTTCTAACGTACGAGATGCTCTTTCCCTTATCTCTCCTACCTGCGGTCTTCAGGATAGCCTCCCTCTCGCAGGAGAGATTTCCTTTCTTCCCTTTCTAAACAGTTGCCGAGAAGTTTTTTTTAGTCTCTCAACCCGCTTCCGGGTCGTCTATGGAGAGGCCCTCTTTGCGGATCACGTGAGCCTCTTTTTGCGCTAATGGTTGCGGTCCCCTCTTGCGCGATCAAATGAAGGTGATCTTCTCGCCTCTCCGGACCTCAGCGCGAGCTTGAATTTACTCCCCCCCCTCCCGAGTCCGGGCGGCCAGGACCCTTTTTTTTTTCCCCCCCCTCTGTCCCCTCTTAGTTCCTCCTTTCAACGGGTGTGCCTTTTGACCGAACACCCAGCTCCTCAGGACTTCTCTTCCCCTTCGGTTTTTGCGAAAAACCGGCCATCCTTTGGAAGGATCCGGATAAATAGCCCCCCCCCTCCCCTTCCCCCCGACCCTCGTCTAACTTTTCCTTTTTTTCCCTTTTTTCCAGCGCGCGTTCTTTTCCCTTGCACCCACGTCAGAGACCCCCCCTTTCCCACCGGCGCATGGGATAGACCCTCACGCCCGCCTTGTTAGGTTTCCCTTTCCTCGAATCCGATTCTGGGAATATATTCCTTCTTTTTTATGAGCGCATCCCCCCCTTTTTCGAAATCAGGCGTCTTTTTCCCCTCTTTGTTTCTCCCCCCCCTGTTTTTTTCCCGGAGGCGGGATGTCCCCCCCTCCTTCCCCTATTACGTTCTTGTCGCAGTTTCCCTGCGGGTCCTGGCGCCAGAAGTGGCTCTTTCCTTTCGAGTTTTCTCGAAGAGCATCCTTTTTTCCTTTTCGCGTCCCTACAAGCGGAAGAAGTTCGCTCCCCCCACTTTTTGGAGCGAGGCGTATTTTTTTTCTCGAAAAAAGCTTCTACTCTTTTTTTGATGTTCCAAAATGGGCTTTCCTGCAACAAGAAAAACTTTTTTCTTCCTCCCCTACAGAGCTGCTTTCTCTCCTTTTCCTATTTCCAGGGAGGGATCTATTTTTCCCCCTTCTCTCAGTTCCTCTCGAGGTGAGAGCTTCCCTCTTAGTAGTTGGTCCCTACTATCGTCGTTCCGAGAGCTGCTCTTCAACTTAGCCTCCATCCCGGTCTTTCTTCCTTCCTCGTCTCTTAGTGGATGATACGAGCCTGCTTCTCCTTCTCGTGCACGACCCATCCAAGTGTGTGGATTTCCCCTTCCTATACCACCCCCCAGAACGCCCATCTTTTTTTCCTATCGCCTACAGTGATGCCCTCCTTGGACGCGAGCGTTTTCCCTTCTCTTTTCTTGTGACGAGATCGCGGTGTGCGATTCCCCCTTCGTAAACGTCATGACAATTCGTTTTTACCCTCGCTCGGCGATCTTCCCCTCCTCCCCCCTCCTCTCAGCGGGATAGCTAGATTTTCCTTCCTTTTCTAGATCAACCTGTCGAGCGCAGCCCGCGTTCTTCTTTTTTCCCTTCTTTGTCAGATCTCCTCTCTTTTTTCTTCTCCCGCTCATGTGGTTCATGACGTTGAAAGAAGCCTTATAGCAAAAAGAGATTTTTTTCTCCTCCATAGCTCCTCCCCCCCCGTTTCCCTCTCTTCTTCCCACCGTGAGGTAATTGCTTTCTGGTTGTATCTATCGACCGTGCGATTAATCCTTCCACCTTTGCGTCGCGAGATAGGTCCCTCTTCTCTCCTTCCCCTTTCAGTCCCAGCGACGAGTTCTTTTATCCCCTCCCATCGCGGCTGGAGCGCACGTTGATGTGCACCCTTATCCAGCCTTTCCTCTTCCCTATTCCGTACATCGTCGAGAAAAGCATTTCCTTCCATGCCTTTGGGACACTATTTCTTTCCCCGGGATCGAGCTAGAAACAGCCTCTTTTCTCGAGGTACTAGGACGGTCGCACCGGGTTCTTTTTTTTAGATCGATGAAGAACCTTTCCCCCCCTTGCCCGTGCGCGCGTCCCTCTTTTTCTCTCGCACGACGGAAAAAGTGATTTTGTCTTCCCTTCCCGTTTTTCGAGCTCTTCTGAAAGACCTTTCCCCCTTCCCCCAGCGTCCGATCCCTTTCGTTTTTCTCCCCTCTCGCGCAGAGCGCCTCCTGGTCTTTCCCCTCCTCCTTAGCGAACGAGGTCTCTCTTTTTTCTCCCCTCCGGGAAACAAAACGTTTTTTTTTCCTTTCCAAACGCCATTCTCTAGTTGCTGCGCTCAGAGTTTTTTTTTTCCTCCCCGCGAAAAGAGTAGGCACCCTTGTTCATCCCTCTCCACCTTTTCCTTTTCCCTTTTATAAACACTGACCTCTACCCTGCTCAGGTGGAAAAGTCCCGTATTTTTTCTCCCTCTTGGTTTCAGGGCAGCAAGCGCCTCTTTTTCCCCTGGAAACTCCACTTCCCTATGGTCGGTGGGCTTATTTCTTTTTTCCTCCCCCCTGCCTCCTTCCACGACGGGATGGCGGTCCACACCGAAAGTTCCCTTTTCCTTCCCTTGTCGTCACCCCCCTGCGTAAGAAAGACGCGTGAACGTATTTTTTTACACCTTCCCTTTCGGATCATCCAATTCCTTTTTTTCCTGTCAGAAGAACTTCCTCTCTTAAAGGCCCTCGCGAGGAATCCCCTTTCTTCGATTTTATTCAGGACGCTGAGAATCGATCACGAAAATCTTCTCGGTCCCTCATGAAGGAGATTCGCACTCTTTCTCCCACGGCCGGCTTCCTCCCCCTCGCAAGACACCGAATATGCCCCCTTTGATATCATAAAAGCTTCTCCCGTCCGAGTGGTTAGGCATTTTCCCCCCACACTCTTTCAAGCCTAGATCATCCTCCTTCTTTCCCCCTCTCGCCCCCTTCCTTACCTCATAGTTCTACTTCCGCTTCTCCCTCGGCGAAGTTCTCTTCCTCTTTCCCCATTGCTTCCTCCAGAACAAGGACGACCCCTTTCCACAGAATCTGACGAATTAGCCCTCCCCCTAGGCGTACCACTCTCCCCATTAAGGATATATATATCCTTTCCCCAAACGGGCGTTTGATTTGGAAGTGGCCTTTCTTTCGAAAACGATCTCTCCGCCCTCCCCACCCTCGGGAGTGAGACTTCCGACGAGTGAGCCCCCTTTCATCAGGCCGAGAGTCTTCGCTTTCCGCTGCGCTAGAGTCTTTCGGCTCGCCGTGAGCTTTTTCTTTTTCCAATCCTTTCTATACGATGTAGATCAGAGGCAACTCGTCCCCCCCAATCGGCGCCCAAAGAGCTCTTCCGCTGCTTCTCCCTTAGAGTCCGCTTCTCTCTATTTTTCCTTCCTTTTTCTTTCTCTGATAGGAAGAGAATTGCTCCCTCTCTCAGTCGGCAGAAGCTCGTTGTCGTTCTCTTCCTCCTGCCGCGGACCTCCCCCCTCCTACGATGTCTTTCCCCTCTCAAGAAAAGTTTGCTCTCATAGAGACATCTCTATCCAGCGTGATACAGTTCCTCCCAGGTCCACGACAGCGTAGAAGGTTCTTCCCCTGTGACCGAGCATGAGTCTTTTTCATGCGGAGTCTCTCCCTGTTTCTTTTCTTTCCCCCAGTTAGATCACCCCCCGTTTTCGGACTTCCCTCTTTCTCGTTGGTAAAAGCTTTTTTCCTCTTTCGAAGTCGTTGTGGTTACGATAAGGACTGTTTCTTTATTATTCCTCCCCCCCCCTTAGTCGAAGGGAGATTCTTTCTCTTGTCTTTCCCCTTCCACGGAGCCCATGCCGGTCCTTAAGGATAGACGCCAGCCCCCCTCGAGGATTGTCTCCTTGCCGAAATGACAGCTGCTTTTTTGAATGAGAACCACTAGCGTTAACGTTGCCCTATCTCTGTCGTAGATAAAATCGCTTCTCGATGAGGGCCCCTTCTTTCTTGTTCCTGGAGTAACTCGAAATCCCCTTAATGAAGGCCTTGCCCCCTTTGGCGGGAGCTCTCTCTTTGTGTATAATCTGCTCTTCCTTCCGGAGGCCTCTCGCTTTCCCTTTATCGAAGATTTATTTCTGTCATTTGGCGGACTTCCCCCCCCACTAGGTAACCTTTTTTTTTTTTTTCTTTCCTTCTCACGGTTGTGAACGAAACCAATTGCTTCCCCCTAGAACCTTTGAACCCTTTCCTTCCCTTCCCAATACCCCCCCTTCTCTTTCCTTTCTAAATCCGCCAAAACGAAAGACAGCCCCCCCCCGTCAAACGGGGGCAGGTGGTCTTCGTTCTTTCTCTGTCAGCGCGACTTTTCCCACACGTTTTCCCTTCCAACCATCTGTGAAGGGGCAAAGGCCTTCCCCAGATTTTTTCGATAGTACGTTATACTCCCCTCTACTGGGCGAGAGAAAATTCGCGAATTCCCCCCCCCTCATGTGACTACTCTTCCGGATGGAGAGAACCTATTGAGCGCATTCCCCCCCCATCGGCGGGTGTAAGTCTCTGTTTTTCTTCCAGTTCGGAACTTTTTTTACCAGATAGAACTCGTGCGCTCCCCTTTCTCCGCGGAGACAGTCGCGGCTTTTCTGAGCGTCCCTGATCGGAGATTCGGTTCTCCCCCGGCTATGCCAGTCCTCCTTCGTTTGCTCGCGCAAGCCATCTTTCCTCCCCTCTTGATCCAGTTCAGTAGTTTCCTTTATGTGAGATAGTTCCCCTCCCCTCGTAGAAGCTGGCTTTTATTTTTTTCTGCTGCATCTAGATGAAACCCTCCCCCCTTTTTTCCGAGCACCTGACGAGCTGCTTTTCTCCCTCCTTTACGAGGCATCGGTTTTTCACCAGGTCGACGTGGCGCGCCTTCGTTTTTCTCTCCTTTCCTTCCTAGTCGGCGGCCGAACCCTTCCTTGATTCCGGGAGTGCACCACCCCCCCCCCCCTCCCTCGCTGGAAGTTCTCCGTCCCTTTCGTTGCGATTCGAGCGCGAGTTTCTTTTTCTTTTTTTTTCCCCGATAGAGAAAAGCACGTGTTTTCCTTTGAGGAGCTCCCCCGTCGTGTGTTCCTCTACTTCCCCCCCCCGCCATTAAAGCACGGTTTTCCTTTTCGGCCGTCCCGAAGAGAGCCTTTATTTTTTCCTTTTCCGAAGCTAGAGGGTTCTCCTCTTGAGGTAAAAGTTCATGGACCCTTTCTCTCTACCTCAGCTCGGCGAAATTTTCACTCCTCCTCTTTTTACAGGGATACTCTAATTTAATACTAATCCGTTGTTGTTTTTTCTTCTCCTCTCCTCTCTACCTCGTAGCAGTGATATCTTCTTGCCTTTCCGGAGCGCTGGTTTTTTTTTAGAGAAAGAGCATGGTCATTATTTTTCTCCGATATCGAACAAAGAGAGCCTTCTCTCCCCTTTTCCATTCTGAGTATTAACAGTCCTTCCTCCTTTCGAAACCGTGCGGTTAAGTGTCTTCCCGGAAAAAGGAAGGGCTCCTCTCCCCTCTTTTCTCTGAGATAGGGCAAACTCTCCCTCTTCTCCCCTTCGTCGCATCGTGCCTCGCGTTTCTTCCTTTCCATTCCAGAGAGGATGGATAGCTTCTCTGTGCAAGAAGCGCATTCTTCTGCCACCAGAAGAGGCCTCCTTTAGAGAAAGTAGAGGATTTGCTTCCCCCTGATGAAGGAAAGGGTATAGAGATAGACCCGCATCTATCTTTTCCCCCCCCCCCCAAAAAAAACCCCCCCCCCCCCCAAACCACCACCCACCCCCACCCCCCCCCCCCCCCCCCCCCAAAAACCCCCCCCACCAAACCCCCCCCCCCCCCCCCCAAACCCCCCCCCCCCCCCCACAAAACCCCCACCCCCCCCCCCCCAACCCCCCCCCCCACCCCCCCCCCACAATGGGTGCTCTAGTCCCCCCGACCCCTGTTGTGGGTGACTCTCTCTTTTCCCTAAGACCCATCTCCCCCTCCTTTCTCCGGACACGAGCTCCCCCTCTTCTCCCAGAAGGAAACGTGAGCCTCCCTTTCTACGAAAGGATTCCTCTTTTCTTTCCTCTCTCCCCGGATTATGGTTAGAGACCTCCTCCTTCTATCACGTTCGGGAGAAAGACCCTCTCCTCTCCCCATCGGCGACCGCCCACCCGCGCACGAGGTCTAGCTGAGGCAGCCTCTTAAACCCGCTCTCGGGGTGGGCTCACCCCTCCCCCCCCCCCGAAAAACGCCGCTTTCCTTTCCGCCGATAATCGGGTTCTCCCCCCTTCAAGAGTAGGTCCACATTGCCCTTTTAGGGAGCCCCTTTCTTCGTTATAAAAGGACATCTCCCATTTCTGACGGTTGCCCTTTCCTATTTTGTCGAAGAAGTTTTTTCGACGACCCGTCCTCCTCTGGAGACGACCTCTCCCTCCCCCTTTTGAAGAGGGTCGGTGGATTTTGTCTATTTATCCGGCTACTTCCATCGCCGTTTCTAAACGAACTTTCCCAGGTTCGATTTCCTGCTTTCCCTTTCTTTAGTGCACAAACCTCCTTCCCAGCAGGAGGTGGACCGTATCCTAGCTTAACTCAGATGGTCCCTCTTTTCCCCAAATGAGAGTACGGTTTTTTTTTTTTTTTGGGAAGAAATCTTCTTTCAATTCAAGACTAGCCGCTTTCCTTCCTCCGCGGCTTGAGATGTCACCTTGACCTTTTTCTTCCGTCCCGCCAATTTTTTTCGATTAAGGGGAGAGGGAGACACGTGTCTCCTCCACGAAGGCGGCCTCCTGCCCCCTTTTCCGAACTCCAGAATCTCGCTTGGTTCTTAGTTTTGTCCTCTCGGACGCGCGAGTGTTTTCCTTCACCAAAAGAGCTGAGGATTTTTCCTTTTTCACCGACGAGATCATCTCCCCTTTGCTGTTCTGTCGAGAATGATACCTGACTTCTTACAGGACATGGAACAGGCCCTTCTAAGGTCCCGGCTTCTCTCTACTACATGATTGGGCGCTATCACGTCCCCCCTCTTCTCCAAAACCTACGTTAGAAAGACATCTTTTTTTCCCCCGAGATATCCCCCCCCCTTTATCTATTAAGTCGAAACACTTTTTTTCTCTAAGTTGCCTTCTCCCACTTAGAGAGCATTCCCCCCAATCAGGGCGAGGCAAGTCCTTAACCCCTCTAAGAAGAGTGTAGCCTTTCTTCTACCTTCTCGCCGGTCTTCAGCTCTTCTCTCCCTTCCTTCGTGCCTGGTCTTCTTCCCCCTCCCATAGTTGAGACGCTTCTCCGACGGAACGCGAACCCCTCCTCTTCCCCAACTTCTTATGCGACTTCTTCTCCTTTGCGACAAATTAGGTCCTTCTTCCTTTCTCTCATAAGTTGTGGGGTTGATTCTTTCTCTTCCGCGAATGGCTCCCCTCCTCCGTCGTCATGAAGTCTTTGTTTTTTCTCTTTGCCCGTTTGATTCGAAAGCGTATCTCTCTTTCGATGAAGCTCACGTACCATTCTCCCCGAGGAAATCTCTTCCCTTTTTACGGCCCAGCCCACTCTCGCCGATGACCCTTTTTCCCTCACTCGTCTTCAGGTTCTCCCGTGTCATCGCCATAGACTTTTTTTTCCTTTCTTGCGAGACCTCTTCTAGGCACTTACAGATCACTTTTTTCCATTTGACCTCTCCCGTCTCTTTACTCGAGTTGTCCCCGCGGGTGGCGTCTCCCTCCTTTCCCGGTTGGTTGACGCTCTTCTTTCCTTCCGAAAATCAAGGTAGTTTTTCTCTTTCCTCTGAGCCGGGCCTTTTCCTTTTCCTTCCAGACGGATCCGCGGGTAAATGCTCGATTTTTTTTCCTCTTATGAGATAGCTTTTTTCCCCTCTCCATGAAGCAGCTCGTGTTTTTTTTTTCCTCCTCCCACGGCTCTTTTTCTTTCCTTTAGACACCAGCGTCTTCTTCTTCCCGCCGGCCGCCGGCCCGTTTTTTTCTTTTCCCGTGCGCATCCCTTTCCTTGCGGAGAGCTTTTTTCTTTAGTACGTGAGGTGGTGAATCTCTCTTTCCCTCTCCGGACATGCCTCTTTTCCTCCCCCCCTATCGAAGAGTTGATTCGTTTTTTCCCTTCCCTTGGCTCAGGACTTCGTGACTTTTTCAAAGGTCACCTCCTCTTCTTTACGAAACGGTTTTTTCCCCCTACCCAAAGGCTCCTCCGTCCTTCTTCCCCTTACGTTTGAGGACCCCCTCCTCTTTCAAGGAGCCGGATAACCTCCTCAAGAAGCCCCCCCTCCCCTTCGTAAAACGGGCAGTTTTCTTTTTTCGCTGGCGGGAGTCAGCTCTTTTCTCGGCAATCCCCCCCCGACAACATCGTTAAGTTTTTCTTCTCTTTTATTATATGTCAAGTTCCCTTCAGAGGTGAAAGGGGGCGTTTTTTCCCCCCTTTCTTCTTCATACGAGGCGATGTTCCCCCCCCTTCTTGTCTCTAAACCTCTTCCCTTCGACTCGCGGTTTACAGTCGTCTTTCCCCCCCCCGAAGCTCTTTTGTTCCCGGAGGTCTTTTTTCCCCCAAGATCGAAATCTGGTCTCCCTTTTCTTCGCGAGGGCGCGATGCCCGCTTGCGTTTTGTGAGACCGAACGTGCTCGTTCGTTTCCTCCCCCTGTCCCCCGCCGAGCAGCCGTTCTGTCATCTCCCCGTACAATTTCCTGCCGTCTTCAACCCGTCTCTTTGCGAGAGGCGGAGGGCTCGTGTCCCCCTCCTCCTTCTCCTCTTCGTGGATAGGCAACCCTGTTTCCTCTCTCTTCCACCCGAACCCTGTCGCTCCGTCCCTAGTCGCACAGGACGATTTTTCTTTTCCCGAGAAAGGGAGGGCACGTCTCCCCCCCCTCCCCGTGGAGCGAGAGGTTCCCTTTTTCTCGACTCGGTCGGGCCTCTTTCTTCGAAGTCTGACTTCTCTTTTGCCCAAAGAAAAGTGAGATCTTTTTTTAAGTCCGACGCGCGGCGCTGTCTCTTCTTTCCGCTCGGCGCGTGCCCCGCTTTCAAACGCAAAGTCTCTTTTCCACGGAGTGTGGAAGAGAATACAACAGTTTCACCCTTCCCAGAACGGTGGCTTCTCTCCCTTTCTTGCGAGGACGACTCGCGCCGTTTTCGGCTCTTTTGACTCGGAAGAGCTAGCGGTGTTGCTTCCTCTGACAATGATCGTGCGCTAACCTCCTTTTCTTGCAAGCCGGATAGACGCCGCACTCGTTTTTTCCTTTTTTTTTCTCCCTCTCTTTCCTAACCTCCTCCGTGTTTTGTTTCTGTCTCTCCCCGGCAGTGTCGTCAGATCTGAGTGCAGATCGCGATCTTCTTTCCTTTCCTTTCCGTTGAAAGAAGAGGACTCTCTCTCCTTTCCCAAGGGTCAACGGCGCCGAACGCGCTTTTCTTCTCCCCTACCTCGTCGGCGATAGACACCGTGCGCGTCCCTTTCTCGGACGCAGGTGAGAGTACTAATTTTCCTTCTCCTATGAGGGAACTCTCTCTTTTTCCACCCCCGCGGCGCTCTCTCCCCCTCCCGCTCGGGAATTTAGGAGACCTCGGAATGGATTCTTTTTTTTTGCACACCCT
>Ga0179593_1290646_pt1 | contig 14934 bp, 22 predicted proteins | sample CZODoug2_1_08_16_FD_185931 | JGI IMG/M metagenome (GOLD analysis project Ga0179593, IMG submission 185931) | Vadose zone soil fungal communities from Angelo Coast Range Reserve, California, USA - CZODoug2_1_08_16fungal (PacBio error correction) | ecosystem: Environmental > Terrestrial > Soil >... | reverse complement strand
GCAGCCGATTCTCATCCCCCCCTCCTCCCCGATTTCTTACCCTTCTTCTCGTTTATTTTTTTTTGAAGCGACGTTAGAAGTGATCGGTCCCCTCTCAGAATTCGATTTTTCTTTTCGTCGGCGCTAGGAGTAGGAAAGAGTCGAGGAGGCTTGCTTTCCTTCTGCTTCTCTCCCAGCAATATTAAGCGATGCAATCCTTCCTTCTTCCTCTTTTTTCCTTTTTTTGCGTGTTTTTTTCGGGCGGAATTGCCACGTTTCTTTTACACAAGCCTACTCTCGTCGGAACCCCCAAATATGCACCCTCATTCAAATACGGAGCAGGTAAAAGCCATTCCCCTCCTCTGCCGGTCTTTCGTACTCGCTTGTAGTGCCGATTTTACTGGTTTTTTTACCTTCCTTTCCCACAAAGTTTAGTTTGAGTCTCCCCTGTTTCAAGCACCCCGGTTTCTTTTTCATTGATGTAGGAAATTTCCCTTTAAGTTGTTCGCAATCTTTCCCCCCCGTTCTTAGGAACTTTTTTTCCTTTCTTCGTTCTTGGCATACTGGATTCCGCGAACAAATCCAACACTCTTTACATACTTTTCTAAGTTTCCGGTTATTCCCCCCCGCCGGGACATTGTAGCAATTCTAAAGAGAGTCAACGAGCGTTTTTCCACCGCGTTTCATCTTCCCAGGACGCTCTATGCTACACCTCCCGAACCCCCTTTCGTGCGCTTCGATTTTTTCGATATTAAGTTCCTTTCCCCCTTCTTTTGGTTTGAAGAAAGCCGGCATTCCTTGCGTCCTACGAACTTTCCCCCCCTCTCTTAATGAGTTTCTTTTCGATTGCGCCCGCTTTTCCTCGTCCGTCCAAGAATTCAAAGACTTCTCTTCTCTGTGAGCGCGATGATTGAACCGCTATTTTTTAACTTCATTTCAAGCTTTGTCATCAGTGACTTTCGTCCTTTCTCTCGGTGTTCAGCCTCAGTGCCCGACACGCGCGCTCTTCATGCATCTCATGGGTAAACATCTTCCCTCCTGGCCTCCTCTGAACCCTTGATCACCACCGTTTTGATCTTATTTCCCTTTTCCCGTTGTTGTTGTGCGTACGAGATGTCTTCCTTCCCCCAATCGGTTATCACCTTTTCCGCCTTCCTCTGTGTCTTCAGGGGTACCTGCTCTCTTCTGATCTATTCTCCCAAGCCTCCTAGAACAAACCATCACTTCCCCACTCGCCCGTCGGAGTGTACGCCCTTCCTCATAGCTTTTGCATTCATTGCCCTTTTTGCCACAGATAGAGGGTCACTCGCTCCCTCCGCAGGCAGACGCTATCGGAGATTTTTTTTGGTTTTTTCAATCTGTTTAGCGCCCTTCACTTAATAACGCTCGTCTTAGCCGTTCTTCATTGACAGTTGTTTATGGTTCCCCTCCCCTTCCCTTTTTTTTCTTTTTTCCCCCTTAAAACTTTTCTTAGCCCCCCTTTAGGACGACCCATATCGGCCCAGCGACTTTTCTTTCTTTCCTCTTGTCTTTTCTTTTAAGAACATGATGACTGGTTCCCATGTTTCCTCCACCGCCTGCGGCTTTAGCTCCTTATGTATACTTTCCGCCTTCCCTGCGTTCTATATTCCTCTCCCCCCCGCGTACTCGAAGGCGTTAGAGCGTCTTGTTTTCCCCTCTTTCCGTTATCCACTTTTTGTTCCGTTCGCGCACGGCATTTTCTAACCGCCAAGTCCCGCCGCTTGCTTGCCATTAAAACCCGTAGTTTTCCGGTATAGCGCTCTCCCCCCTTTTTTTTTAGTCTTCCCCCTCCAGTTTTCCTTTTTCACTGGACTTCTAATCCTGTCGTCTTTGTTTACCCCTCCCCTCTTTCTTGCGCTTCGAATTGTGCTACTGCTCCCCGTCTTCTGATTTTTCAATTATGGTCCTTGCTCGATTGCAGTTCTTGTTCCAACGCCTACAACTTTTCTCAACAGGGTAACCCCGTCCGGCGTTCTTTGAAGACAGCGCTCTTGCTGCGGAATGGTTTCAGGTATCTGTACAGTCTTTTCGTTATTGCCTTCCCTCAGGTCCCGCACGTCCTCCTGATTAATTTACTCCTATTACCTTCCGCAACGCGTGCCTCTCTTTTTTTTGTAGACGGTCCAAATAGTCCCCCTTCTAGTAGCCTTTTTTTCCCAGAATGGAAAGGCGCTCTTTCGTCGGGTTCGGCCTTTCTCTTACTTCCTTCTGTGTTTGTATCGTTTTCCTCGTCTATTTCGTTTCAAGTCATGACTTTTTTTAGATATGTCCTTTTTCTGATAGTGGCCTAGCTGAGTGTGCCGGTTTCTCCATCTCCTTTTCTGGTTTTCTTACCCCCTTACCCCGTCTTTTTTGGATTTTTGTGGAGATTGACTGTTTTCAGTCGAACCTTTTATAATATGAACGATCGCTCTGTATTTTCCAGTGCTTTAGCCGTAACGGTCGATGTACTCCTCCTCCAATTCGTTTTTTTCCCCTTTGATCCACTTTCCAGGAAGCGCGCCACACTGTGTTTTTTTCCGACGCTTACAGTTCCCCCCGTTTTTGATCTTTTCGTCCTCCCCCCTCTCAGCTGCCACGGTCTTCCCCCCTGCCGTGTCTATTGCTTTTTTTCTTTTGCTCTTTTTTGTTTTTGATACTCTGTGCTCGGTCGGGATCGTCAAGTGCCCCTTTGGTTTTGTTCACGTCTGCTCCTCGCCGCTTCCCAATGCTATCCTTGTTTCCCCCTTCCCCCTTTCCCCACACAATCCATCTCGCAGAAGTCCCCGCCCCCCCCTCCCACATCTTTTTCCTTTTTCCCATTGGGCATTTCCACACTGGGTTTCCCCCATCCTCTATCCTTTCCTCTTCTGTTTGAGAGTCTGATCAGGGAAGCCATATTTCTTCTTGCATTCCTTGATGTACCAATTTCTGTTGACGGAGATGCGTCTTTTTCTCTTTTCTTCCTACTATTCTTGCAGGTGCCAGCGCGTTTTTTTTTTGCGGTAAGTGTACCGACACACCTCTTGCCCGGGGCCAGCCTTTCATCGATCCTTTCCCTTCCTACCCCTGCACCCAGCACGAACCTCCCTCCCCACGAGGTCAACGGCGAACGGCCCTTCTGGGCACTCGTGAGCTTATCTCGCGAACACTATCACACCCCTTATATCCCTTTCTCTTTTGTTCCTTTTCTTCAGCTGCGCTAGTAGCGGTTCGAGTGTATCGGATTCCCTTTCTTTCTTTCTCAGCGAGAGTGCGTTCAGAGCCGCCTTAAAGCGCTCTGTCGAGGAGATTTTAGCCGTCCGCGAGCGCGGAGTCATCCCCCTGAACTTTCTCTCTCTAGGACTTTTTTCTGGCGTTCCTTTTGCGACTTGACGCTTCGTCACCCTCCCTCCTTTAAAGAACACTTACCCTATAGTGGGTTGAGTTTGTTATGTAAGCCATTTGTAGACTCCTCCCCTCCTTTATCTCATCCACTTTCTGGTCTGCGCCTCCTAACTTTTTTTTTTTTGGCAAAATGAGGCTGGAGCACTCTCTCATCCCCCTCTTGTGACTGCGACTCAGAGTCTTTTTTTTCGACAGGCGCTAGTCTTCCAGCTTTGAGTTTACGTGCGTTAATTATGGCTACGAGCCCGCCTCCCGCCTAACAGTTTTTTTCTCGTCGCCTCGCGCTTCGTCGGGCGTGGGCGGGAATTTCCGTTGTTTCTTACCAGACTTTTGTCATTTAGCGAGAGGAAGTTCCAAATATGCCAACCCTCCTTTCATCATAACCAAGGGAGAAGGTTTCCCCCTTCATTTTCTTCTTTCGACCCTCGGCTTATTGTGAAACCTGAGGTTGCCGACTTCTTCATCACCGGTAGTAGGCACCTCCTTTTTTCCACAACAGTTGAGCAGATTTTACCTTTAGCTCGTTCTTTCGTGTAGTGCTGAGTCCTTCCCTTTGCCGAGTTGCAAATCTTTTCCTTTGCGACATGTAACTAAGTGTCGGAGGGATACGGCCCGTCTCCCCCCCCCCAGCGCCCCTTTGAAATCTTAGATTCTGGTTAGCCGTCACTTTCACGTCGAGTAGACCCTTCCTAGCGTCCTTTTTCTCTCGTCTTTTTTTACCCAATGCCTCCTGCTGATTCCTATAGCCCCCTCCCCCCAACCTCTCATCCAACAGTCCGTCGTAGGGTTGCGTATATGGCCTACTCATCCGGTCTCTCAATGTGGAGAGTTTTCGTCAAACTTTCACTCCCTTTTCGAGCCGAATCTTCACCCGTGGGTCCAGTACGTCTGCGCCGCCTTTAGGATTGTCGGCTTCCGCTATTGCGGAGCAGATTCACCCTTCTCCATCCTCTTCTGTTTTTTTAGCGTCTCTAGCCTCGTCATTTCTCGACCGGAAGGCACTGCTTTGTAGGTATATATCAGCCTTTCTATCTGAACGTTTAGATTGTGTTCTCTCCTTCCGTTAGCACTGATATAAGCTTTCCATGGTCCCCTATCGTCAGTCCTTGGAAGCGTTGAAATGGTATTACCCTATCGTTGTGAATTTCCCATTTACCACCTATTCCCTCCTTTGTTGGGATTCCGATTTGACCCAAACATCCTTTTCTCCCCCCCATAGTTCTTCCATTCGGGCCGTAAATTGAATTATGCTTCTTTCCTAGAGCGTCTTGTCCCAGAGCTCGTTTCCACCCCCGCATGTAGATCTCACTGACGTGTGATTAGGGATCCCTCAAGCGGTTGCTAGCTTTGAATGAGGTTTGTTGCCTAGTCGCCAGCTTTGATGGAGAATGGCTGGGCGGCAGTCTAAGCGACTTTTCTCTCCAGCAATCCATAGGGCGTCGTCCAAGCTTTTCCACTCCTTTTTTCCTTCTCCCGTCTTTTTTTTCTTCAAAAACCAAAGGTTAGTGCGCTCCCCGAGGCCCAACATATAAAAATCAACTTGACCTTTCCGTTTTCTGCTTTCGCGTAGAGAGACGAATTCTTGACCGGAGCCCGGCTCCTATCAACCCGCGCTGTCGCCGGTACTGTTTTCTGGTCACCCGGTTAGTCGTTCGTCCCTGCCCGACTTTCGAAGGCCGTCTCAATTTTGCCTCCCCATTTTCTTTGCGTCAGTAATCACATCCGGCGTCGAGTTCATGTTTCTCCTCCTTAGATTTGCCTTCCCCCCCTAGTCCTGTTTTTTGAATCAAATGTTACTGCCTATGGATGCCCTGTTATGGATTTCTTTGTTTTGAGAAATTGCTCCCCTTTCCTACTAGGTAGTTACTTTTTTTATCACAGGGAGAGCCCGCTATGGATCCTTCCGCTTCTATGGATTGTTTACCATGAATTCGCTTTTTGAGCTTTGCATATTGGTATTTTCTCCCCTCCGCTTCGTTTTCCCCCCCCTTCCTTTCTTCGCCTCTTTACTTTTTCTTTTTCCTCCGGTCGCGTAGGCTTGGTCTTCTTTTGCTTCGTTCTTGTACGTTCGGTTGAGCGTATGTTTCCCTGAACAGTCCCGACGCTTTCGACTCTCTCTTCCTTTCCCCCCTCTTTAGCTCGTTCCTTTTATCTAGATTTCGCGGATTTCTCCACAGTTGTATGGCAGGCTCTTTCCAGTAGGTTGCTTGACCTTCCGAGGTGGATGGTAGATTCTTTTAATAGTCTACACATTTTCCTTCCATCTTTTTCCCCCTGCCCGATTGATTTTTTCGATTTTGATGGCTGTTGTGGTCCTTCCTGCGTGGGGGTGTCCCTGTCTTTCCTTCCCCATCGAAATGGATTTGTTTTTCAGACTTCTTGTCTTTGATTTTATTGTGTGAGCTCCCTTTCCCTCTCTGACCGGATAAACAGCTTCCGTTAGCTATTTTTTGATATTTAGAGACTTTTTGTTCCGCGAATCCATTTCTGCTTTCGGTTTTCCCTGCGTTTACCCCTTTCACCATCTACTGTGAAGAGAATCTGCGACCCCCCGGAGTATCCCTTTCCGCTTTCTTTCCTTTTTTTTTTTCTATTTTTTTACACCTTTCCTTTTTTCGCTGGCTGCCTTTGCCCATTTCCTTTTTTGCTTCTTTTTGAGAAAGAGTGGGTGATACATTTCTCCTTTCGTGCTTCTTTCGAAGGTGTCACTGGCCTCGTTTCTTTTCCACGATTTTACCATCATTCACTTTCCGTTTCACACTGTATCCTCTTCTCTCCTCCAGTCCCACCACCCTTCCCTCCCGAATTCGCCAAAAATGATTGTGAACGCAGCAATTTTACTTTCGTCCCCTTCTCTTCCTCTCTTTTTCCTTGGTTGTTGAGTCTTCCGCCCACCTAGTCTTCTTTTTTTCTCTGTGAGACACCTCTTTTTTTTTCCCTCTGGATAGGCTGAGATGGTCTTTTTTTTTAGTTCCGGGATGTTTAGCTTTCTCGAGTCTGTCGATGCGGTAAGCGTGTACTCCCCTCTTCCAAGTTTCCTTCCCCCCTTAGACTTATCCTTTTCACCTGCCCTCCCCTCCCCCATTAAGCACGCTTTTTTCCGCACGGCCGTTGCCATTCCGGCATCTGCCTTTAGCGTTTCCTCCCCCGACAAGATCACCACCGGTACTCAATTTCTTCTCTCTTTCCCTCCTACGGGGTTCGCCTCTGCGCTCTCTTATTGTTGTATAGCAGACTACCCTTGCCCAGGCGCATCCTTTCTACCGCCGGCCGTGTTCGTCGCTCCCTCCTGTCTCCTCTTCCCATAGCAGTCTCTCTTTTTTTCCCTTATTTCGCGGAGCTTTCTTTCTGCTTTTTGGGTTTCACTCCAGGCAAAGCGTCGCCCTCCTATCAGGTTTACGGTTCCCTCCTCCCCCTCCTGGTCTTGGTATAACCGCACCCCTCCCATCTTCGCTTCCATTCCCCCCCATCTTTCCGCCCTCCCATCCAAGTGGGCTGATAGATGTTCCCCTTTTCTTGAACTGGCCGGCTCCTAATCCCCCCTCGCCGAGGTATTGCCTTTCCCTTCTCCCTCATTGAGTCTACTGCATGCAGCAGGATCGCGAGATGTGCCCCCTTTCCTCTCTTTCCCTTCTTTTTTTTTTTTTGAGCTGTGTGCTTTTCTTTGTCGGTACTGGGACAACAGCCCGGCTTATCTCCATGAACTCCCGTGAGCGAGAGCCCTTCGCGCATAGAAATTGTGAATGAGGTTTTCCCGGCGGAATAGTCTTCTAAAGTTTGTACACAACAGAGGAATGCTCTAGATTCTCTTCCCCTTCCAGACCTCAAGGCACTATTTTCTTGGGACCGACTCTCTCTTCCTTTAGAATCGGCCCCCGGTACCGAGCCATAGCGGAGTTTCCTTTGTCATTCCTTCTCCCTTGTTCGTGACTTTCCCCCCCAATTAGTCCGCTCTCGTAATCCCCGGGTTGTTTGCATTTCCCCCTTCCTTGCAGTTCGCCCAAAATCTGACCCTCGTTCCTCTTCCCTTCAAGACGTGAAGGTATGTGACGGAGCCTCTCCTTCCCCCCAGCGCCCTTTTGCTCAGTCGCGTGTTTTTTTTTCGAATTTTTCTGGCCAGTTTTCTCATTAACTCGTCCGCGACCGGTTATGTCGCGTCCGTTCCCATCTTGAGATCATTGCACAGACCCCCAAAGTAGTCTCCGTCCTCTTTGTTCTCGCTTTTCCTATGGTCTTTTTCTTTAATTGAACGCCGGCCTTTCTTTCCTGACAGTTGAAACCGTGTCACCCCCTCGGACTGAGCAGCCGATTCGTCTCCTTTTTTACGCGTTTTAGCCGATCCTCTTCTAAATCTCTTTCTTTTCTTCTCTAGATTTTCCCTTCTGTTCACGTAATTTTTGCGATTAACTCATATCCGATTCCGATCTGACTTTCCCCCCTTCTGTCTAGCGCTTTGACAATCCTCTCTTCGCCCAGCGACTCAGCTTTCCTTTTTTCCCGAGTACTTTCCATTTTCCGAGTTCAACTTGTCCCCCGTAGTGGAGTCCTCTATTCATTTTGTTTGTCCTTGCAACAACCCCTTTGCGTTATCAATTTTTCCCCTTATGCCAATAGGGCGATCGTTCATTGAAGATGCTTTTTTGCTCTTCTTGTCGATTTTTCCTCCATGTAACCCGTACCAGGCGGAGTGATTGTTTCCTCAATTTCTTCAAGCTTTCACCCTTATACGGGTCTCTACTCCTCCCTCTTTACTCTGAATACGCTTTAAGTAGACTGATGGGATTTCTGCGACGTTTCTCCTTTCCATCTCTTCGGCGTCGCAGCGTACTGTCTTTTTTTCGTCGTTTTCGTGGACGGTAGACAACCCCTGATACCACCTCTTACTCCTTTTCCCCCCCTTTCTTACTCCCAACTCTTTTCGAACAGCGACGGGCCCGGTGTTCTGACTCCGGTTTGGATCTGCCTCCTTGATCTCCCCTCTTCTTTCCTTTTTCCCTCTTTCTCATCTCTAATTTAGCTCTTTTTAAGGTCCCTATCGACAGTTCGGCCCAGAGACCCGACTCCTGTAACGGCGTTTAGAAGTTCTTTTTTCTTTTTTTCTGTAATCCCATTTTCAGTCCTCGTTCTGTTCCGTTCCGCACAGATTTTCCATGCAATTGGGTCCCCTGCAGGAAGCCCATGCCATTAAAGGTCCCCTAAGGGTGACGGTTACTTAATCCTCTTTCCCTCTTTTGTGAGAGTTCCGTCTCCATTCTTTTTTTCTAAGAGAATCTCGGGTGTTCCCGCCTAGTCCTCTTTCGCTTAGCATGTCATTTCCCTTCCTGTCTTCTCGATCGTTTTCCTTTGCTCTGCCTCTCGATCTTTTTTTCCCTTTGTTTCCATTTTTTCCGTTCCCGGCGGTCTTTTTCATAAGGCGAGAGGCGGCGTCCTTGCGGCCTTTGGTTGATGTCCTTCTTCTGCGTAGTGACCAGACGGACACTGCCCTCCTCCTCTCCCTTTCGATCCCCTTTTTTGCTAAACTTTTTTCTTTCGCCGGTTCCCCTCTATGCCATTAGCTGAGCGGTTTTCCCCCAAGCTATGGTAGTGTTCCCCCTTCATGAGGTCGGCTTTCGCCCCCTCGGCGCGGTTGATTAGGATTTGCAGTAGTATACACCTGGCTTTACACCTCCTGCCCCTCTCTTTTCCCTCTCTTTCTTGCTGGCCGGCTTGTTCCGCCGTTCGCTGCGGGGGAGTTTTCCCGCGTTGTTTTTAGAAAACCCGTGATCGCCTGGCGTTGTACTGCATGTGGGAAGTCTTTCCCGCCGCGCGTCCCCCTTCATAGAACGATCATAGACAGATCTCGCTTTAAGTCTCCTTCGGCGGCCCTTTTCTTTCTCGAAGCAATTCGCCTGTCCCTTTAATTGATTAAACTCGACACTCACTTGGTCACGATCTGTTGTCCCACCCTTTCGTCGTCTCAAGCGCTTCTTTTCCGTTGGTGTGATCTTTCCCATTGAAGCGCCGATTCCTTCTGCACCGTTTTCCCTTTCTTTTCCTCCGGTGCTTTTTTCTGTTCTTGTAAGAGGGTGATCCTCCCTTTCTCCGGTTGAAGGTCTTCCCATTGCTCTGGGTACACGTTCCAGAATCGACTCTCTTCACTGCGATCTCTCTGGCGCCAGTCAAACAATCTCCGAAGTACACGCGGGAACATGATTTTTGGTGTAAGCCCTCAAATTGGTCCCCCCTGATGAATCAATATTGAGCTCTCCATCCTCTATCCCTCTACTCCTGTTGGGTAGGATGTCCGTCCTCTTCTTGTCCTTTCCATTTGTGCGTTCACCTCCGTTCGCGTTCTTCGGCGTTTTTTTTTTGATTTTTTTGCCTGGCGCGGCGATTGAGTTTTCTTCTTTTCCTTTTTGCGATTGTACTCGTTCCCCTCCCCACCGAGGCCACTAGAATTTTCCTCCCGAGCACGAGGATCAGGTAACCGCTAAGGCAAAAGCCTCCCTTATTCGCCGTCCGGTTTGCATGCCGCTTTCTTTTACGAAAAAGCCCCCACGGTCCTTCTCAGTTTGTAGTCTTTTTACTCCCGTTTTTCGCAGCTGCGTTCCTCTTCTCGGTTTGAGAGTGTTATCATATGACATGTCCATCTCTCTTCTGTACAGCGCCGTTCGTCGGTCGCGCATTAAAGTCATCGTCGATTAGTTTACGTCGCGAGTCCTCCTTGGCCTTAGCCCACCTGAATTTCTCCCTCTCTCCTGTGACTTTAGAGCAACTCATTTTTCGATGGCGCCCCCCTTCCCCCGGAACGATGCTTTCCCACCCCCTCTTCCCCAATCTCCCTCCTAGTGGGTCAGTGTTCCCACTGTCTCTTCCGCCATTTTTTTTTTTTTCGTCTCCTTGCAAGACGCTTCCACTCATGCAGAGGTATCGCCCCGCCTTGCTCTCTCGCCCTTCCCATGAGGTTTTTCTCTTTCTCCCTTTTCCCTCTGGCGGCGACGCCTTTAATGACCGTCTCCCCCCCCCACAGGGCGCGAGATGAGTAGGAACCCTGCGTAGAGGAGGCGTGTCCCTCCCCCCTTTTTTCAAATAATTTTGTTAGTACCAGCCACGGGAATCCTATTCGTTCTCTCGCTTCGACTTCATGTCTGGGTCCGGGCGGATTTTCCCCCCCCTCGCCGCCGTTGTAAACCCACACTCAATGAATGCCCCCCGATTTTTAGTTCATCCCAATTCATCTTCCCATCAAGGCCCTTTGAGAATGGTTCCACGCCAGTCCCTCATTCCCCCTTCTCTCTTTGTCCTTTCGGCTCGGCGTTTTTGCGAATATTTCTGAAATGTCTTTTCGTCTAATGTCCAACGGCAGATCTATACAGTCACGCCAACTCTTTTTTCTTTTTCCTTTACCTTTGCCTTTCATTGCGGAGTAAATCTTTCCTTTCTCTTCCCTGTTCCCCTCTCTTTCCGGATTGTACGATTTTCGCGTCCAAATCCACCCCGCCTGTTCTACGCGCTTCCCCTTTTTGACAGCCCGTTCTGCAAGATGTACTACCCGTACTCTCATTGCCGTTTTCTGTACCAAGTTTGCAGATATGTTAGCTCTTTTCCTCCTAAAAAATTTGATGCCTCCCAGTCCCTAGAGATGGGAGATCTTTCCCGTATCTCATTCCATAATGTGGATGGGTGGACGCCAGATTCCTTCTTTCTAGCCCTATTTTTTTATCACGTTTGAGGCGCGCGTGTACTTTTTTCTCCTACTCGTCGCGGAGAGACAACCTTATCAAGTTCTTTTCTCTTAGAGTAACTCGCTTCTTTCTCCATTGAAGTCACGCTAGTCCTCCCTTTTCTTCTCTCCTCCCCTATCCTTCCTTTGGTGTGTCTTAAGGCCGCTTCGCCAGCTGCTCTGCAGGCGTTTGATTCCTGGTTTGAAACGCTGCGCTCCGACCGGGGCCAGAGTGAAATTTATAAACCGAGTTTTTTTGATTCTTTTCTTTAATTCCTTCCCTTTGTTGTTTTCTCTCCCCCAAAAATTGTGGTATCCCTTTAAGCTTTTTCCACGGATTTTGTTTGTTTCCCAGGGAAATCCCTTCTAGTGCTTGCGCTATTGTATGAAGCCCAGTCTCGAACCCCCCCTCTAACTTCAGATCTGGTTTCTGCTTGGAGTCTCCCCCCCCCCCTTGCCCCATCCCTTGCTCCCACCTGACGATTGTTTCGCTTTACTTTTTTTTTTCCTCGATCCGGACGTCTCCTTTGCTGGTCTCTCCTTCTCCTAACGCTTCCCTCCTCCCCCCCAGCAATCGACTAGGAGTAGAAGTTCTGGTTCACTGTCGTCGTTCTCGTCCCCCTTCCCCCAGTTTCCCTCCGGTAGTCCCTCTCCCCCATTGAGGACTCCCTAGCCTAGCCCCATATTTCTTCCCCCCCCTGAAGAGAGGTTTATGTCCCCCCGTTGTTTTTCTCTCGTCTCTAACCTGTTGATTTGCAGTCACCCAGAGATCTTTTCCTGCTCGGGTCTTGTATTATCTTCCCTTCCGGTTCGATACCAGCCGACGGAGTATCCTCCACGACCTTGCTTTGCGTTGCGCGGCCTCAGTACCCCCGGCCCTTCGTCGCCGCCTCGCAATGAAAAGAGTGTGAACTCTCCCTCACTTCTTCGGACGCATGCACTTAAGGACACCTCTTGCCGGTTTATCCCTCCTGCCTCATGTTTGAGTCCTGTCCAGACGTTTCACCTTTCCCTTCCCGCGGCACTCCTTCTTTTGTTGTATTTTTGGCGCTTCCTGCTTTTTTCCCTGCTACCCGTCTTCTGAGAGTCTTTTCCTTCTTGCGGAGTGCCTTTTTTCCCCCCTCTCATTCGTTTTCTTTCCAAAGGCGTTAAACTGGTCCCATTACGACCCTGTCCCCTCCGGGTTTTTCCTCGCGATAGTTTTCTCCGGAAAGCGGATTGAACTTTATCTTTCTCGTAGGGATTATTGGGCCCCAATTTTCCCCTTTTTCTCTCGCACGAGTTCTCCTTCATACGGCTAAACTACGTGTCCTCTGTTTTTTCCTTTCCCTTGGATCACTCGGCGAGCGTTGAGTTTCCCAGCCATGGAAGGGAGGGCATCGCCTGAGTTTTTTTTTCTTTACTCGGTGCTGGTGTATTTCCCCTTGCTGGCCTCTTCTCCCCACCATTGCTCTCTAGTCATGCCAAAGATTGTTCGAGCGGATTTCAGGCTTTGAATCTTTTTTTTCCTGTGACTCGTATGGATCTTCTTTGCGCGAACCGTCATTCAGTGATGTGCTTTTTTTTTTTAACCCGATTCCTTTTAGCTGACTGCGCGCTCGCGGTCCCTTCTTCCCTCTCTCGACGATAGCGCTTCCTTTTCTGTCATCTACGCCTTTCTTTTTACGGATCGCATTTTGGACTTTTTTCATTTTCTAATCCTGACCCCTCCCGATGGCAGCGCAATTCCCCCCTTTTCTGCTCCAAGGCGACGCTACGAGGACCCTGTGTTTATATTTTCGGCGAAAGCGAATCTGCACTCTTCTTCACCCCCGGCCTTTCTCCTTGTGCTTTTCTATTTCTTTGCTGTTTTTCTGTGCTTGCGACCCAGTCTTTCCCAATTGACCTCGGTTTCCTGTTTCCACCCTCCTTACAGCTTCGCGAGCCTTCTTCCTGTCCCTCCCTCCCCCCCCATTCCGCGATTCTACCCCCCTATTGGGTGAAACTCCAGACGTTTTCCTGCTAGACCTAATATTTTTCTTTCTTCTTTCTTCCCTCTCCCTTATTTTCCTCCCCTCGTTTTTTTTTCTCGAGTAGGGGCCATAGTGATTCTTTGAGAATTCCATTTGTTTTTTCCCCCCCCCTCTTTTTTTTTCTCTGGCTTTTTTTTTCTGTGTACTGGCTCTTTTTTTTTCTTGCAGCGCGATTTGCTCTTTCTTTCCTGTTACCTTTTTTGAACACGGGGCCAGTGACAGACCTTCTCCCCGAGCAACGAGCATCCTTATCAAAGCTGACACATCCACTAGAAAAGCCCGCGTGGCCCCTTTCCTTCCGTTTGCATTCGTCTTGCGTTTTTTTTTTCGCTTGACCAGATCCCACACGGTACTTTGAGCTGTTTTTCTAGGACAGCCGGTGTCTCAGTCCCCCCCCTTGAAATCGTTTGGTATCATGTAATCGCAGATGGACCAAGTTCCCCTTGCTTTCGTCCCCGCGCCTCTGTGCGCGTTTTTTTCGCCTTAATGCTTTTCGAGTTTTGTTCCATCCTTTTTTGACGCTTGATCACTATTTCCACTGGTCACCGAGTCCGCCCCTCCTTTTGACCTTTTTTCGCAACAATACATTTTTCGGCAATCAACGGAACCCCTCATTTAGTCTTTCACCCCCTCCGCCCTGAACTCTTTCCCCATTCCGAGGGGCTTTTAGGCCCTCTCCTTTCCTGACCAATTTTTATTCCTGAATGTCAGCGCTCCTTTTTCATTCCCACACGCCCGCGAGTTTTTCTCCTCCAACTCTGTTCTTTTCCCTTGGCTCTGGGCTTTCACCGTCTGATTTCGATTTTCCTCTTATTTCCAGAAGCTGCCTTTTCGCTTCGACCCCTCTTTGTAGTCGGAGTGTTACTTGCGTTTCCTTTTTCACCCCCGGGACCTCGAAGGACCGCAACAGGGCCCACGATTCTTCCCGCTTTTTGTTTCGTTTACTGTCTGCCGGTTGTTCTGGGCGGAATTCAAGTTTCCGTCCGTGTCCCCCCCCACTTGCTGGAATCTATTCTCTGGTCCAGCTCCCCCTATGCAAAACCTATATCAGGAACCCCCAGTTCTCCGTTGTACATCAGGAAGCGTTTCCGAATAGGTTTCTCACCGGGCCTCTCTTGAGTCTCCTTCTCTGCCTGAAGTTCCCCCTTTTTTTTCGACAGAAAAAACGTCTTGAAGAGGCTCCTACCCTCGGTTTTTTCCCCCCTCTGTTAATTTGCAGTGGCTTTTCTTCCCCGTCTGCTAGTTCACCTTCCTTGGTTCCTTAATTTTTTACTCTTTTTTCGTGGTACTGAGCCCGAGCAACGCCAAACGATGCATTCGAAGATTCTTTCTTCTCTTTGTCTCGAAAGAAGGTACCCAGTTAGACTTTACTTCTTTCGCGGTCTCCCTTTATCTGCGCGCTTCCGATCGGCCCGTTTCAAACTATCGCTTTTTTCTGGTACCTCCTTTTCTTCCTCCCTTTTCTAATTCCTGTGGAGTTTGTGGACGACCTTAGAACTGGTGAGAGAAATTCTCACCACCACCCCCCCCCCCCCCCCCTGACCCCTCTTCTCCGACGTGTCGCATTTTTTTTCAGTTTTCTTTGACATCTTAAGTCAAACTCGGAGATTCCTTTGAGAGATGTACCTCTATCCTTTTTTAGCAAGATGAAGGCACCTTTTTTCCCTTCCTTTCTCCGCCCTCATATTTTTTTTTTTTTTTTTTTTTTTTTTTTTTTGCTTTCTTTTTTCTCTTTTTTTTTTTTTTTTTTTTTTTTATTCCTTGTCGCTTGTTTCGTTCGACAAGCGGCCGCCGCATCTTTCCCTGTGGAAAGGCGCTCGATTTTCCCTCTGCTTTCAAGGGATACACCGATGT
>Ga0179593_1671543_pt1:0-10000 | contig 14935 bp, 19 predicted proteins | sample CZODoug2_1_08_16_FD_185931 | JGI IMG/M metagenome (GOLD analysis project Ga0179593, IMG submission 185931) | Vadose zone soil fungal communities from Angelo Coast Range Reserve, California, USA - CZODoug2_1_08_16fungal (PacBio error correction) | ecosystem: Environmental > Terrestrial >... | reverse complement strand
GTTTGCTTAAACACGGTGTTATCCTCTTCTTCCTTTCATCGACCATGTCCAGGCTGGCACGATTCCCTGTCGCACCCCTCCCTCCTGTTAGCTTTCGCGTTGTCTCCCCTTTCCTGCGTTTTTTTTTTTGCTTCTTTCGAGAACAAGGTTTTCCTCTTCTTGAGACCTTCGATTTAACAAAAACGCGTATTCGGATTCGCCCGTTCAACCTCAGCCAGCCGATGGTGACTTTTTTTCTGCCCCGCCGGTATCCTTTTCTCCCTTAGAGGAGCTCGAGTGAAAATATTGACCCCGTGCTCCTTCGAGGGCGAAAATCCCGTATGGGCGGATTTCCGAATAAGAGTGCCTCAACCGTTTCTTGCCATCGCCCTTTCCTAGACCGCTCGACAGTTGCAAGAGCCCTCTTTTCCCAGTTATCGGTCTGCTCTTCGTAAGACATTAGGGTTTTTTTTCTTCGCGCAACTCCACTCTGGCGACCTTTCATCAGTGACATTTGAGAATAAGACCCAAGGCTTTTTTTCCTCACTACCTTGATCGTGATTTTTAACTACCTCTCCCACAGATAACCGATGTACAAAGTTTTTTTCATTTTTCTACACCACCCCTCCTTTTGACGGTAGGATTGAGTTTTACCAATGGACTTGCATTCCCTTCCCTACGATTCGGCCGGCCCTTCCTGAGATGAGTTAAGCTTTCACCTCTCTTAGCGTGAGAACCCTTTAACGTGTTCCTCAGCGCCGAGTGTTGAAGACCGTTCTCCCCGGCCAATCAATATTTTACCTCACACCGTCGATTTTTCCCCGCTAACGTCTTTTTTCGCCCGAACCTTCCCTCTTTTCCCCGCCTTCCGGTTGGGACTCGTTTCTGTTCAAAATTCTTTTTTTCTTTTTAATGCCTGATATTTGAACTTCTCCTGTGCTGTGGAATTCCGCCCCACTCTTTAGATTGTTTTTCTCTTTTGATAACTCCAGCATCTCCCCCTTTCCATTAGCCAAGTACGAGGAGGCCCCGATCAGTTCTCCATTTTTTCTTTTTTTGCGACCCGCCCAGGCCCACTACCGCCCTTCGTTTTGCGATTCTTTATCCTCCTCGTTCTTCTCATGGTCGCTCGCGACATTCGTAGCTGCCCGGTTCTCCTTTCCTTCTTCCCTTTGGACGCAGTGCTTAGCTCCCGATCGTACTGGAGAAGATCCCGAGGTCTCGTCCTTTTTTGCTACCTGACTCTGAGCTTTTTTCCCCCTCGGAAGACGATTCACATACTTTCTGTGGCCAGGCAGCATGCCCTTTCCTTGAAAACGTCGGTGTATACAGCATATTCTCCCCTAGTTAATTCACCTTTCTCGCTTTTTTTTAGGTCCGAAAAAGCCTTCCTTTGCATGAGGCGGGGGCGATACGCCTTCTTTCCCGGAGACAACCTTTTTCTTCCGAGCAGATGGTCAGCGCCCTTGGTGGCGCGCTAGTTCCTTCTCGCATGTCCTTAGATGGAGATCTTTCCCCTTATGATCGGAGATACAATTCCCGCCTTCTTCTCCCCTATCATTTTTTTCTTCCTTTGCTGTCGGCGCCGGTTTAGCCCGCAATTTCTTCTTTGAAGCTTTGCTCGGTCCATTTTTCCAATTGGCCAAATCTCTGTGCGCGGCGCCCCATCACTGATCCCTCTTCCCTTTTCCCCGTTGTGTGTGGGCGAGCTACGAGAATCGCCGATCGCAGACTTTCTCCAAAGCTAAGAGGGCGTTTTTTTTCCTTCCTTAGTCTGTCGATTCTTTTCGGGAGGATGGACTATTGCACCAGTTTCCATTTTCGTCCCTGCTGATGCTCTCCCTAGGTGATCAACCTCCCTTTTCCCCCCTTCTTGGTCAAAGCGCTCTTATCAGACTCCAAACCGGCTACCTCTGCTTCCTTGGTAGGCAAACCCCCCCCCCCCCCCCCCCCCCCCCCCCCCCCCACCTCTTCTCCTTTGCGAACCGAGCAATCTTCTTCCCCATCCAAATACAGCGGTTCCTCTCTTTAGTGAGCGGAGTCATGCCCATTCCCCGATGTATTGAGGTAGGTGATTCCGCTCCTTCCGGTCGTACGAAACAATGGCCTCTTTCACGGTTTTGAGATAAAGTGCCCTTCTCTATGACTAGGCCTCTTTTTGGAAGCCCGCGCCCTCATAATTAAGCCCTCTGTTTCATTATCGGGCCTCCAACGCCGGTACCCTCATGGACTGTCCCGCATGTCTCAACATTAAATCCTCAGGCTTGTCTCTTTCCCGCCTGCGACCGACCATTCGGTCTCCAAGAAGCTCCTCCGTTCGACTCCGCCACGGCGTGAACTGTCCCTCTTTGTAGAAAGAAGTTGTGCCCCCCCACCGAGTTCACCTCCCTCCGCAACCCTCAACCAAGGCTTGTTGAAAAAAACCCTCCTTCAACTGCGAATTCCCTCCTCCCCCGGAAACCACCCCCCCCAAAATCTTCCCTACCTCCCCTCTCAATCCCGCACGCCCCCACTCTCGATTGAACGATCCCCTGCATAGGTGCTAGTTGCGGACCCTTCTTGAACCAATCTTTAAACGTGTGCCCTTCAGGGACGTTTTTTCCGCGAGAGTCTCCCCCAACATGCCCTGGCAACTCCCCATCGCTGCACTCCCCTCAGAACTGAAACACTTTTATTGTCCCCCCCCCCAAGGCACCTCACAGATCCTTCTCGAGCTCAACTTCCATCTTTTAAAACCTAACTCTACTTTCTCCCCGATTCCTTCCCTGTCTTGACACTACTCTCTAATTCCTCCTGGCTGAAAATGCGTCCCAGGCCCCCCTTGTATCTGTTCAACTCCCAAAACATGATCCTCCCCCTTATGCCGCCGTCACTTCTGAACCCCTAACCCCGTGCTGCCATATCATGCCCGAGATTTTCTTAGTTTTCCATCGAGTAATTCTTTCCCTCACCCGAACCCCCATGTTGCCCTCCACGAGATCGCTTGTGATCGTTTACCCTACCAGTTTAGAGTTCATGGGTTATTTCCCCCAACCCGCACTTCTCTGTTCAGCGCCCCGTCCTTCTTCCGCCTCCGTTTTTTTGTCTCTCTTCCATCCGAAACACCGTTCTTTCTGTCTATTTTCGAGTACGTGACGGAACCCTGGTCCCCGTGCACGCCGTATGCCGCGAGGTTTTCACCCCCTACATTTTTTATTTATTACCGCGATGCCAGAACCTTGAGCTTATATTGCTCCTTAGAACATAGCCAAAACTAGCCCAACAGCTTTAATGTCGCTCTCCCGAAGCAATGTTCCGTGTTCTCTCTGGCTACCCCCTTCAGCGCGGAAGATGTCGGTCGCCTAGTGAACCTTTCCTAACCATCCGCTTTTGTTGCGCCTCGCCCTGACTGTAATGCACCTTTCTCGGCCCCCCCCCCTCACCGGTACCGCCGCACCTCTTTCAGTACCCTATTTTTCCGACCCGCCGTTGAGGTCCTTTTTCCCAATTCCTAAGATTGACCTGAGGCCTCTTAATTGAGGAGCCCAAATTCGGCCAGTCACTTTTTTCCATTCCCCCTTGGCGGCGGTTGAGCCTCTCTCCCCCTCTTTTTGTGAGAGAAGATGTTTATCCCCCAAGTTCCCGAGATAAGTAGGCACCCAATACGAATTTTGCGCCTGATTTTTCCTAATCTTCCCCACGAATTTGCCCTCGAAGCTCTCCGGACTCTGGTGTGGAATACAGAGGTGTCCTCCCCCGGGTTTTTTTTTTTTGTTTGGGGTGTTCTTTTTTTTTTGGTGGCCCTTCCATTTCCCTTGATCTGTTTTTTATTACTGCCTTACAGCGCTTGTCGAACGAGCTGCTGACTCTCCTTCTACGACGGTCGGCTTCCTTCCCCCGTTCCCGCGCGTCGTACCCGTTTCCCTTTCTTCCTATGCGGGACCTAGCCGACCCGAACTGTTGTAGCGTTGAACGTTTTTTTTTCTATGAACACTTCATGAGACGTCTAAAATCGTCCAATGACCCTAAGTGCGGTCCTTTCATGCCGGTACTTCTTTCCTGCGGTTCGGGACTCGGAGAGTTTTACCCTAGAAATTTTTTTCTCTCGACTTCAAATTCGATGGCAAGGCTCTCTAACATCGGAAAGGCCCCTTTGTCCCCGTATGGACGTCTCGGGTTGGCCTATGACCCTTTTTAGGATTTTTCGTGCGTTGGCGGAGGCTGCCATGCAATCTGTAACGTTTCTGCGTTTTCAAATTGCGACTAGATCGGTCTTTGGTAAAAATGCAGGTCCACGATTGTCGTTTCTCCAAGCGAGATCTTTCTTAGAGTGTTTTTGATTGTCCTTTTGATGCCGAAGAGAGAGTCCCCAGATCTGGTATGATCTTTTCACTAATGCCTCCTTTTCTGTTTTTGTGCACCCCCAGGATAAAAAGATAAGGGACATTCTTGTCCCTCCATTGGCACATGTCGATCTCCTATTATCAAGACACTGCATTCTATTATTTTAAACGATACGGGTCGAGTTTTCAACTTTTCGGTTGATCGCGTGCGGATAGGTTAGGGGCTCAACCCCCCTTTTTTTGGCCATGACTGGATTCAGGGTTTGATTCGGTTTCCAGAAGGGTGTTTTTATGCCCCCCAAAAGCCGTAGTAAAGCCGTCTTCCTTGTTTCTACGGAATTTTTCTCCTACAGGGTGACGTGAGGTCGCTGAAAGTTGGGGTTTTTTCGTTCACTTGGATGTAGTCGTCCCTCGGTCTTCTTCTTTGAATTAATCCGTAGGTATTTGTACCGTGAGTTCACCTCTTAAGGCGCCCTTTAGGAGTGGGGTCCGGTTGTGTGATCCCCCCCTCCCCCCCCCCCCCTCCCGACACCCCCCCCCTAGCCTTGCGATAATGCGTTTGCGTTGTGGTTTGGAGGTGTCGCCTTGTAGTCACCAACTCAGTTCTTTCCCCTGCCGGATGATGGCTGGCCGGTTGATATCTTCTGAATTCTCAAGCGTGACGTTGCTTCAGTGCTAGGCAGACCCGTTTTTCTGATGGTTCCATTACCCTACCCGACTTGCTCCCCGACGAGTTGATCCTGCTCGCGAAGAAGGTTTCCTCCGCCTGCCGCGGTTGCTGGCTTTTCTTTTCAACACGCGTGGTATTTAACTTACACTTTCCTGATCAGCAACGTGTCCATGCTCCTTCAGCGTACAACCTACGCTCGTGTCCCCCCCTTCTAGAGCCGTGATGGGAAGGGATTTTTTTTCGCTCCCATTGATTTGGTTAAGTCCTTTTTTCTTTTCTCTTTTCCCTCCGGTTCCACTTGGCCGACCTATCAGCCTCTGGTGCACTTTATCCGTTTTCGTGCGAGTGATCTAGTTTTCCCCGCGTGGACTCTTGCTCACCGGAGATTTAGCATACATTCTGCTGCTTTTGAGTACTCGCGTGCCTAACTGCGACACTCAATCGCCCCGCGATCGACCCCGTTTTTGTAGCCACACGGCTATAGCGCGCGTTGATCGGTCTGCACGATTCGTCTGCAGACTGCTGGGATGCTCTTGCCGATAGCTCGCCACTTTTTTCACGAAGCTTACCTCAATAACAGATGTGCGATCCTCCGAGTTTCGAATCAATTGAGGTGGCTTACCTCCTTTCCATGTCCAAATCCTTAGTTTTCAGTTCCAACCGGCGCCTGGCGCCTCCCCTTCCCCTCAACCCCCCGAATCGTTTGATCCAAGTCCGGCCTTGACCTTTTGCATTCGCGGACGATAGATTAATCCCCTTTCTTCTGTCTTGGCAAATGGATTAAAACTATCGAGCCATCAAGATCCTTTGCTCCTTCCCAGCGTTCCCCTCAGTTAAGACCGGTCGCGGGTTCTTACGGGCAAGTCCTCCCCTTCCCCCGTCTCCCTAATTTTTTTCCCCGCAGAGGTGGGAGGGGACAGCTCCTGATTTGGACCGAGCTTCGATCCCTTCCTTTTCTGGTTTTAACCTCGTCGTGAACTCGGCGGCCACGATGGCTCTTTGCCCGATCTTTCTACTTCGATTGGACCCGACCCAACTGACTCGAGTCGATGCAGACCCTTCTCTCGATCCGCACGTCCCTCAAATCTTCAATTTACGAGCGCGCAGGCTGAAGCTCGGCCAGATCCCTCTCGTCCTGACCCCGTCCGCCCCCCTTCCTGCCCTTTTAACACTGGCGTACAGAACGCGTTGGTCGAGCACCCCCCTGTCCCTCCCCTTCCTCCCCGTGTGTGTAGAGGAGATAATTGTTCGCTCGCGCAACCCCTTCTAGGCCATTTTGGTGCCCGGGATTGGTCTCGTTGCCTGGCTCCGTCTATAAATACTGCGTTCCCAAGCCTTTTGGCGACGATTACTGTAGTTTTCGGACGTGTCGTCGGATGAGTTCCAGACCTTTTTGCTCCCGCGAAGCGGATGCATCCCGATATCGTCGTGGCCGCGCCAGCAGGTGGGTGCCCTTCGATTTACCCGTTTCTATAAAGCTATTGAGATTGCGAAGCCCCAAATTTTTCCTTCCCGCCCCTCGCAAGCGGGTTCTGATCACGGAGGGGCTCGGGTGGGCTTTATCGCATTTGTATGACTGGCCCGGAAATGGCTACCTTTGAACCTTATTTCCCCGTGCCTGGGCCTCCTCAGCGAGGACTCCGTTCGCCAGTTTTTTCCCCCAGATTCTTTTTTTATTCGAGGAGACCCGCCGCTTTCCGAGTTGCTCGGCGATCAAGGCAGGGTTTATCCGTCCTATGCTTTTTAGATTGAGGCTTCCCCTTTTTGAGCCAGGTTCGTGCTCAATGTGATGACCCTCACGGACCCTCGGTGAGAGTTCGTGCACCTCCCTCCTTCTTTACTTCCTACGACCAGTTGCGCTTCTTGGCGGCATAGGAGACCTCTCAGGTCTGCTCGACGATTTCCCCCCCCTGCCGCTTTTTCTTAAGGTTCTTGCGGTCTCGCGGTCGCTTGCGGGCGGCATGGCCGGTTCCGCCTTTTATGTCCCCTGCAACCCCCCGGCAGATTCTGCGTCTCTTCCCGGCCCCGCACAGGCTTTTCCTCATTTATCTCTCAAAACATTTTACCTTGCAGGCAAGCCTAGGTTCTATGGTCGCCGCCTCTTCGCCTGGTGTGCGAAACGCGAACCCCCTCACTCGCGGTTTGTGATAATTCTTCCTGCACTGCCAATTTTAGGCGCATTCTTTCCACTCCAGTCAGGTCCGGTAGGTGATCAAGTTCTCCCCTGTAGTTCTTGCAGTGAAATAGGCAGATTGGATCCACCTTGTAAGCTTCCCTTTCCGACCTTGCTAGGGACACGCTGTTGATGGGACCTACCTCTGTCCGACGAGTCAGGGATCCTTCAAAGGAGCAACCTTCCCCTCTTATTAAAAAAGACAGCCACTCTTTTTCCTTCCTCTGAATGCGTTTCTTCCCTCGCGGCTGCCTACCGATCAGGGCTTCATTCCGCGTCCACGGAAGGGAAGACTCTTTTTTCCTCGAGCCCACAACCTAGGAACCCGACATTCCCCTCTCCTTCCCCAACTCCTTTCCATGGGGACCCACACGCGACCCCATTTGCTCAGGGGCAAGAGCCAGGTCCCCCCAATCACCCCCCCCCTTTTTTCATAACCCCTCCGCCAAGATTCGGCAGTTCCCCCTGAGAGTGACCCTTCTCCTGCCCAACCAGCGACGGGCCTGCATTCCTCGTAGGGCCAATGACTTTCCACCCCGTCCGGCCTCATATCCTCCGTGGAATCAACAATGGGTTTTTCTCCCCTCTGTCCCCTGCTTTCGCCCCGACCCATACCGTGCGACCGCCCCCCCATGGTGGTTGTCCAAGTTTTTCCCCCCCTCCTCGCCCTCTATTCTCCAAGAAACGGAGATGGATGTTTCCCTTTCACCGATGCGCCCCTCCTGGGGAGGCCATTAGGCAGGCCTCCGTATCGGTTGGATCCCCAATGTTTTTGATGTCAATTGAGCCCCCTTAAAGGTTACCAGCTTTCCCCTGATGCCGCTCTTTTAACCATTGAATTGGGTTTCCACAGCTCCTCCATGATCTCTCCTTCCCCGCTAGCGTCCGATGGTTCGTTGTAAATAGAGTTCTCCATCGCTACAGCCTGGTCACCTTTTTTCCTCATCCCCTCTGTCGAATTTTGCCTTCCCCAGCAATCGGTCTTTACTTTCCTTTGGAAGCAGTGCCCCCCGCCTCCGCTCTGTCAGCTCAGCCTCCAGGAATCTCCATCCTTTTCCCTTCTGGTAAACTCTTCCTTCTTCCGCTGCAATCTCCGACATTTGAGTTAGATTATTTCCTCTAGGCCTCCCCCTACCGAGGCCCTTATCTCTTCATGCCGCTTTTTTTGGACGATCCGTAGTGTCCTTATGCCCTTCCTCGCGACACTCTGGTCGGCATCTTCTCTGGCATTTCAGATCTCCCACCTGCACGTGGGATCCCCCCCTTTTTCATGAGGCGTCTTTAGACTGCCTATTTTTTTCAACTTTTAGTTTATTAGCAGTCCCGATTTGGACCTCTGTAGGAGCGGGTTTTCCAATGGTAGCATCACGCTTTCCATCACCGTCCTCAACCTGAACGCTAAGCCTTGCACCGCTAGGTTCCCTTTTCCCTTGTCGAAACCTTTTTTTCACGCCCCCACGCCCCTCTTTTTTCTACGCAAGGCTAGGTTCCCCTTCGTACTTACCGTATGAGACATGAGGCGCTTCCCCCCATAGTTTGACCCACTGTACGGCAAATTCGTCCTTTTTTGGCTATTGCCTTACTGGGGAATCGGGGGTGCATGACTCTCGTTTTTCCGAAGAAGGTGTTTTTCTGGAGCAGTAACTTCTGTTCACCAAATTCACAAGGACCTGCCACCCTGATAGAAAATCACTTCCTATTATTTCCACCCCTTCAGGTTTAATCGTCCTTGAAGAAGTTGTCACACTCCTCCTGTCGTCCTTCCCATGCATGTAGTCCCGGTTGTTGTAATAAACTTTCGGGACCCTAGGCTCCCGGTATTCTTCAATCTGAAACAGTTTCCTGTCCTCGTTGTGCTTTCGCAAGATCGCCTTCCTTGATGCTTCCCCCCGAGATTCTGCCTTAGGCTTCGACGAGTTCTCTTTTTTTGTATTCACGTTACGAAACCCCCCTTCGACTTAATGCATGGCGCTCCCACCATTTTCTTTCCGATGTTTATCCTTCGCCCGTGAAGTTTTGGCTATTCTTCCCTACGACACGAATCTTCGATCACATTTCCAATTTCATCGATCCTCTGAAACTACATTTCCATTAGGGCCCCTTACTGGTTGGCGTGTTCCTGCCTTTTACGGCGTTTTCCTTTTCTAGCAAATACTACTGTTCCAAAATTTTGGTGTCTGAGTCTTTCCCTTTATGATTCACTCGTTCCCCGCTTGATGGGTCAAAACCAAACAAACTCTTATCTGTCTTGGGCTTCACGTTTTGACGATTCCTCTCTGGGTTCTTTTTTGGAACTGGCGCCTGGCATTTTTCCACCTTTAACGAGTTGGTTTTACGATCCCCAGCCCGAGATCGGCGGAGTAAAAAGGAATTTGGTGACCCCAGTGCGGATTTTTTCGCACTCCCCCGATGGACAGCCCCATTGGAGCGGTTGCCTGAGATCATGGCTTCGATTTCCCTGCGATGCAGTTTTTTCTCTTATGGGTACACGGTCGGCAGCCCAGGTGCCGGCCATAATGGGTGTGTTCGGCCCCCTCCGTTTTCGACACTGCCTGGACCTCCATTGAAGCGTTTTTGACTTATGCCAATCAGGCCTCTCTAAAGCTCCTGGTCGTTCTTTATGTTATCTTCCTTTTTTTATAGCGGTGTGTCCTTTTACACCACAATTTGCAGCGGGAGACAAAGAAGCGGATGGAGTCGGTGCCCCCGTGTGGTGCTAAGAGAGTAAAAGCCTTTTGATTACAAACGCGTATTGCCCGTGACTGGAATACTTCGCTAGAAGTCAGTTCCTCCCCTTTGGCGTCGGTTTTTTATTTTGTGATCTCTGAGGTGGGGGCTGTTTTTTTTATGGTGGAG
>Ga0179593_1651207_pt1 | contig 14935 bp, 15 predicted proteins | sample CZODoug2_1_08_16_FD_185931 | JGI IMG/M metagenome (GOLD analysis project Ga0179593, IMG submission 185931) | Vadose zone soil fungal communities from Angelo Coast Range Reserve, California, USA - CZODoug2_1_08_16fungal (PacBio error correction) | ecosystem: Environmental > Terrestrial > Soil >... | reverse complement strand
TTCGCAGTTGTCTGCCGCCCAGGTTGTTGTATCGCCATTGGTTCATGACGATGGCCTCCTTAGCTTATCACACACGTCCCACGCCAGATTTTGTAGCCCCTTCCGATGTTTCCCGCACTACTTCGGGCTTTGCGCGGTCTTTCTCATGGTCACGTCTGCCAGCTATTCGGTTTTATTTTCGTGGCCTGTTTCCTTGAAGTAATGAGTCCCTTTTGATGTGACCGCCTGGCGACCGGCGCCCTCCTATAGGCCATTGCGTTTCAGTGATTCAGGTCTCCGGCGGCGTTCTTTTTTGGCCCAGGGGCCTGTGTCTTTGAACCTCACTTGATTCGATTTTCGTCCCTTCGAAAAAAGTTGTCAACTTCTTTTTCTGGATGTCGACCCGGCCCATTGAGGTTTTGCTCTCCTTTTCCCTCTATAGTCTAACTGTCTCGTTCGCGCCCGCTGAGGGTCCTGAGTACAAGGCTCCCCGGACTTTTTTCCTTGCCCCGTCTACGGGATCACGACGGCGGGTCATGACGCCCCCCCCTGGGTTGTGCGTGCCGAGGGCTCGGTACCATCGCCTTTTTGCCCCCATTTCATGTGGTCGCTTTTTCCGATTTTTTCGCGCGTAGCACTTGCCGCCCTATCCCAGGACCGTTTTACTCACCGACTTGATCCCTTCATGAAAAGGAGTTTTGAAAGGAGAGATACAGTTCATTCCCCTAAAGTACCCAACCCCGGGTTAGGACCACTCGCTTTTGGGAGCCCCGATCCCAAACCGACCGTGAAGAGAATCTTTCCCTCTACATCGGATCCTTTTCAACCGGACGATGTTTAGAAACGCTGGGAACAACTTAAAGTGCTATTTCTTACAAAGATTCTGTCACCTAGCGTTAACGCAGAATTCTTAGCATCCAGAGCATCTGTCTTCTACCCCCGATTCTCAATTCTCTTTTGAGCGGCATTTGAGATTAGACTTCCTCCCTTCCTGGGACCCCCATTTTTTTTTTTACTTTTTGACTCCGGTGGCGAGAATCCTGTTCTGGTTTTTTCTGCCCCTCCCCGAGGCCCCTTAGCCGAATCACTCCTTTGACGTTGATGAGATCTTTTGACCACCAAGTGTCCCAGCCTCCGCTTTCTCCCCTCTTTCCAACTCAAACTTCCGACCTAGCTCTCTGCCCTTCACCTTTTATGATCGATGCCTCATACTGCCCGAGCCCCTTTCCAGATTCTTCCTCCCGCTCGTCTGCAAGAGGCGTGACGTGACTCCGAACCTTTTCCCCGCGATTGTTCCCTCGGTTCCCCCTTTTGGCCATTCGACCGGAGATTCTCCGATTTTGGATCTTGCTTTGCTCATCCGGCTTGGCGGGATGTGACTCGCGGAGTTCTTCCGTGAGCCTTGCACTTGGGCCAGAGAATTGCGGTTCCAATAACGTTCGTCATGCGCGCACCATTGCTTGATCCCTCCCTGACACCGACGCCTAAGAAACGTTTATGTCAGGAAACGATTCTCCCACCCCCCCACTCCCTTTGTGGGGTTAGGTTGACAACTTCCAGGCGTGATCCCTGGCGAGGATTACCCCCCCTTTGTGCCGTACTGGTCGCCTTGACCCTTGACCGATCATGGGGCCGTTTTTATCTGAAAACCTATAGTACTGCCCGTAGCGCTTATCGATTCACCACCCCAAGTGTTGAGAGTGTGCTAGAATCCAGGAACTCAAGCCTCCCTTTCGCTTGATTTTCCAATGACCTCGAATTTTGTTTTTGCATCCTGGGACATAACCAACACTTTTCGTTTGAGTTCCAGGTCCTAATGAAGACCCTTACCGAGCGCTTTTCGGGGCTCCGGTCGCACTTCTTTTAATTTTGCCCGCATACTAACGACGGCCCAGTTTAGGGGCCGAATCGTGGCCTCGACGTGCGGCGCTTAATGAGCGAATTTTCAATCATTTTGCTGTGGCAAAAAACACTGGCATAGTGGCCTCTCCCTTTTTTGCGCGGGCCGTTTGACTGTACTCGACGGCATCTTCGAAGTCATCTACCAATGCTCTCACAAAAATTGGCGGGCTTTACGACATCTCCCACCTTTCTCGCCTCGACGATTGCAGTTCCCTCGCGTTCCCTCCGCGTTGTCGAACTTTTGCAGGCCCAAATTGTATCTACTCAAAGATTGAGCTCTCGGCTCCCGCCGACCCTGAAATGTGGGGGGCAAAGCCAACTCTCTGAGAACCGTTCAAGATGATTTCCATTATAGACACCGTCGTGGCTCCTGAATAGAAAGACTCCAAGCCACGTTTTCTCCCCTCCTTCATGTAGTTGGGGATTTCTTCAATCTACCCAGGTTTGTCGCGTGGTCGAGTTTTTCAAGGACCCCAAATTCGACTCTCTCCGATTTGGTCGCTCTGGTGCCGCAGTGCCCCGAAACCTTTTTGGATTTTCGGAAGCACAGAGAAAGATCGAAGCCCCCCTCGGGCATCAGTCGAGTTTTTGCTTTCACCCTCTATTGTAACGACGCCTTTCTGTCGACAGTTTACACCACGCCCTAGAATTTTTCCCCTCCCCCCCTTGGCGACACGTCTTGCAAGTGGAAGAGTGGCCGACGTTCAGATAGCCCTTTGAGCTTTCCCTTTTTCCCCCTGATTTGGGTATTGCCGCGTCTTCGTTCTGATCGCCTCCACGGTATCCCTGTTAGCGAGTTTCGTCAGCGGCCAAAGAGGCCTCCTTCCCTCCCCGCTTACGGTTAGACGACGAGCAGGTTGACATGTACCCTACGCGGAAGAAGATTTTTCCGGCCGCATTTTTTTAGTAGAGAACCCCAGAACCGAGTGCGCTCCCAACTTCCCGCCCAATTTTTCCCTTTGGGTTTTTTCCATTCACACCGAGATGCGCATCCCCCAGTGGGGCGCTTTCCATCTCTCTCTTACTTGTGGGTTGTTGAGTTTTTCCTATCCTTTCGCCTTTTCACCCTTTCTTAGTGTCTTTCCTTGGTCCTTTTTTTTTTCTTACAGGCCGGGATGTGGAACAGTGGTTTTCCGCCTGGTTTCGCTTCGATAACCGTGCCTTTTTTAATGGGAAATCTTCCCGTAGTTAAGGATCGCTCCTCCTCCGCTCGTTTTCATCCCGTAGGCTGGGGGCTGCCTCTACGCTGCGCTGCACGTCTCGGCCTTGCCTGATACCGTTGGAGTCCCCATACTCCCCCCCCCTCACCTCGTCTGCATACCGGCCCCTGCGGATGCCTTAGCTCACGCTCTGATTTTTTTAAGTATAGGGCCCCAATTCCCTTGCCCCTACGTGATCTCCCCCACCCTGTTGGTTTTCTGTTTTCTTTAGAACGGTTTTTGCTGGAAGGTGAGTACGACTTCTTTTTCTTGCGGTAACGCAACCCCGCGATTCGTCCTTAAGTAAGTGGGTGCCGTTCCGAGCTTCTCTGGTTGCTTTTCGAGCCTCCCCGCAATGATGTTCTTTTCCGCGAACCCAGCGACCCCCCTTTTTTCGGTTATGTGGAGGTACTGAAGAGTCCCGACCTTCGAGTTGGGGTGCGCGCGTTTTGCCGCCCCCCTAAAGACGTTCTGTATATTATCGGGATTTTTCTTTGCCGTCACTTCAGTTTTTAAAGACCATCCCGGTGCTTTGAGGATCTTTTTATAAGCTGTCCAAAGTATCTTTCATTCATTGATAACGCTTGACCCCCCCCCCCCCCCCCCACCCACACCCCCCCCCCCCCCCCCCCTTCCTCCCCCTTCTTCTCTTGGCGGAGATGTGTCCATCGATAATTCTTGGAACGTATGCCAGTTTAGTTCAGATTTCAGCCCCCTGACACTCCTTGAGGTCGCTCAAAAGATGATGTTGAGAGGTAGTGTTGATAAGGTTTTGTCCTTTTTCCCGTCGCAAAAGGTGTGCCCGCAGGGGGGTATCTTTATCGCCGTACTCTATTTCCCGACCTGACATCAACGTCCCGCCGCCCGCTCTACCGGACCCCGCTGAGTCCTTTGTATGAACCACACCACCCTGTATTCTCATTTCACCTTGAGCCGCACGTCGAGGCTACCGCATCTTAGTGGCCTCGTGGGAGTAGTTCCCCTTTTTTTTAGGGAAAGGTGATGCCAATTGCCTTTTGGTTTTTCGAGACAGTTCGGCATTGCGTTTCCCTTTTGCAGCTTCCCTTCCTTTCCCATATAACTTGCGGTAGGTTTTATGGCCAGCTATCCCCCCTGATTCGTTTTCGTAGCCAGTCTCTAAACCTTTTTGACCCTTTTTTCTTAAGGGATTACCTCCCACGCGCCCATGATGCGTTTGATTTTCCCCTGTTCGAGCTAGGGCGTCTCAATAGTTCGCCCCCCCCCATGATTGGTTTCCTGGTCGAAGGCTTGGGCCTGGAACAGGTTGACCGCCGCCCGATCCACTACTTGTGTCCACCCTGCCTTTTTTTCGCCCCCCTTCTTGAGTTTGGTCCCGGAGATTCTTTATCGCTTTGACATTCCCAGTCGCGTTGTTGTCGATTTGAGGGATCGTACTTGGCTTCCCCCTGCCATTTCGCCATGACCGTTATTCCCACTTTAATTTTTTTCTCCAATGTTGAGACTGCTCACGGATATTTCTAACACCTCCCGTACCAACCCTTTTTCTTGGGCTCCTTTCAGCATATCACCCCCTTTTTTAGCGAATCTGCTGTCGTCTTTCCCGGACCTTCTGTCTTTTCTTTAGGGAAATCGACTTGCTCTGATTCCTTCAAAATCTCTAGTTCCCCCGAGTTCTTTTTTCCGACTTCTTACCCGTCTAAGGCTCCTCGATTCGCCAGCTTTTTCTTGCATGCGAAGCTTTTTTTTGCAGGTTTTTCTACCCTCTCCAGAAGGTCGGTTGTCCCCTGTTTTTTTCCCCTCTCGGTCCGCGCGCGCTTCTGTTGAGTTGGGCCTTTCCTTCCTCGTTCCACCCAGCCGAAGAAATGGTTGGTTTGGCGGAGCAGTAGCATTTCCAAAACAGGTCCTCCTTGCCCTTGGGGAAGTCTTACCATCCCCCAATCCCTTCGCATGCAGTTATAGTGGGCGAAGCCGCGTCGATGCCAGGTGGGGGTTGACCTCATCTTTTTGATTAAAGCACGAGGCGGAATCCACTGGGTGTTCCCCCCCCCCCGTTCCCCCCCCCCCCCCCGTGCCGCGTGTGGGGTGTTTTTTTTTTTTTTTTTTTTTTTTTTTTTTTTTTTTTTTTTTTTTTTGTGTTTTTGTTTTTGTGTGTTGTTTGTGTTTTTGGTTTTTTTTGGGTGGGGGTGGTTTTATTTTTTTTTTTTCTTGGTGTTTGTTGGTTGGTCGACAGCGCTGGCTTTTTTAAGATTCGCGACCCGGATTTTCCTCAAGGCGCCCCAGTACTGGAATTTTGGATGTGAATGCAGGTTTCTGCCTTTGCGCAGGTGCCACTTGTACCTTCTGTTTTGAGGTGGGTTCCAGGTTCATTTAAAGGAGCGCCGGGCTGCATCCCGCCAGCTACAGTCCCACTCGAATGAATCCCAACACAGAGCGCCCTGGAAAGATTACCGCCCCCCCCAACTCCTAGGTGGCGTTTGGTCCCCGCCTTTTTTCGTGCAGGGGATGGCTGCACCCATTACGTCGGGTGCCTTGACGACCCTTCCCTATACCCGGGGGCCGCTTTTATTGTGAAACATACCTCCTGATCTTCTGGATCGAGCTTTGTTTCCACAGCGGGGCGAGGGTTGTTGTCCGGATTTTTGCCCCCCGTCCAACCCCCTCCCCCTTTCTCTTAGTTCGAATTCCGTTCCAGGCTGGTCCCGCCCCCCCCTTAGCCAAAGGATATTCACTATCCTGGCCAACCTTGAACGCAACTTCCGCGCTTCTTATGCGGTCCCTGTTCTGTTCATCACCGTTGCCCGCCTCCCCCACCCCTTCCCAAAGAGACCGTCACAGAAGATGGTTTTTTGCTTCTCGATTTGCTGAGCGGTTAATGAGTTTTTCCGCATGTCGTTGTGTCTCAACCGGAACAACCCCGGCACTCCTTTTGCCCCCTTCCCGTATTTGGGGCGGCCGGGATTTTTTTTGTTATCGATTTCCTTCGTGGACGTCCTCTTCGAAGTACCACCAATTTGCTCCCCACCTGGCCTTCTCGCTGCACAACCTGGGGATAAACTCTTTCCCTGCCGTTTTTTTTGGGGACCTCCGGCTTGACCGCCGACTTCCCCCGGAGCCGCGTGCAGACCATATATGTCCCCTCGCCATCTTTCTCTTTGGCGCCACAGATCCGCCCACTTAATCGAAATGTGTTCGCGTTATCCCGGCACGCGAGAGAGAACCTCCTTCTCCCCCTTCGATTGATCCAGACGGTCGACCGCCCGTCGGCTGAAGGCTTTACTACTCAGCTGGCCTAGAGAACGGACTTCTTCTCAAGTTCGTCTTTTGGCCTCCCCTCGCCACAGAGTCCTTAGCTGTGAGATTTTCACATTTCTAAGGACCCCCACCTTACCGATCTACCTCCCAGGCCCTCGGGGTCGAGATTGTTTGAAAGAACATCCTGGTTCTGAGCAGAAAAAGAGTACTCTCTTCTCTCCCGTCACCCTACCAATGTTGGCATAAGTCGAGGGTTTCGGTTACCGACCCCCTTGCGTACGCACTGCTTCTTACCGTTCTACACCCCTATGGCACGCCCAACGTGGCGATACACGTTTTTCCTTCCCCCTGGTTGGCCCGAGAATGCCGCCCTCCTCCCCCGCCCCCCCTAGGCCATACCGCCCATGATTGTGCCTTCTTTTTTGCCGCCTGATCCCAACGGTATTCCTTCCAGTGTGAGCGCTGCAGCGCCAGCGGAAAAGCGCCTTGGTCCCTTCCAGCCCCGATCCGGTATGATGACTCTGATTGGAATTTCTCCGTCCTTCGCCTACTCGGCATTGAAGATTTCCGGCCAGCTCCCTGGTCCTGAGACCCTTCGGAAACAATAATTTTCCTGCTACTTCCCCCACCGACCAGCCCGCATGGGGACAGTTTGACGGAGAACATCTTTTTCAGCACGTGAGGCTCTGAAATCTTCTTCTTCTCTTCTTCCCTCCGTTGGGGGTGAGAGCCCTTGCCTGACTTGCTTCGTTTATGCGCTTGTGCTTGTGAGCTGTCCCCCTGCCTTCTGTTGATTCTTTTCGAGCGCCCCGTATTTGCGAGTCTCGAATAACATGGACGTTTTGTTAAATCCGCCGCTCTTCCCCAGACTAATCAACTTTCTGTTCTCCTCCTCTTTCTGGACCTTGAACTTTGCCTTCTTTGACCGCATGTCTTCCAAGCGGGGACAACTGAAGGTCTACCTTCGTCGTCTCTACCTTTTTTTAGATACCTCAAATTTGAGGCGGGTGCCTCAGTTCTCATCTTCCTCGCTATCCGAACAAATTTTTTTTCGATTACCATTTCAGACGGTTCTCCCACGTGTGAACTCTTTTTTTAAAAGTGTCGCCGGATTTTCCTTGGTTCGAGTTCTCCCGTCTTCTTGTAAAGACCCCCCTCGACCTTCGCACGTGAGAGTCTTTACGTCGAGCACTTTTTTTTAATTCTTGTTGCTTATCTTTCCGAACCTTCTTTACAGATTTCCCTTCTTTTTGCACCCAATGTTTTACCACAATTTTCTTTGAGATCGGGTTGGGTTTTGCAAGTTCCAACCCTTTTGCTCGCGTGGAGCCACCCTCCTATTGTATTCTCTGGTGAGGAGGTCCTTCAGGGACCTCACTTTCTTTCCATCAGGTCGATGAGATGGAGATGCTCAACTTCTCTCCTTCCAGGTGATAACTGCTCTTTGCCCCTGCTTCCCCCCCCATGGAGATCGGCTTTTACTTTTTGGAGCGCACCCGTATTAGATGACCTGCTTGAGTGTTCCTTCTCTTTCGCCCTCGGTCCTGGATGCAATACTCTTAACAGCGGATTCAGAGATTTTTTTCATCGGTGTCGATCGTCGCCATTTATCGATGCGTGTCGATGGAGTGGAGCATCTTCCTTCTTCCTCTTTCGGAAGAAACCAGTCCATTCCGCGATAGGACGCCATCTGGCCGTTTGTCTGTAAAGACCATCCCCTCCTGATGAAGCTGTCTTTCTCCCCCCTATTCCGTCGAGGGGCCACGATCGCCAGATCCCCTTTTTCTTCCTTGATGGGAGTTCCGGTGAAGTAGGAGGGAACACTTGTTCTTCCGACCGGCCAGAAGAATTCGGCCCTTTAGTTGTTGGAGAGGATGACCGTGCTGTGCTACGCGGGGCAGTGTTAGGTTTGCCCCTCCTCGTCAGAAACTAACAGTCCTTTTCTTTCGCACGAAACAGGGAAAGATGCGGTTGTACGACACCGCTTCCCCCATGAGGAGTTTATGCTCTCCTCTCCTTTCACGGTCACTCCGTTCTTTTCTTCTGCCCCCCTTTGATCTGGTATTTTCGTAACACGTTCTCCAACGGACGGAACAGTTTGCTTCGTACTTCCCGGGATTCAACCTCCTTTCGGGTAATTCCTAAACGGCCACCAGGTTTAGTTGGTGGCCATTCTCCTCCATGCGCTCGTTTTCCTTTTATCCCAGTTCGTTTTTTGTCTCTTTTGTAGCTGGGAGGGAGAGATAGCCTTTTCCTTCCCTTTTCGCAATTACTTTATCCCACCCCCTTTTTTTCACCCGCAGGCGGCTTTTCCCCTTTGCAGAATGAGACCACTATCCGTCCAGAAAAAGTTTCTGGCACAGTAACAACTACTCGGCTTCCGGGCAGTTAAGCATTAACACTTAAGGTCTTGTCAGTTGAGCCGGTCGTCTTAACAACTGATGTGGAACTCGTTCCCCCCCGATTCATTGGCTCCTTCGGGCATTCCACCCCTTAGTGCTTTTCTTCCCAAGAGTCTTCTGGCGGCCCTCCTTTCGATCTGCGGCCGATCTGGTTCCCCGCTTTGTCTATGAGAAGATATTAGAGTCCTTCCTGTTCTTCTACTCTCCTCCAGGAAGGTCGTTCGAACCCACCTTTTTTCCTGTCGGTCATCCTCTCTTTCGATTTTCTTTGGGACTTTACCCTAGTATTTTTCCACACCTTTCCTACCCCGTTGGAGGGATCTCCCTTTTTTCCATTTGACGCCTCCTTTTCTGTAGATCTTCGAAATACCTGGCTCTCCTCCCCGTAGCCTGATAAACAGATGGTCTTTTTGTACAGACAGCCATTTCCCCCTCTGTACCTCAGTTCCCCGGCCGAAGTACCTCTCTACTTTCAGAAAAGACGCTGGATTGAACAATGGAGCTATTGGGACCGGCGCGTTCCCGGCCGGGTACGCCGGTTCCTTTCTACCGTCTGGTGGATATGCTGACACCGATCCTACCTTCATTTTTTTATTGATCCGTTTTTGGAGACCTCTTGCCCTTTCCTCAGTAGCTTCCCCCTTGAGGTGGGGTAATAAAGGTACTTTTTTGTGTTCATCCTTTTCTCCCCCTTTCTACGTCCCTTCCAATCGACCTCGAACGGAAAGTTAATGGAAAAACTTCTTTCTCTTTTTTCCGATAACCCACCAAAACAATTAAATTTGGTTGAATTTACAAATCCCGTTTTTCTTCCACGGGGTGACCGAGGACGTCCCCCCTGGTGCACGTTTTTTCTCCCCGCCGTAACAGGACCGCCTTTGGCTCTTTTCGCCGCAATACCTCTTGCTCCCGCGAGAGTGAAGCTTCTTCACCCTCCCCCTCATGGGGCGCGTTTGTGTAGGACGCCTTTTCAAGATTTTCATTTTAGAATGGCGGCTCTTCCCGGGAGCTTCGCATCAGGAGGCAATAACCATTTCCCCTCCTTCGATCCGTTTTCTCCCCCCTTTTTTCCCCTGTCCCCTCCCGCGCGCTAGTAGGGGGCCCGGTCGCCCTTTGTTCCCTCCTGGCCAGCACATCCCTCCTCCCCTCTTACAGAACTTTGCGGGCCGACTCTTTTCCTTCGACGCTGACTTTTGTCTTTTTTCCCCTCTTCCTCCTGGCGTGCTGGCCCAAGGACCCAAACAAAACGGAATCCGTGGATTTTCCCCGATTTTTCTCCCTTGATTCTTCTATTTGATGCTCGGGAAGGGCATCTTTTCATCGCCCCCTGGAGATTCCCCCTTCTCCCCTCCATCCCCGACAAACCTGTTTTTCACCACTCCTACCTCGGGGACCTCCTTTGGTCTGTAAACTTCTGCAGCGTCGACTTTTTTGCAGTCCATCGCTCATAAAAAGCGATGAGCTCCTCTCACCTCCCGCATTCCCCCTCGAACTCTTTGTTCCCCTCCCTCTATTTTTTAAAAGTTGAATTCTCTGCGAACAGTAGTGCATCTGGATCTATACAGAACCGCACCTCCTCCCCCAGCTCCTTTCCTTCTGGACCCCTTCCAGCCGTGGCAGTCTTTTCCAATTAGTCTGTTGGGGGTTCACTTCCCCTCGTCCTGCGCGTGGTCGAGTAAATCTTACCCCCACTCCCCCTCCCGACTCAGTTTTTTCTTGCGTTTCCTTTTCAGCGCAAATCTGAGGGCTCGGACGACCTCCCTCTTCACCCCATGACTCTGCTACGGGGAACCTTCCCCCTCTCTCACTGGGTCCACTCGAAAGTCGCTTGGTGTCCGTTTACCGAAAGCCATCCTGCGTTTCAGGAAGGTGCCTTCCTGCCGACTTTTTCCACCCCCTTGTGAAGTTTGCCCCCCAAACAGTCCGTTGCCTGGGAACGCGAGTTGGCAGAGAGCCTCTGCGCTCTTCCCCCTTTCATACAGAAAATTTTATTTGTTTTTTCTCCGTAGATTTCCTCTGATCGAAGCCGGTCTTTCCCTTCTTTCCGTGAGCATCTCGACTATTTTCCCTTCAGCCAATACGGTCTGACTGGACAGGTTGAGGGCATGCGGTCTTCTTAATTACGAGGAAGCCTTTAACCCCTTCCTCCTAAAGGTCCCCGAACCCCGCAACGTTTGGTCACTACTGGGGGCCTCGAACTCCCCCCCCCCCCCTCCTTCTGGGGCCCCCACGAGCACGCGCTCACCTTTGCACGTGATTCTCTGAAATATATATATTTCCTCCCCTTTTTTTTTGTCTCCGATTTTACTTTATCCTTCACTTTGCTGTGATGATTTTTTCTCGTCGGGGTCTCTTCCGGTGTTGCGGCCTTTCCCGTTTACTCCCCCTTTCTTTTTTTGGGCGCGCTTCTGATAACTGACGCTTCCGGAATCTCTTATTCTCCGTGAAGAGAGACAGAGGACATTTCCCCCCCTCTCTTCCCTCCCCTTAGTTTTTTGACTTTGAATACTTTCTTTGCAGCTGCTCGGCTTCTTCCCGTTAAGGTCCGTTTTTCTCTTCAGGACTTCACCTCGATACGCTACCGTAATCATGGTTATTTCCCTTTCGAATAGGGCTTCGACCCCTCTTTTCTTGACCCGGCTTTTAAACTTGGTCCCAGAGTGGATTCAGTTTGGTTCGCCTAGGCTTCTTCCTTTTTATCACGTGTCGACAGGGCTGAATTGCTTTCTTGTACGGTCATTCTTTCTTCTTTCTTTAACGACACCGCCCTACTTAGTACAGTGTCCGCTTCGTGGTTCTTGTCCTTTCCTTTTAGGTTGCTTCCGAGCTCCGCGGTTTCGTATGGCCCGGAGTCCAAGCCTCTCAAACCTTCGTGGATTGCTTTTCTTTATTTTTGTGCTGAGCTTCCCGAAAGTGCGACCTGTTCTTTCGGCGCCACACAAGACTTGGTCGATTAGGGCATGAGCCTTTTCCTCCAGGGCCAGGCATTCACGTTGAAGTACTTTCGGCCCCTGATTCAGATGTTAGTTTTTGTTTTCCTCGCGCTCCTTCCAGTTTTTTCTCTTTCACATGCAGTTCGATGTCGCTTGGCTTTCGTGCGCCCGAGAGCGTCACCAGCCTTGGCTTCTATGTTTTTTCTCTTTCTGACGGAACTGTTAGCCGGCAGTCTTTTTCCCCTCCGCTGTCCCGCTTGTCGTCCGCGCGATTTGATCAGCAAGTTGTCCAGTGGCCTTTCTCCCTGTGTTATCGATGGTGGCGAGGCCTTTAGTACTTTCCCAGTCCGCTCCTGGATGACAAAACGTGTCCCTTTCCGAAAAGCTGTCGACTTCCCTCTGATTTTTCCTTTGTCAATGAATACTCCTTTCCCTCGGCCCATTCACTGTTAATGTCCGTCGTCTTTTTCCCTGACTTTCGTGGTTGGCGCGGGGCGTCGTTGAAGGGCCCGTGTGATGGACCTTGGCTCCGGAGCCCCAGAATTTGCAGCTTCTTACCCATTGCGTTTTTTGGTCCCGCTTGAATGTTTTTAATGCTCGGCGTTCTGTGTATTGCGTCCCGCCCCTCCCCCCTGATTCGAGTGTCACTGCCAGGGAAAAGCGTCGGTCCTTTTTCTTGGGACGCACCCTCCCATGCCGGCGTTTAGCGAATCTCTCCTCGCTTTCGGTCTCACTGAGGTATTACCAGATGCCCACCCTTTAATTCCTGGTCGTAAAGTTGGACCCCCCACGGAAACATGTTGTTTCCCTTGATCACTGACCGGCGTTACTGCCAAAGGCCCAGGTATTTGTGTTGCCGAGCTATTTTTCGAAGCCTGCTCGTTGAATTATTTTTTCCCCTCCTGTCGGGCTTTCGCGCATTCCGGCATTAGAAAAGACAGTCCCACCTCACCAACTCCGAGATTCCAATTCATCCTTTAAAGTTTCTGAAAGCATTCAACATCACGCTACATTTAATTTTATGTTGTTCCCCCGTTGTTCAGCGAACCGAAGGGAGAGAATTGAGCCCCCATCCTTCTCTTGTCGCAAGAATGGTCAAAATCGTGTGATGATGAGTCCTTCCAAGCGCCTAGTTGGTTCCCAACCTGGCGGGCCACTTTTCTTCTATAAGAGTTTAGGGTCTTCGTCCCCCATTTTTCCTTCGAATCTATTCGTCGCTGCAGGTGAGTTCATCACATCCTTTTTTTTCGGGACCCCACCTTTTTTCCCCCGGTTTCTGCGTTCGCCCGCTCGTTTTGGTGATGCCTCGTGGTCCCAAACTTCTCCCATACTTCCGTGCGCTTTGATCGGTGCAGTGTGAAAACACAAGTGTTTTCCCGACTTCACTTCTTGTAGGCAGTCCCAACCTGCCAGAAGAGGCTTCGTCCTTCCCGATGAGGAAAGACGCTGACGCTCGTCCGAACGAATCTCCATCTTCTTCCTCCCGTCAAGATTCTCCTTTTCCTGCCCCTAAGTCATGAAAATTTTGCTTTCCGGGCCCGTAGACCCATGCCTCTCCTACAGGCTCAAGATTCGCGCCGATGTTTGGCATTTGCTCGCTGCTGCCCATAAATAAGTTTTGAATTTGGGACTTTAGTTTCCTTCTTTGCTTGGTAATCCCTCCGGAGCCTTCAATGGAAGTCTGAGTGGCCTTTTTTTTCATAAGGTATGGGCTTTTTTCATTTTGTAGCAACAGGTTTCGACCTCGCTTTCACCCTCAAGTCCCCCGTCTCCCCTGAGCAAGTCCATGCTCATTGCAATGATCGTGCCCCACCCCCAACTCACCTGGTGGCGATGCAGTGGGATGAAAAGCATTTCTTTGCTTCCTGGGCTTTACCCTTCTTACATGGTCTCCGTTGGTGGGGGAGACCCTTCCCTCTTCATGTGGGCTGGGCGCCCCAAATACCTACTTGAGTAAGACCGACTCCCAAGCATCTTATTCCTGCCACAAAGAATGGGGAGAGGTTTTCGTGACATTTCCAGTACAAATACACATTTCGAATGGTGACCCTCCCCTTTTTCCTGTTTTTTTTTTTTTAGAGGCTTGGGCCATAACCCACCACGCCTTGAGATTAACGACTTCCCCCCCCACCTCTCAATGCCTGCGGGCTTCTTTTGGCTCCTGTAGAACACCTTTTTCTTCCCCCTTCCCGAAGTCTCTTAAAAGCGAGGCCAAGACAGGCGAACGCTCCTCTCTTGCTGCGCCGTGTTGAATGAGCCGACGCACGTGTTCCCCCACCAAGGAAAAAAGTAGGCTTCGTCCTATGTTTGCTTTCCGTTGTATAGCTCCTTGAATGCGAGTCGAAGGCCCTCCTCCGTCCCCTCGCCACCCAAGTGGCACCCCCTGCCAGGCGCCCTCCCTTCCAATGTTCTACCACACGCGCGGAATCCATCCCTCTTTTCCCCCCTCGTTTTTGACCTCCGACGCGGGCGCAGCCATCGCACAGAAGGTCATCCTCCTCCCCCCCGCTTTGAGTCTCCTGTGCCCAGCTCAGCCCCTGTCCTGAATGAACTGCCGTTGTCCCCCTTTAAAAGTCGCGCTAGAACAGTTCTTTGGTCGCCTTACCGCTCCAACATTCCTTAAGTCTGGGCTGTTTGTCCGGCCTCAAGCGCCTACATAATTCTTGAGTGGGCTCCACGCGCATCAAGATAGCGAGGTGAGGAACTCTCAAAGAGTAACCCCACATACCTCTTTTCTTTTTTTTTTTCCGCAGGGTGCTGGTCCGCCTTTGCCCTCTCCTCTTTCCGGCGCCGGAAGCAACAAAGAGAATATAATGATTCACCCGAATCTCATTTCTACTGCGAGGGTCCGGTACATGCACTTTCCTCTGATTCACCTGCCTGCCTCGGGCCGACATCTACACCACCAAGTCGAAGGTGTTATCCTTTTATCCGGATGGCAATTTGGGGCACTAGATTGCTCTCCTCGATCGTTTTGAAAGGCACGTCCCCCCCTGATTGCGGGACGCGGTATCGATTTTCCGTTCTGAAGTTTTTTTCCTCAAACGATCATTTGTCTTTTTCGCGGCACAGAGGAAGATTCCCTGGCCACGTAAGGTGCCTTTTTTTTTTTCTGCTATTCCTTCGACTGGAAGGGATCTTTCCGGCATCATTTTTCTCCTCCCCCCCCAGCTTTTTCCCCCCTTCGGCCCAACAATAAGGGGGTGACTCTTCGACAAAGGCCGCAGCCGTGTGATTCCCCCCTTCCTCATGCGCATTCCCCTGAAGCAAGTGAAGCTGCTTTGAA
>Ga0179593_1497620_pt1 | contig 14937 bp, 17 predicted proteins | sample CZODoug2_1_08_16_FD_185931 | JGI IMG/M metagenome (GOLD analysis project Ga0179593, IMG submission 185931) | Vadose zone soil fungal communities from Angelo Coast Range Reserve, California, USA - CZODoug2_1_08_16fungal (PacBio error correction) | ecosystem: Environmental > Terrestrial > Soil >... | reverse complement strand
TTAAAGATTCTTTCCCCCTTTCGATAGGCGGTGCTTGGTGACTTTTGAGGAAAACAGAAATTGTCTTTGGCGCTAAGATGTTGGGTTTTCCAACCCAGAGGAGTCACCTTTTTTCAACGGGCCGTGGCCCGGGGACCCAGGCCTTGGCTCCCCCTGAGTACACACTGGCACGTGATCGATTCCCCCAAGCAACCCCCATCAACTTTTTTTTTTTTGCCCGCTGTGATTGGATTCGATGTTTTGAACCCCCCGATGGTTTCGCCCACTGCAGGGGGGTGGTTTGGGGCGTTTCCCGTCATTGACTTGGAATGCATTTTAGTTTTTCCACGGTAGCTGTGCTTTCAACTCTTTGCGAGTTTATTTTTTTAACCCTGGGCAGCAATCCTGGAGGGTTTGCGCACTTCTTTTGGATAGCCTTTCCACCCCCGAACCTTTTCCCGATCAAACATGACCTTCCCTCCCCCCCGCTTCTGGACAAAGGGGTCGGTTTTCCTTCTTGCTTGGTCTTTTTTCTTTGGCTCGGGCGGCTCGAACCGGCAACGTCTTTTTTTTAGCAGGCGGACCCCCACCCATTTTGTCCCGGCGGCCGGATTTGTTTGTGGGAATTTGCCCGTGTTCTTCTCCCCCCCCTCTTTGGGTGGAATCTTAACGGTCCGCCCCGTGCAATCGTTCAAGGGCTCGAGGGGACCCTTACAGCTTGGGGGCTGTCCTCCCCCGTTGCTTAATTCGTCTGCTTCCAAAGGAAACCTTTTTTTTGGGGTTTTCCCTGGACGGCTCTTTCTTTTAGAAGGTTTGATTTGAAGCCCGGCTTTGGATGTTTTTCCCCTGTCTGACATCTTTACAGGCCGCGGGTCGATTCTCCTCGGCTCCACATTTCACCGCCCGTTGTTTACCAGTAGGCCTGACCCCAGGGAACTTTTTTGGCGCCCTTCCTTTTTTTCGGTCCCATCCTTCCCCCAACGGTTTTGGGAATTCCTGGGGGCGTTTCATCATGGCTTGTGAGCCGCGGTTCCCCCCCGTTCGAACACCGAATTCGGCCTTTTGGATTTCCCCCAGTTCCTTCACAATGCTTTTTTTCCGAGGCCGTTTGGCCTCGGGTATCAAGGCGTCGTTTTTGGGGGCCCCGCAGTTCGCGAACGGCGTCGGCGGATTCGGCAATCTGTGGCCCTTAAGCGCGGGACAACCCCCTTCCCTAGGCGTCCGTGCGCCACCCTTGAAAGGATTTCGCCTTCCGGGTGCGGCCCACTTGGTTAACTTGTCGTCTTCCTGCACTTTTCCCCCAGAATCCCCCCTCCCCCCCATTTCCGTTCCTTCAAAGGCTGGTTTCTTGCCTTAAGTTGTTGAAAAAAAAAGTGGCAAGTGCACATCGAAAGGACTCGAATCGGTCAGAACCTGGGCGAGGGTACGTTCGCGGGTTTCGTCGTGGGGAATTTTTGGGATGGTACGGCAGGGCAGGCCGTTGCCTGCAGGGGTACCCCTTCAAGACACTCCTTTTTTTCCAGGATATGTCCCCAGTTTGTAGTGGTTCCCCCCTTGGCGTGGGTTTCCTTTTTTTACAGATTGGGTTCAGTTATTCGTTCACCGGGGAGGTTGGGCCGCCAATCCCCCCGTTTGATTGCTTCTTTAGAGTCCATTCCCCCATTGGCGAGGTCTGGTTCGTGCAAATTTTTAGGTACTTTTCCGCACCCCCGCCTCTTGGAACCACGAATGGGTCTGCCGGGGGGGATCTCCTCCCTTTTTGGTTGGGGACCGATCTCGTTGCAGTTTTTTTATTTCAGTCCGGTGTAATTTCCCGTGCAGTCTTTTTTTTTCATGTTGCTTTCTTTGTCCGGGCCGCGTTGGGCCGCGAGTGGTATTCGTTCGGGGCCCTTCAGCGTGTTCCCACCGGGGTTCCACACCCCCCCAGGTTATTTTGAAAGATTTCCTTTTTTCGAGGTTCCTTGAGATCTTGCCCCCGCGAGCCAGTTCGACAGGGGGCGGGCCCGGATCAAACTCTCTGCGGGGAAATCACGCCGAGTTTTTCTTATTTCCGTTGCAGACCCCAACCAAGCTCTTCCACCCCGCCAGCCTCGTTGGGGCGAGGGCGGGGTTCCGCCCCTGAACCCTCCCAAAGTAGCTTTTTTTCCGTTTGTTTGTTCCCTTTGTATTGGGGTATTAAACCACCCAACGGTGTGGCTTTTAGAGTCAACGGGGTATGGCCACCAGTTGCCAATGTAAACTTTTTCCGCGGTCTTGTCAGGGTGCTTTTTTTCCCTACAGATTTTGGCGGTATTGCCCGAGGCCGTATTGATGGACAGATTCGTGGAACCCCCCCCTCCGTTCCAGCAGTCTTGTCCCTGGCCGGAATTGTCCCCCCCCCCCCCTAACTCCTTCTTTTCGGTACCCCCCCTTCGACGTCGGCTTATGCGTTTACGCCGGTCCAACTCGAGGACGGATCCAGGTTTCGGCTTGTTTTTTTGGCTATGTTTCCCACCCCTGGTATCCTTGTAACTCCCTACTTTCATAAAGCTGTGGAACGACGGTAGAGTTGTGACCCCTTTTTGAACTTAGCCGGTTTGGGGCGGCGTTTATCCCCCCCTTTCCTTCAAGTTTTCCCCCCCTGAATTTCTTTGGCCACGGTGCGTTCTTTTCCCTCCCGGATCCGCCCGGTCGGACCGGCGCCTTTTTTGGTGACGGTCCTCCCGTTGGTGGGACCCTATCGAAGTTGGCCGCCTTTGTGCGGTTGTTGCAGGTCCCAGCAACGTTCCCTTGGCCCCCCCAAGATGGGATGGAAAAGGTCCCCAGGGATTTGTCGATTCCCTCTCTCTTTTTTAACTAATCCTCCTTTGTTTTTTTTTGGAAAGTCGGTAGATGCCCGGGAACATTTTCCCTGTCGTAATCTCTTTCTCGCCCTTGACCTTTCCTGGCTTTTGGTGCCCCCATTCGGGCCCCCTTCAGATATTTCCACCCCCCCACACCCGCGGCCGGCCAACAAGACCCCCCCCGGGTCCGTCGGGCTTTTGGCGGCTGGGCTATAAACCCTTGAAACAGCCGGTTTTTTACCGCCAAGGCCCCTTTGGTGATTTTCTTGTACACCCCTTGACCAGGGGGACCCTGTTCCGAAACCCCCGCCGTGGATAATGTTGTTTTAAACCCTCTTCCCAAATCCGGGTGTTGGGGGACCTATCGGTTCAAGCTTCCCCCTCATGAAAAACTTTTTCAGGGGAAACTCACCCCTTTTCTACAGGTTTGGGTCATGATAACCCCCCCGGTTGGCAAGAAGACCCCTTCAAAATATTTTCTTATCTTTTTTGTTTCACGGCGTGCGCCTTTTTTTACAAAAGTCTAAGTTTGTTACCAGACAAACCCTCCTTTTCCTTTTATGGGGGGTGGGAGGAGTGAGGGCAAACTTCAGGCTTCCGACTTGTTTACTGGTTTGGTGATTTTGGTTTTTTTCCCACGGTTGTCCGGCAACATACGGGTTTTCCTGCGCGGGGAACTTTCCTCCATATTTCGGTCCCCAATCACAGACCCATCCCCTCTCTCCCAGTTACCTTTCCCATGGTCCAATTTGCAGACCCCCCCGGGGGGCTCGTGTTCCCCCTTTTTTCACACCCCCTTTTTCCTTGACCACCACCCCAACTTCGATTCCCAAAACTCTTTCCCTTTCCGTTCGGTTTTTTTTGCGTTCGGGGGTTCGGTACTCTCCCCAAACGAATCGGCTGGCCTTTTTTGGTGCTTTCTGCGTTGAGACGTTCCTTCCGGACGGAAACCCTTCCTGCGCTTTTATCTCGGGGTTGCTTTTTTTTTCACAGAGTGCCTGTCTTTGGGGGGGCCCTTATCCCTTTCCGGAGGCTTCGGGCCGGGCGATTTTCCCTGTTTACTCCCTCTTCCCTTTTTCTGCCAACTGGGTGGAAACCCTTTTCCAACGGGGTGGGGGAGGCGCCCCCGAAAATACACTTCGGGACAAAAGCGGAGGAGCCTTTTCCTATTCTCGGCCTTCCCGCCCACGGGCTGGATTAAAATTACAGACAAACTGGCCCCGGAGATCGTTCTTTCCCCCACAGGCTTAACCAAGCCACCCTTCTTTCGACCCCCGCTTTTTCCAAACCCTTTTTCGGGGGAGGTCACGATGCCACGTTGTTGGGACCCTTCCCCCCCCTCGCCCCGTGGTTTTCGCCCTTGCTTCTAAAGTTGGGGGGCCTTAATAGTGCGTCTTTTCTTTCCCCCCCTCCTTCCCCCGGCGAAGGAAAAACCTTCCCGTTGCATCCCGTGGCCACCCCCCTTTTGGGCAAGTGACAACGACTTCCCCACGGGTCTTTTTCTATCCCCGGCCATAGGGTCTGACCGTCCCCTTGTTGAGGCTTTTCCCGTGTTCAATGCTGCTCGACATACCACACTGGGATTTCCGCGTCCCACCCCCGCCCAAGGCTCTCCGCGTGAAGGCCGATGTTTTCTGCCCGGTTAGTCCCTTTGCAAACTACGGGGTTCCCCCCATTTACGTTCACCAAACGACGGCTCCCAACCTTGGTTTTCTCGTGATGAATTTGTCCCGGCGGGCAGTGTTTTTCCCAAATTGGCCCTGCATACACCACAGTTACCCTTTTTTGGGGGCGTTACCTTTCTCTCTTCACGGTGTCGCCACGAATACTCTTTGGGAATTTTCACGTTTCCACAGCTCCTTTCCCCAAGATTTTTTCCCCTGCTCCCGCCAGGGGGAAGCCGTCCGCTTGAAATTGAGTTCCCACCCCCCAGGTCTCCTTTTTTGAATTACCTTTTCCAACGGGAAGTTTTTTCGACGTAGTTCATTTGTTGCCCCCTGTATCCCCCAGTGTTGGAGGGTTTTCTCTTTGTTGTTTCTCCTTTTTTTTCAACCGCTCCAGGAGGCCACTCCAGGAATCCCCCTCTACTTCGACAGTTGCGCTGATCGTGACACCCCATTCATGTCTTTTTCGGGCAGGGGTTTTTCTTGGCGGGACTACTGGGTTTACACACACGGACGATTCGTTTGCTGTTGTTCTCGGATTCTCTCCACCGCTTTGGGCCTTGAATCTTCGGGCGCTTGTGCAGACCTTTTTCTTTCAATATACGTTGTGCAACGCGAGTCCCCCTAGACCTTTTCTGGCCCCTTTTTCTCCGATTAACCCTCAACCGCAGGGCCCAGCACAAGCCTTTTTCATGGCCCCCTCCGATTTGATTCTTTTTCTTCCTCTCTTTTTCCTAAACAGCTTTTTCGAGCGGGCACAGGTCCCTGGTCCCGCTTTTTACCCACTTTTTTTTAACGAAGCCCGTAAAACGGCTTTCCGAGTTTTGATCGAGCCCTACTTTCTGGGCCCAGCAGCAGGGACTTTACGCCGAGTTTTTTTTTGTAGCCATCTTTGCAGGAGAACGGCCTTTTTTTCAATGCAGGCTTTCGCGGGGCGGGTGGCGGGGGCGCGCAGCCGAGTTCCCCCACACTCCCTCCTTCTTGGGTTGACGGGACCTTGTTTTAAAAACTCCTCCTTTTCCCCACTGAAGCGTCCCCTTCTGGAGTTTCTCCTAGCAATTACCGGGCCAGTGGGCCCTGTCCCTGCCACCAAGAATGGTCTTGGGGAAGCCCCCCCTCGGTACATCTTTTTTAGTCAGTTAATCCGGGGTCCGTTTCTTGTTTGATTCTGGGAATTCTCCCCCACGTGTGTGGCGGGGTGTTAATTTTTTTTATGGGGCCCGGTTTTTTCGACGGGAACTTTTTTCTTCCCAACTTCCGACTTTGGTCCAACCCCTTCTTCTCTCCGTGATGAAAGGTCCTTTTTCTCTGCAACCCCAGCCTTCCTTCTACGGGAAGAAAATCTTTTTTTTCCCTCCCCCCCTTTTCATTTTTTTTGTTTGGTTTCCTTTTCTAGATTTTCCCGTAGTTTCTCCATTTGTCTGGGTGGTTTTTGTCTTCCGAAACCCAAGGACCCCGGGGGCGGGCTGGGGCTCCCTTTTCCCAAAGAGAGTGAAAGAAACCACCCCGGTTCCTTTTTTACAACGGACCGCCTTCCTGAGTTTAAACCACGTTGATTTCGATCCGCCTCCCTCCCACCCATCCACGGGGGCGCGCGTTTGATGACGATCTTTCACCGCGATGCTCCCCGGCCTGCCCATGTGGCTGGTTGGCTTCCATTGCTTTGAGATTTTTTGCTCCACTGTTTAGATTCATTTCTTCTCGTTCGACACTTGGGGTTTCCGTCAACCGCCCCCCTTCTCTTTGGGGTTTGCCCCTCTTGTGAATTTGTTTTAATCCCCCAGCCGGCCCGTCGACGACCTAACATGGGTTTTCGTCCGCCACTGCATGTTCCCCCATGAGCGGTCCCTTGCGCATGATTTCCCCCCCCTGCCCCAAAGTTTCCCGGGTTGCGAGCTCTCGCGCCTTCGAGGCTTCTTCAAAATTTTGCCCTCTCCCAGAGATGTTGCCGGCGTGGCAAGGTGTTCGATATTTTAGGACCCTCCCGCCTCGCAACCCCCTCTTTCGGAGGGGTTTTTTGTCCCCCAGGCACTTCTTGTTGCTGGGGCACCCTTTGCTTTTTTGGTAATCGACCTTCCCCCAGAATTGGCGGGCGTCTTTTCCCCTCCCTAATTCTTGAAATGCCCTTTTTCTTAAAGGAGCCGTTTTTACAGATGTCCCAGGCCCTGGGCGTTCCGATGATAGATCCACGTCCTTCCCCCTTTCTGGACGACCGGAAAACCTGCGTTTTTCCCCTCCATTTTGTGGGTTGCCCCCCTTCCCCCAGGTCGTTTTTTTTTTTTTTTCCCGTTAGGAGTTTACCCTGCTTTTTTCCTGCCGGTCATAGCGTCCCCCTTCGAACAACAGTTTCATTTCCCTGCCGCCTCATTTACCAGGTTGGCCCTGGCACAATGAAGTTAGAGGGCCGTTTTTTTAGGGTTCATTTCCCCCCTTTTTTTGGCCCGTTTGTGGTCCCCCCCGCAGTTTCGTCCCCGTGGCTCTGAAGGTTCGGCCAATTTGTTGTGCTTTTTCACAAAAACCTCCCTTTCCTGAAGTTTGTGCTTCCCAAGGTTCACTTGAAATCCTTCCTTCTGCGAACCCCTTCCAATTGGTTTTCTCTTCCACATTGGGATGGTTACTGCCGACGCCACATTCATACTTCGGAAAAATTTCGCTTTGGAGACGTAGTTTGTTGACCAAATTGTCCGTATGCAACAGTCCCCTTCATTTAGAATCGGCGACGGCTGCGGGTTTAGGGATAGTTTTTTTGCTCCTCACCTTCGTTGGATGTCCCTCCTTTGCAGGTCTCTGTGTCAGGTTCCTCCTTCTCCAAGGCCGGCACAGGAAAACTTTGTCTGCCGTGATAGGACCTTTTCTTTTTTCTTGCGTGCACTGGGCGGGGTAAGGTTAACGTTTGCACGACGTTTCCCTTCCTGGGAGTCTGGCCGTCCCAATTTCCCACTCGATGGCTGGATGGTTCCTTTCCCCCCCTCCGAGGGCCTTTCTGCGCCCGTTTTTTCTTCGCCCCCTTCGTCCCCTTGTTTCTGTGCAACCCCTTTTCTTTGAGGCCGGGGCGTTATGTCAGCCTTTTTGGCAGGCTCTTTCGTTTGCCTCTTGCTGTAAAAGACTTCCTTTTTCCTGTTTCGCGGACTCTACCGTTCTTCCTCTTTTTTGGGCAGCGGATTTTCTTCGGGATTCGCCCCCGGTGGGAACCCTTACAACAAGGGTAAGATCCGCGGTGCTTTTTTAGCGGACTTTCTTTTTTTTTCGTGCTCCTTGATGTTCGTGCCCGACGTTATAACCCCTTTCTTTGGGCGGTCACACCCTCCCGGGATCTGTCCTTCTTTCGGGTTTCCGTCCCTTCCAACCTGTTTCGCGGGAAGAACCCACTGACCCTTCTTCTGGAGATTCTTCCAACGAAAAAGACCGGACCGAAACCTCGTAGACTCTTTTTTTTTTCCCTTGTTGTATGTGTTTTTCTTCAACCCCTTTTTTTATTTTTTGTGGGGTCCAGGGCGAACCTGGTTGTCCCTTTTAGGAATCTTTTTTAATGCCCGTGGGCTCGCGGCTATTGTAGGGATCTTTACTTGTTACGGCTCTGAGGGGTTTGTTTTGCGGACCTCCTGCGGCCGTATTGGTGCTTCCTGACTTCGTGAAAACCCCCCTCCCGGGGTTTAAAGGACTTCTCTTCTTTGACCCTCACAGACATCCGACTTAGGTTTGTTTTCCCCGGTCTAACGTTTTTTGCGGGACCCTGGGGACCCAATTCTTCTCCGGATCTTCTCCTTCTTTCTTCTTTTTCCCGGGTTCTGGTGTTTCTATGTTCCCCCCCCTTGTCTCCGTTGTAGCCCCTGCAATGTGCCTTTTTTTTCCTGATTCACGCAATCCCCTTCGGGTTAGCGGTCCGGTGCCCTGCGCCCCCTCCCTTGCAAACTCCCCTCCTTTGCGTGCCTTCCTAGACTTCCATACTCCCTTTGCCTATGGCATTGCCCTTTGCAAAGCTTTTTTTGCCCAGGCATCTATGTCCACTCCACCGCCGGTTCGCACCTCCTCAAATCTAGCCCGTTCGTTGGAATCCTTTTTTTTCTCGGCGTTTCCCTATAGCGACAGTTTTTTTTCCTAAGCGTCCTCCATTTCCGACCCCCGGGATAGAACCTGATCCGATCCCCCGTTTTTTCCAAGTCCGCCGGTCTAGCCCATAATTTTTCCCCCTTTTCTTTCCCCCTGAAAACTCTTTTTTTGTTTTGTGATTTCTCGCCCGGGTTACCCCATTGGTAGTCCATAGATGCAATTCTTTTAAGGGTCCTGGCTCGGACCCCTCTCCCCCCTTACCCGTCTCTTGTCATTTCGTTAGACCAACACAAACCCCTCTTATCCTCCCCCCCCCCCCCCCCCCCCCTCTCCCAGGTTCCTTCAACCAGGCCCTTTTTCGTGGCTCATTTGAGAACCCAGGTCGGAACATCCCCTTTTTGCCGACCGTCAAAGCGTTCACTTCGTTTTCTGGCAACATGGGGGTTTCCCGGGCAAAGGTCGGAAAAAAACCCCCTCCCCTCCTTTCCTGTTCCCCCCTGGAAGCTTCCCAAGGAACCACACATACCTTTTCTCTGTTTCTCGGTCGATTTTCTTGGAAATTTTTCCCCACCCCACAGTCCCCGGTTGTGTAACCCCTTTTATCCACCCCCCTTGTTCCCCACGGACGGTGAAACTGAAGCTTATTTTTTTCTACTTTTTTGGTAACCCCCTTCCCCCCACACCCCGTTCGGCAAAGTTTTTCTCCCAGTTTTTTCCCCATCCCCCCCCGCCTGTTTCGTCCTTTTGATTTCCCATTTTTTTCCCTTGCGGGTCCTTGGCTGGTGGACCTTGATTTCGTTTGCCCACTGATTACTGTCCCCCCCCTCCCCCCCATTTACCGGGGATGTGCGTTGGCTTTTTCATCAGCTTTCCCCTTGGACCCTTTTTCCCCCCGTCCCCACTCAGCCCCTTTCTGAAAGTCACTCTTTTCCCCACAGTTTACCTTCAACGGGCCCTCGACCCCAACCCCTTTGGGCGGATTCCCCCCCCCAACTACCCCCCACGGGAAAAAAAAAAACTGGTTATCCAAGATAAAATTTGTTTTGGGTGAGGTTTCATCTTCCTATAGCCAATCGGTTCTGGGCCCCTATCTCCCCCACCCCTGCCCAGGGGGTTTTTTCCCCCTTCCCGGTGGTTTTTTTTTTTCCCGTTTTACTCCAGAAGACACCAACCCATCGTTTGCCGATTTTCCTTAAGAGTTGTTTTATAAGCCGATTTTCTTCTAGGATATTCTTCGAATTTATTTTTCCTTCAAGGCCTTTTTTCTTAGGTCTTTCCCCCCTTTCAATTTTTCCACAAGTTTTTTTCCCCCTTCGTTTCCTTGAGCTCCAGACCTTTGCGGTCAAACCCACGGAGCCCGCCCCCCCTTGTTCGGTTCCCCTGCCTAAGGACTCAACACGAATCGGGCCGGGATGTACCCCTACGACAGAACATGAAAACTCTCTCCTTTTCATACCCCCGGGTGAGTTCCCCTTACCCGGGATAGGGGTACATCCGTTTGGTTTTTTCAACTCTTTTAGTCCCTGTCCCGACTTCCTGGCCTTTCCCCCTTCCTGTGACGCTTAAGACTTTGGGTTTTACAGGGTTCCCACTCCGGGCTTTTTTTCCCGTTCAACCCCTTCCCTTCCCGTGCCACCCTCACAGGGTTTTTTTCTTTAAAGGACCCCTCCCCAAAGTTTGCCCCCCTGACCCCCCCTTCCCACTGGGTTGTCTTAATGCCGTGCCCCCCTGGGCTTTTTTAAGTTTTTTTCGGGGGATCAATTTTCTTCTTCATCCACATTCCCCAATTGCGACACACGCGCTTCGCCCGTCCTTCCCCGCCTACCCCTTCTCCGAATCCAATGGCAACTCCCCCTTTCAAAACCAGACCGGGCTACATTTTTGCTCCTTCGGATGCCTTTTGTGCATCCCCCCTTTTCGGGTTTTTTCCCCCTTTCCCCAATTGTGAAGCCTTGGGACAAGTACCCTTTTGGGGCGTCCATCTTGATTTTTGGTTTTTTTTTTTCTCACGCTTGTATTGGTTTTCGTTTTGAAATGAACAGCTGCTTTTTCCGTAATCGTTTCGAACTAAATTTTTTTGCCACCCCGTTGCCCGATCCCCGTCCCTCCCCGGGTGTGACTTCTTTATTGTGGGCCAGGCCTTTCCTTCTTCCCTTTTTCAGGGCTTTCAATTTTTCGGATTTTTTCCCGATCGGGCGCACAGGCAGGTCTCGCCTAATTTCTTTCCGGATGGACCCCCTTCTCCTCCCTTTTCCTGGGGCTGGTCCCTGTTGGGGTTCTTGTTACACCCGGCGGGATTTCTCCCTCTGTCATCCCCCCCCCCCGATTTTTTTTTGGTTACCTCTCGCGCTGTTCTTTTTTTCTTCATTTTCCTCGACATCTCCGGTTTCCTCAATGTTGTTGAATCTCTCTAGTGACCCCGTGTCAGTTTCCCTTCCCAATTTTCCCCAGGGGGCTTTGCTGATTTTTTTTTTTGGCGGACTTATTTCTTCCCGCTTTGCCGCGGTTTTTCCCCAAAGGCCTTTCTGGACAACCCAAAAGTTGTCGCGTGGACCTGTTTCCGTTGGGAGTATTTTCTCAATTTCTTTTTTTGGCAGGCATCCGCATGGTCCTCTGATTTTGATTGTCCTTTTTGAGGTATTTTTCTCTGAGGTCTGGGAGATCCTTGAAGAGAGTCTTCACCCCAATCTGAAGGGGGTATTTCGCACCCCTCCTGATTTTCGATTTTTTTTTTCCGTGCTACTTACGTTAGACATTGGCATGTTTCCTCAAAAGGTTTTTCCTTTCGAGGGAAAGTTTTTTTTTCCCTGTTTCTCCTTTCTTTTTTTTGGGCTATTTGCGATCGTCTTTCACTTTCTGGGTTTTCCCCGGAAGCCCCCCACTCCCACTTATTTTTTCGCTTTATTTCTTCTGGTTTTATAGGCCGCTCCACCCCTTTCCTTGATCTTTTCCGCCTCCTCCCCCCCTACTTTGTTGTTTTTTGTTTTAGGATTATTTTTCTTCCTTCGCTGTTGAGGCGTTGAAATTTTAATGGCCGTCCGTTGGTTGAACCATCTTTTTCCAAATCTTTTTTTCGGCCGCCGTTTTTTCCCACACTTCTCCATTCACGGGCGCCCGCCGGCGTCTTTTATTTTTTTTTCGGACGGTTTTTCCGTTGGGCCTTTGGCCGCCTTTCTCCGGGGCGATCTAACTTTTTTTTCCCAAATTTTTTTTAAATTTTTCCCCCCCTGCCGGCCCTTCATCTCGGTCTTTTTCGGGCCGGTTATCATCCTTTCCCCAGGGTTCTACACATTTTTCTGGAAAAGTTTTTTTTTTGTCGTCTGGCTTTTTACCGATGTTTCTGTCAACTTTTCCTTTGAGGACCTTGCCCTTCCCGATGTGTGTATCTTTGGCGCGCTGTTCTTTGCTTTGGTCTGTGGGCCTCCACTTTTTCAAATTCCCCCCCCCGACTTTTTTTTTTTTCGTTTCTTCTCCGATGCTTCGGAAGATTGTAAATCGGTCTTTTTATGATCACTTTTTTTACAACCCACCTGGGAACTTTTCATGGTGGTATCCCCACGTAGAAAGGTATTGGTAGCTCACTCCTTTTTTTGCGTGACAGGATTTCTCCCAAACGATTCCGACCAATTTCCATTCAATTTCTGGAAGGTTTGATTAGAGAAATGTGTTTTTGGTCCCCCTCGTGTTCTTGAGTATGTTCCCCCTTACAATGTCCCTGCAGTTTACACAGTCCCTTTATGGTCCCCCCTTTACGATCGGTTCGTTTTTGAGTTTCCCCCTTTTCCTTTTACTTGGGTCCGATCCCATTTCAATACCTCCAAGCGTTTTCCCTTTGTTGAACGTGGTGTGGAAGACTTCCCTCTCTTTAGAATAGTTCGGGATTTTTGTGAGGGGGCTTCGATTGGGGCCCCTCCCAAGGTAAGGCTCAAGTCTCTTTGGCCAGATTTTTTGCCAACTAGTTGTTTGGTCATCACACCTTTGGTTTGAGGGAGGGGTTCGTGACCCCCTTTTTTCTCCCCTGAGGATGCCCCCTTTTCCTCCAGAAGAGTTTCCTGCGCTGGGAAATCTGGGTGCCTCCGGACATTCTTACTTGGGGGCACGTTTTGGGCGGATTTTTTTTTTTTTCTGACATTTTCCCTTGTGATATTTTTTTTAAGACTTAGTTCCTTCCGGCGTTTTTTGCAGTCTTTTACGGGGCTATCATTTTTTTCTTTTCCCAAGGTTCCAGGTTTTTTCCTTTCCAACTTTTGGAATTTTTTCTCGAATCTAATTTCCACGTGTGTTTTTATAAATTTGTCCCAACTTTTGGCGGCTTCTGCAACACCCCTTGGTTCTCCCAAACGGAACACGATTTTTGAGTTTCCGTAGGGCCCCCCCCCCCCGGATCTGGCTTTTTTTTGTCTTCCCAAACATGTACAGAGCTTTTGCACGTTTTTACTTCGATTTTTCGGTCTCCTTAGGATCGGGGGGTTGAAGTTTTGCTGTTCTTGAACCCCCTTTTTACCCTCCCCTGCTGACCTCCCCCTGCCGAAATTTAACCACACGGGAGGGGACGTTTGACCTGCCTCCCCTTGATAGCCTTTTGCTGGCCTTCCCCAACTTTTTGTTCTCCTTTTATTCACTTTTCCAGCACTCCCCCTCCGCTGGTTTTTCACCCCATAGGTCCCCCCCCCCCTTTGGGGCTTTTTTTTTCTTTTTTCTTTCATTTCCCTTTGGAAGCTTTTTTGGCCCTTTTGTCGTCGTGGTCCTCCGGGACTTTTTGGTTCATAGTTTTTTTTTTTAGGGCCCGGGTCTCCATGGCCAGGTTTCACTCCCCTTTTTTGTGGATTTAGATCTCTTTGACACCTTCTTTTCTCTTTTTTCCTTTTACCTGGTCCCTGGAACTTTTGGGCACCCCTTTCTTTGTACCTCCTGCCGTTTTCCCTCCGTCCTTGGGGTTGAAGCGTTTGAACGTTACGGGTGCTTTGTCCCCTTACTTTCGGTTTTTTTTTTTTGGAACCTCGACCCTGGAGACTTCTTTTCAAAAAAGGCCCCCCCCCCAAAAACTTCTCCGGGAGCTCTTTTTTCAGCCTTTCTCTTTCCCCCTTGGAACCCTAAAAAAACTTCCGGGTTTTTCCCCTTTCCCCCAACCCCTCCCCTGGACCCCTCCCATCCTGCCTTTTTTACGCATTTCCTAGTAGCGTGGCCTAACCGTGTACTCCCCCCATTTTTCTTGTTGTCCACACTTTTTTTTCTGGGACTTGACTTTTGGTCTTCCCCGCCCTTTCTGTATTTCCCACCCCAGACGGCTTCTCCCCTACTTCGGGTTTCTTGGACCCTCCCCCTTTCCACCCCCCCCCATTTCTCCCCCGGTTGTGGCTGTGGTTGTGTCCGCAGGTTGGGGTTTTGTGCCTTTGTTTGAGTCCCCCCCCGGGGCGCGTGTTGACCCCTTTTCTTTATTTTTTCCCACACACTCGCGCCCCCCCGATTGGATTCCTTAATTTTGGAACACTCGGTGTTTCTGACTACCCACTGCCCCCGTATTCCACAGTACATTTTTTTTATCCACTGAGATACATCTAATGCAGTTAGTGGAAAACTGTCGCGTGAGTCGTGTTCAACTTATGGGGTTCTGGCGTATCAATGGTTTCTTGCGGCGTTGGAAAATGAGGATTTTTCCCAGCGTACCCGTATATCATTCATCCCGTTGTCCCCACCGCTGCCCTCAGTTCCCTTCCTGCAAATAGTTCCAATTATCGTCAAGAGGTCTTCGGTGTGTGCAGCTTCGTTGGTTGGAATCCACCGCGGCGTATTCTATCCACCGCTTGGAGGCTTTTACCGGGCCGGCGTCTCTGACCCACTTCCCTTTTTTCTCTTTGTGATTTTCCGTTCCTTATCCTGGGGAGGGCCGCTTTTAATGGGCAGGACTCATAGTAACATCTCCCTATCCGTTTCCCTTCCGGGGGATTCTACAATGGCTTTCCTTCGTCAGCTTCTTTTCCACACCCCTCCGAAACACGGATTGTCAGTCGTGTTTTCTTAATCTTTTTTTCATTCTCAGATTTGTGTTTATTCAGCTCTCTTTTTCAAGAACCTACCTCCCCTTTTTCCCTTAAGCCCTTTTCATGGGGCCTCTTTAATTTAAGATGGCGTTATTTCTTGGTCGGGTAAACACCCTGGAAACTTTGTATTTTTGACTATATACCGAGGAGTTGGATTTTTTTTTTGGAATTATATTAAGTGTCACACCTTTCCCACCCGGCATTGAGGGTTCCACCTTTGTGTGGACCCTTCAGTGGGATGAGCATCCCCACCTTGTGGGAAGGACGTAACATAAGGAGACTTCCCTTACCCGCGACACCCGCACCTTGTGATTGCCGAACCCCTCCCCACGTCTTTTTTCGGTTGAAGATTCACAAAACTGGTCAAACGACGGAACCCCA
>Ga0179593_1306506_pt1 | contig 14937 bp, 16 predicted proteins | sample CZODoug2_1_08_16_FD_185931 | JGI IMG/M metagenome (GOLD analysis project Ga0179593, IMG submission 185931) | Vadose zone soil fungal communities from Angelo Coast Range Reserve, California, USA - CZODoug2_1_08_16fungal (PacBio error correction) | ecosystem: Environmental > Terrestrial > Soil >... | reverse complement strand
TTTCTTCCATGAACTGAAAGTCTGCCGGGTTGCCTTCACACCGTTTCCCCCTCACCCCCAGGGGCAATCCGAGATCCAGTCCCCCACACCTGCCGCCCCCCCGACAAAGAGACCTTTTGTCTTCTCTTCCCCTAGGCATGCTTACAACGTCCAATGCTCTCTGTGTCATGTTGTAAGACTGACGCCTTTCACATGATTGACGCCCGTTCATTTCCCCATTTTCCGCCATCGACCCAGAGAGTCCGAGCAGCAATCTTGACTTTTTTTCCCCTACCTTCTGACCCACGTGTGTTTTTTTTCATGAACAGTTTATCACCCATCCTCTGTCTCAAAAGTGTGGAGACGAAATTCCAGACATACCCTTTCTTTAGTCCTCCCCATCAGGCATTTTTTGCCGGTTGCCCGAGCAGCCCCACCGACCAGACTAGACATTGGTTCCGTTTCTTCAAGTTCCCCGTTCCCCCCCAAGTGCACACCCAGTCCTAGGATACTGACTTTACGTCCCCATCCCTTCGTTGACATTAGCAGCTCCTGCCGGATTGCACGGCCTCCAGACCCCCCGGTCGTTGACTCCATCTTCTGCGCAGAAGGTTGGTTTTCCAGCGCTTTCCTTATCTTTCCTGGTATTCGCCCCTCCCCTATTCGCCAATAAGGATCTTCGAGTCCCCTCCTGCGCTTACCGGATTTTTGAATGTACTTCATTGCACGCCGCCGAAGTTTCTATCCCCGGCCCCGCGTTACATTCTTACCGGGACTTCCGAGCGCCCCATCCTCCCCCCCCCGCTAAGCACCCCACCCCCGCGCGTTGTCCCCAACACCCACGCCGTTTTCATCCTTTCGCTTTTAACCCGTGTCATTTTCCTAGACATACAACTGCCTTCCCCCCCCTTTTGTTTGCGACAATTGAGAACCCACTTTTCTCAGTTCGTCCTGAGTTCCAAGTGCGACACCCCCCCCTGTATGTCTTTGATTTTCTCCCTTTTAGCGTTTTCTACGCGTGTTAAGACTCGTGGCCCTTCATCATGGTTCTTCCCCGCTTCGACCCTGTCTGACGCGTTTTCCCTGATCATCACTTTTGTTTTGGCGTCTCGTCACCAGATGCGTTTTAACCCTGCGCCAGGTTTCCTTCGGCCATCCCGTCCGAAAGCGTTAGTCCCCTCGTAATCCTTAATGAATCCTTTTTTATTGAGCGTGGTTTCCCCCAACAAACCGGGCTGTGTTTGCCATTTGGTCATAAGAACATGTGCAATCCTTCTTATTGCGCGTCCACCGTTGAGTAGTGTCGTTGTTGACTTTTTTGGCTCCTTGTCCCCCCTCTAAGATCTATTGTTAGCCCCCACCGGTTAAGGGAACACCAAAGACACCGTTAAGGACTCCCTTAGGTCCAGCGTCATCCTGACGCAAGTCGATGTCTCCTGGTGGGTCGTTCGACTTGGCTCAGATTTCCCAGCTTATTTTGATTTGTCCTCCGGTTTTCATTTTGTTAATTGGTTTCTGTGCCGGTTTTCGTGTGGAGGCCCCCCGGTTTCGCCTCCCCCTCGTTGAGAGCTCCCAGACGTAAACACCGAACCCCTCACCAGTTCCCTTTCGGTCTTCCACGCTCGATCGGTAAAATGCCAAAGCGCCAACGCCGAATGGTGTCCTTCCCCCCTTCGCCAGCTGCGTCCGAGATTAAAGTGTGTTTTTGTTGGTACCTGGTAGCACTAATGGGTTTCTTTTGTCCGCCGTTTTTAGTGTTGTGCTCGGGAGCAGAATATCATGTCCGCCCGAGTCCTGTCAACTTTCAGGTTCCTTGTTTACTCTGCCCGCTGTGTTGCCCTTTCAAGTCACGCCTGGATTTTTTCGCCTGCTTGCCTGCTTGTATGTTTTTTTTTCCCTCGTTCGTAAGGAGTTGATCGATTTCTCCTCTGCCAAACAGGGTTGGGGTCAGCATTCACCCTTTTTCCACCGTCGTTCCCCCCTCCCTTTCCCCCTCATGATTTTTTGAAGGGCTAGTGGGCTTCCGGCCGCTCTCATTTTTTTTTCTAAGTTGATAGGGTTCCTGAGGAGTATCATTCCGATTCCTCAGACACCCTTCCCGGTTGCCCCCCCCCGTTGCTTAGCATGATACGTTTTGCCCGCCGACTTGTTTCCCCCCCTTCTGCTTTTTTCCCTTGGTGACCACCCAAATTTGTCTCGCCGGGGTATGCTCCTCTCCCTCGCGATAACCCGTTGGTGTTTGATGTCCAAGCTGTGCAACGGGTCCGCCCATGTACCTTGAGTCTAATCCGATCCTTTTGGTGACTCTGTGACGTCTTTTTTGTTCCAGGACATTTTTTTGAAACCTGTGGGGGACGGAGTCACATGATTGTGATGGTTGCCCGCAAGCCCCAACCCCTCCTCCTTTTCCCTATCAGTATGAGTCGCTTTAGGAAACTCCCCCTTGATGCGTCGACTTTCTTCGGCGCCCCGCTCTCTCTTTTCACTACCCCGTTTTTGTTTTGACTCTGCTGTTCCTCGTGAGTCGCCCACATAGAATCATAGCTTTTTTGAAGGCGCCCACCTCGCTTCTCCGGCTCGGATGCGCTTGTTTTTCCGGCGTCTTTCAAACCTCACACCCCCCCAATTTCTTTCGGCCCCTGGAACAGTTCAATGTCCACGCAACGTTTAATTCCCCCCCCCCCCCCCCCCCCCAGACAGAAAGCACTTCACCCCAACTTGAGAGCTGATCGGCTTTCGGTCTATTTGTATTAGCTTTTCACCCTTGCTGTGGACGCACAACACCCCCGTTGTTATATCTTAGTCTATCGTCCCTCCCAATTTGCACAAAGTTGGTCCATGCAACGCGATGGCTTCGCCCGCGTCCTTTTTTTTTTTCCGGCGTGTATCAGCTATCTTTTCAGTTTCAGTGGTTCAGGAGTTCTCAAAAGGAATCTTCCCTTTCACCCCCCTCTACTTCCTAGCGGAAGTTTTACCGATACGCCTTCACGCTCTCCTTTTTCCTCCGCTTCCTTGGGTTTGCAAGGCGGTTACCCACGCTTTTTGCATTTGCCCCACCTACCCAATGTTTTTTCCGCTTGCCCATGTCTCTCAACCTGCTTTACTCTGAACCCCTGATCCAACCCAGAGGCATGCGAATACGACGCAGTTTTTTCCGATTTCCACTTTTGCCCCAGCCCAGTGTGAAGCACCCTTCAACTTTGGGTCCTCTCTGTTTCTTGGACGTTGCTCCAGCTCCACACCACGAGACGGCGTGACACTCTACAACCCATATGCTTGTACCTTTCCCGCGTTTCTGATTGAGAAAGTTTGTCCCTGGTTGTGTGTTCTCGTTGGGTTCTTTTTTTGTTTTTCTCTTTTTTTTGGGTGTGGGTGTGGTTTGTTTTTTTTTGGTTTTGCTAGTCCTTTTTCGTTTGGAAGTGGCCGATCTTCGTCCGCGGTTGCATCCAACCTGGAGCATTTTGTTTGTATTGATGTTTCTTCGTTACTCGTCGTCTTTTTAGCGAAGTGGGCTGGCTAACTCACTACCCACGATCCAGCACAACATGGCCCCCACAATTAATCCCCCCCCTTTGACTGACCGGCCTCCGGCACAGAACGTATTTACACGTCTTCTACGTTTCCCCCATTTTGGCCACCGACACCCTTTAGCAGTTGATAGTCTTTCTTCTTTTCTATTTCATAGGCGTCGAGAATTTTATTATTCATTGAGTTCGGTGATTTGTTTTTCGCCATTTTCCGCCCCCCTTCCCCCCACTTTGTCATCCCTATGCCCCTCCGTACACTTGACCCTAAGTTCAACTTTTTGCGCGCTCTGTAAGGATTTCTGTCTTGAGGTTGCAAATGTACCCCGTTGTGCCTCTCCCCCGTCATAAAATTATCTTCTTTTTTGAGTGACCTCTTTAACCGTGTAACGCTGGCGCGTGAGTCCCCGCGACACACCTGGTTTTCGCCTGCTGACGACTAACGTTTTCGAGTGTATGATCGACCCCCTCTAATTCCCCCTTGAAGAGTTCAGCCCCTTGACATAAGGGCTTTCAGGTCGATTATTAGACCAGCGTTACTTCTTTCCCCAGTGATACTATCCCAAGCCATGGACTTTTTGTTCGCCCCGGCGTAGAACCATTACTCCCCCATCCTGATTTCTCAATTACTTTTTCCCACACTCGTCCCTTGCCTGTTTCTTCCTCGTCCCCTGAATCATTTTGTCCTGCATTATTTCCCACGGAGTGTTCTTATTTGAACGCGATTTTTGTGTTTGCGGCATTTGCTGGTTGGCTCGCCTTGCACTTACCTGGTAAGGGGGTCTCAATTGTTTGAAAGTGATCGTCGCCATGTTCGGTCCGTTTTAGTGTGTACATCCCTCCCCAATGTGAGGGACATCCGTCTGCATCGTATATTGTTGATAGATCTCTCACTCGGACTCTAAGTCTAGAGTCCACGGCCCTCTCTCCCTAAGTGGAGTCAACCCCTTCAGTGTTCGGTCAGAGTCTCGGCCTCGTTTCTTTCCATTTTTTTTATGATACCTTTTATGGCCTTTCGTGGGCTTTTTGCTTTTTCCTATGCAACTGCAGGTACGACCCCTTTATAATGGTCCGTTCGCTTCTGTTTTTCGTTTATCGGTCCTCTCCGGCTGATTCGGTATTGCTGCTATCTTCTTGCTTTTTGGCACGCTTCCATGGTCTCGCTGGTTCAGTTACCTTTGCTTTTGCGAACCGTCCCCCACCACTTTTTCTCCCACTTGAAATCCCCGATAGTTTACTCGATCCTTGTGATGACAGAGCTCGCCCCTTTTTCCCCTGTCTTTCATCATTAAGTCTCCCTAGTTGATTCTCCGCGCCACTACTTAGTCGTGCTTATTCATCTCGTCTGGGACGTATGAAGGACGGTCTCTTGTGCGCTTGTCGGTGAGTTCTTTGCTGTCTTTCTTGGAAATGGGGGTCGTGCCATAGGTTGATTCACCATTCAACATCGTCTTCATGGTTTCCTACCTTAATATTTTGTTGTTAGTATATTGCCAACCTTTCCTCCTCTGGTGCCTTGGTTCCCTCCCCACGATCCACTGGACACGACACCTATCACCCCGTAACCTTCCCGTCCTTCTCTTTACACCTCTCCCTTTTTTCCTACCCCTTGTCTTTTAGCATTTGCTGAGAGCCGCAATGCCTTTTCTCTTTGCAATTCCCCGATTCTACGTCAGTGCCCTTTCCCCTATAGGCCAGTTGTCACTTTCTGGTCAGTTATTGAGCGGTCCAAGGATTCTAGCCTCCCCTGGAAAGTTGTATTTTAAAGTTGCTAGCACGGGTTTTGTGGACAGGCATCCCCTCTGGTGGGGCAACTCCTGATAATGGACTCTCGACCAGTTTTTGACACATCCAGAATGAGTCGTCTCCACTGCCTTTCCCTCCGGATATTTCTGAGATGATCCCCCTGAAGTTTCTAACCCAATGTCTACATTTTTCTCCAGGCCGTGCATGGATCGTCACGTCCTCCCAGCGGCGATCATCCTCCCGAGACCTTTTTTTTTTTTCCCAGATGAATTTTTGGGTCCCACCGACACAGGTGTGGGGGGCTCAGCTTCTTTTTGCCCGGTCCTGACGACGCGAGGAGTCGTGATCTTTATTTCTCCGCTACCAGATCCCATCATTATCGGAAGTTTTTCAGCGTCTTCCCGCCCCAAGATGGTCTGATAGTCACTGACTTTACTTCCGCCCAGTTTTTGTTCCCCACGGTCCGTCGGCTTTCCCTGCGTCCTTTCCCTTTTGCCCAGAGATCCCAGCGCCCGCCCATGTCTTTTTCACACCCAAGTCCCCCGTGTTTCCCCAAAACTCACACGTCTCGGGAAAGGGTCCCCTGTTGTCATTGACTATACCCTTGTTAAGGTGGCAAAAATGCGTCACCTCCTCTCATGGTTCGTCCGGGTTTTCTCTCCGTGCCGCAATTTTTGTCCTCTCTTGTCCCCATTTTATAGTTTTTTCCGCCTCGGTTCCTATCGACCTTACCGTACTGATTGGAGATGCTGAACTTTCCGTTAGCAAAATTTTCGTTTGTACTGTCTTTTGTTTCCTAGTTGTGGCGTTCTCTTTAAGAGACCCCCCTTCCCTTTCTCGGTTTCCCTCCCTCCAGCGTAGACCTGGTCTGCCAGGTAAGATTCCTCTTTGTAATTGACAAGGTAGTCCTCGTTAGCTTCACCAAACCTTTTTTGTGTCCACCATTTTTCTCCCTACCTTCCCGTGCCAGCCGTTGTGCGTCGCACTTTGCCTTTATTTATTCTTATGTATCCCTCTATGTCCCAACTCCTATGCTTGGCCATTTCCTTTCCCGCACCCCCAATCGGTTAATGGACAACAACAGCCAGACGTGTTAAGTCCATCTGCTCAGAGTCCATTTCTTTTCCTCCTTTCTAAGGCTTTCGTTTTTTTTAACATTTGTCTCTTACTTCTGATGGCAACAGCTTCGGTGATTTTAGAGTTGCGAATTTTCTTGACTGTGTTTTTTTTTTTCAATGTTAGTGTAGTCCTTCGGTCGGCCAGCCTCGCCGAGTCCTCGCCATCCCCAGTATCCGAAAATTTGTAGAAAAGTTTGGCTTCCACCTCTTCCGATTAAATCTTCCCTCGAAAACAGCCTCCTGTTGTCCTGCACTTTTTTCGTACAACTTTTTTTGTCGGACCTGGTACCGCACGCAATTGGTTTGTACATTTCCAACTACGTATCTTGTTTTTTCTTTCTCCGGCCTATCTCAGCGAGCGTTTTCAACTTTCGGGTCCCCCCCTTTTTTGGTTTAATACCCGCCCCATCCCTCTTTTTAACCGTGCCCTCCCTTACCCGATTTTCCCTAGTGTATTATGTCTGTTATTGTTTTTTTTCTCCTTTTCTGGTTCCAATTTCCTGTTCTTTCCCTCTTCCGATTGGTCTCGCAATGTTTGCTTTTGTTGGCATCAGGCAATGTGTCCCCCGTTTTTCGCGTTACCAGATTCCTGCTTTCACCCTTTTTCGTCGTTTCCCGGATTGGTTTGATCGTCTTCCCCCCTCTCCGACTTTTCCCGTAAGAGTTCGGGTGACCTTGCATGAGGAGTTCCTTTTCACTCCACTAGAAGGTCGTATTTATACCGCTCGCCCTCGGTTCTCCGTCCCCTTACGTGTTAGTGGTCCAAATTGGTCCTTCGGGGTGCTCCGTAAGAGAGATTTCCCCACGTTTGCCTGTTTCTGACACCTTCTTGACCCTCGTAAGCCACTTTTCCAAGGCTCTAATTTTATCCAGCCTCCCTTTTGGTTCTGACTTTTTGTAAGACCTCGGTGCTGCCACTTCAATGTGCCTGTGAGGAAGGTTGGTTCAGGATTTTTTGACTCCTCCCACCTCGTGGCCTCCGCGAAAGTTTTCGAGCGCGCTTTTATGGTCCTTCCTCACCTCGATTTTTCCCTGATATTTTCTGTTTTTCACCCCTCTTTCCTTTCCTTCTTTTTCTTCCTATCTTTTTTTTTTGGTTTGAGGGGCTGGTAGAGCCTCTCGCCATCCTCACTCATCTGATTGCTGGTTGTTCCCCCGCTCCTCTTTCCTTTTTTGCTCGTTTTCCTCTTTTTGTGGCGTCGTCAATCACCCAACTCATTTCTCCCTTTTCCCCTCCAAAGTTTCCATGCCAGTAGGAGGAAGTTCCCTGCACCGCCCCATCCCCCACGGATAGATTTATTGCTCTGCCGGTCCATTTTTTCCCGCTTCCCTGCGGTTGACTGCCACAATTTTTCCCACTTTTTCCGACGTTCGTGCTCTTTCGCCTTCTACAAAATCTCGTTAAGAAAAAATTTCTCCTGTTCCGCGCTGTATTCCGAAGCGTCGGATGAGTCGTTCCATAGCTCCGATTCGGAAGGTTTTGAGTTTTTTAACAGGCTGTTTTTCTCCTCCCACGTTTTATCTTAAGTAATCGTATCGGACGTTTCCCTATACCCCATCTTTGATCGGTGGCTTCTCTTCTGGGACTTATCGGTGACACGCTGTCTTGTCATTGCACCCAGGTTAGTTTTTCCCCTGTTCCCCCTCTTGCCCCTGAGAAGAGTAACCTACCCATCAACAATTCCGCATTGAATTACTCCCTCCATTTTTTCCGTTTCGTCTTTTTTCCACTTGAATAGATGGGAGTTTAATATCACGGAACCTTCAACGTTTATAGGGTCAGTTTCCTATTCCCCTGATCCCAACACCTTATACGGCGGCAACCCCCCCCAAATTGATGGTTTCCCCCGGTCCCCTGGGCTTTCTCCTCTTTCTTTGAGTTCAGGACACCCATTTCCCTGCTTTTGAGTTGGTTTTTCCCATTGACCGATAGCCTTTGTGCGTTGAACATTAACCCTGGGCCACGTGGGATGTAAGCGCTGTGTGTGCCTTTCTGTTTCGTCTCCGTGGCTTGTGAAACCTCATCCCATCCACGATAAGTTTAAACCCCCCCCACACCCCCCGCCAGTGACCTGCCAATTCTCCCCGTCACCCTCCTATGTTCAGAATACGATCCTGTTCCCGGCCCCCTACCCTTTCCTAGAGAGAATCGCTATGTCCCCCGGGATTTGGTCAGGCGTAATTGGATTCCTAACGGCTTGTCTTGTGTTTCCCTCCCCGGTTTTCTCTACACTCGTTAACTTCGCTAAATTTTCCCGCGATCACCTCATCCCCCTTACAATACTTCAATTTTTTTTGTGCTCTACGTCGAAGGATGGGAAGTTAAGTCGGAGTCCAAATTTTCCCACCTCCCCTTTTTTTATTTCCCTCCCACGCGTCCTCCCCCTTTTCTTTTAGGAACTTGCTTCCTTTTCTAACGTCTTCGAGGTTCCTCCGCATGAGCATGAGGAGACCGTCCTCCCCCCCCGACACCCCTTTTTTCCCTAGACCACCCGCGACCCCCTTTTTCCGTACAGCGTTTCCCAGCCCAATTTTCCCCCCCCCTTTTTTGCGTTCAGGTCCCTTGATTATAAAGCTTAGACCTCAACATTAATCCCCCTACTACCATACTGTCTTTTCGGTCCCGCCCCCCCCCCTTCCTGACCGACACATTATCGTGGGGAAACTTTTTGACGGCACCACCATTTTCCAATCTTTTATGATGCTCCATTCCAAACTTGTACACCTTCTTTAAACTTAGGTTGCCTTTGCGGTCACCACCGCGTTGTGGGGCTGGAGGTTTCTGGGTTTCTCTCCTTTTCTTCCCCGGAAAGTTTTAATTTTCTCCGTGAACGGGACTTAAGCCTTGTTAGGCGGCGGAAGGGTCAGACAGCAGACCATAGAGATTTCCTAGTTCTTCCCGCTTCCCTGGTATTGGATGTTTGTTTTTTTTACGATCATGCGCGCTATAGGAAGTCCAGCTAAGACGATGCAAGGCTTTTAGCAAGCAGGTTGTCACCAAATTGGGGATTGTCTCGCTAATAAGTTCGCTCTTTCTTTTTTTAGTGCTGTCTTATCCATGAGGGAATGTTCTTTAATGTCCCTAATATGCCTGTCATCTTCGACTTACTCCATGGCGTTAGCCGTATCTTTTGTTGCGATTATGAATATTGCCTGGCGCAAGAACGGATTTTTTTTGATTCTACTTTATTGCGGGTCTTGTTCCACGTCCGCTTTGCAGAGGCACCGGCCGGGCCTTGGTGTTTTTTTGGGGGTTGGTGCTAACCTTTCCTACCAAACAGTCGTCCCAGTCCCTTCAATCGCTGTGATGTTTTTTTGATCTGCTGGATTGCAGCTTTAGCGTACCAGTCCACTGCCTCTTATTCCTTTTCCCGGAGGTCCTGTTGCCCTTCGCAATGTTTCATAGATACCACTCGGCCCTAGAGACCCCACCCCCCCGTAAATTTCGGTTTGGTCATGCGTTAGTTTGAGGTCACTTGTCATCGTCGGCTCGTTTTTTTTTTATCTTCTGATTGCTTCTTGTTGTCCCCGTCAAGTCACCATCGAGGAATGAAACTTCCCCTTCCCTTTATCCGTTTTGTTGTTGCTTGATCGATTTCCCCTTGTTGTGTATGGTTGCCCCTGACGTCCAACGTTCGCAGTCCGACCCCCTTGCCACGGCGCCGTAACCGTTTCATCAACCGGCCCCCAGCCCCTTCCTAAACATTTAGGATGGATCCGGTGTCTCCTTCGCGCGTATTTTATCATTCCATGCTTTTGTGTGTAATTAAGTTGGCCCTCCCTTTTATCCTTACATTTATGACCGTCACATAGTTCGGTACATTTCTTTTTTCACGCTGCCTGTTCCCTCCTCCGATTGAGGTTGGAAAGCTGCTTTTCACCCGTGTTCTCATGTGCTCGGTTATTTTTAATACCCCCCCTTTCCGCTCCTTTCCCTCACAGTCACCTGCGGACTGCGAGCCCGCCCCTTCCCTTCCGAATGGTTTTTAGCAGCAAATCCGGGAATCTTTTTAGTGACATCTGTTCTTTACCTTTCCCATGACCTGAGCCCCCCCGACAATGCGAGATACCCATTCTCCCGGCAGCTTTCCCGTCTTTTCCCCGTAAAGACGCCTGCTCATCATCCTCACTGTTTAGACCCCAGCGGGGTCCTAAAAGACAGGATGTTTTCTGACGCCATTTGTATTTTGCGTTTTTCCCCTCCTTGCCTTTATCCCTTAGTTTGTAGAGGGTCGCAGTATTCGAGTTCCCGCTCGCACTCCCCATTATTTGTCTAGGCCTGCCGGATTTAAGCACTCTTTGTCTTCTTTTACGTCCGTTACTCCTACCCTTGCTTCTTGATAACGGTGTTTGCTTTAAAGACTTACCGGCTGGTTGCGAGTCGTAGCCCATCGCCAGAAATTTCATAATTCCCCGTTCCTGTCATCACATCCCCCCTCCGGTTCATCGGTGACGGAAACCCAATGTTGAATGGCCTTTTAACACAGGCCGGGACCGGTTTTTTTTTTTTACTGCAACCCCCCTCTTTCTCGGCGTGCATTGATGTTCTTCTCCCTTGTCTCGCCACCTCCATTTCTTGCTATCTTGTATTCCCTGATTTTGACGTGGGGGATCCCCCTCCTTTTAGACATGGTACTCTTTTTTGGTTTTTTTTGCCCCACCCCTCTTTCGCCACGTTTTGCCTCTTTTTCCCTCCCCCTTTTCGGTGGCACTTTATCTTTGACCCCCTTCTCCATTTTTCTCCCTGACTTTTTTCCAGCGGTTCGACCCTTCTTTTTGAAAGTTTCACTCGGCATGACTTTATCAAGTGTATTGCTGGGGAGCACCCCACGGGCGGTAGTTGACATGTATCGATCCCCATTCCCCCCCCCTTCCGTTCCGTTTGCCCTGCTTTCCACGTCTTAGTTCCGTTGGGCTTGAGTGTTTATCCCCCGGTGCCCTGACCCAACTTGGATTTTCCTCTTTCTGCAGAGTTAGAACCAACTTGTTTATGGTTTTGGTACCTTCTTTTTACCGTTAAGTTTTTTAAGCCCTGTCCCGGTCTATCGACGCCGATAATGTTCTCTTTGTAGTGTGCAGAAAATGGTTTATCTATCTTGAAACTTGTAGGTGCCCCTTGTTCGCTGTTGCCGGTCACTGTTGCGTTGGCAATTTGGTGTCAGCTTTCACGCTTCGAAGGAGTCGTCTCCCACGTCTACATTTTTTTTTCCCTTCACCGTCAATTCTCACTTGATCCGGGTCCAACCCCCCTCTCTGCCGATTTAGGGCCCCATTGCCAGAGAAAATCCGCCTCGTTTTCACTGCCCTTTCCCTTTATTGCAGTCCCGCCTTTCCCTGGGGTCCCCGGCCGCACAATTTTGTTGTTTTCCCGCCTTTTCGGTTTGTTGCTTTTTCGCCCTAATATCAAGAGAAGCGGACCTGTTTCAGGTTGCCTTGGATCTTTCCGCCAGCTGCGTGCAAGTTTTTGCACTCTTCCCCGATGTTCCTTCTTATTCTTCTGCTGATGTTGATTTTCCCCTTTCGTTCTGCAGGTTGCTTTCGAACCCCTGTTTGCACCATTGAGTTGGGTTGTCTGCCTGCCATACATCCGTGGTCCCCCACCTTCGCCCTCCAAGCATTCAGCAGCGAGTCTGGTTGAATTTCGTATCTGTGAACATTTTCCGCTCTGAGCTTTTTACGTAAGATTTGGTGTCTGTTTGTGAGCATGCGTTTTTTCCAGCCTGCCCCTTTCCTTGCCGTGCCATGGGAGTTTACTCGATCTCGCCGCAAGACTGGTCGTAAGCCCCCTCGCCGTAGTAGACTCTCCGAGCTTTGGACTTCTTACGATACACGAGCTGCTAACCCGTTCTGTGCTTTCCAAGCTTGTTCGGTTTCATCTGTGCACCTTATTTGATCCTCTCTCCGTTGGGTTTCTTCCCCCTTGTGCATTAGATGAAGCCTTCGTTTTGGACATTAAGTGCGGTTTGAGCCTTTTGTTTTATGCTTTCCGTCGCACCAATAGATCCGATACCTTTCTGCGTTTTGCTGACCCCCTTCGCCCTCCCCTTAGCTTTTTTCCCTGTGGTCGCTTAGTCCTTAACCCCCCATCTCTCTCTTTAATTCCTACCTTTGTTGTGTTTTTTTTCTCTGGATTGTTTTTGCGAGCGCCCCGAGAAACGTTATAGAGTTTGCTTGAGGGTCCGCACACCTCTCCGCTTCCGGGCGGATGCTATGTTTTGTTCTTCACCCCATAATCCCACCCCCCCTACTTGGATCCGTAACCGCCCATACCCCCAGTCCTTCCCGTCCTTGCTGACGCTACGGCCCCTTAAAATGCCCGTTTGATAGGTCGAGGTCCCTGGTCTTCCTCGTTCCAATTTAGTTTCCAATTTTCCAGCAACGGTTTCTCGCCGCTTCTTTGATCGTTTAGCCCCAATTTTTGGTCCGCTCTACCTCTCTTTCTTTGAGCTTCTGTCCCGGCTAGGCGGCGCTAATCTACCCTGCTTACTTGGGGAAGGATGTTGTCCGGCCTGTTCTCCTCCCTTACCCCCCCGGATCCGGATAGACCAGCTTCGGCGTTTTCCGATACTCTAAGTTATTTTCCGTTTTGCTTCTTATCCCTTTTTTCTTGTTTGAAAGGCTCGGTGTAGTGTGCTGACCCCACCCTCCCTCAATGTGTGCTATCCCCCCATTTAGAGCTTTGAATCATGACCGATTACCTACAAGCTCCCACAATTTCTGCCGCTCAACGACGTCCACCCCGTTTCCTCTTCACTGGCAAAAAGACTTTATCTGGCCAACCTGGAAAACTTTCAGATCGGCAGCTGATTCTCTGTTCTCCTCTCCCAACACTTAGCCTCCCTTGCATCTCCCAACCCACTTGCGCGGTAAACTTTTTCCGAGGCTGCCCGCCTTTTTTTGCGTAAAGGCGGACACCGTCTTTAGTCGTTTTGCGTTTTCTGTTCCCAGTGCCCCGATCGGCTGCTCGGTCACTCCCCCATGGTGAGTCCCCGTGCAATTTGTGGACATGTTGGGGTTTTTTCTCAGCTTAGAGAAGTGGTTGTGATTTCTCGCCTCACACGTCTCAGTGCACCCCTGAACTTTTCCCCCCAGATGCTTCACCGGATTCCCCCCGCAACTGCTTTTTTACTCTCAGATACCTTTGTTCGGTTTCCCCCCCCCCCCCCCCACACACGACCCTTATCCCTGGAGAGATCTGAGTTATATGACGCCTTTTTGGGTCTTCATGTCGTTCCCCCCTAACTGTCGTGTTTTTTGTCAAGTAACGTGTGCTTGCCACCGTTCATCAACCTTCGAAAGGTGGAACAGTGTTTCTCTCCCCCCATTCCCCCGGGCTAAGTAACCTTTTTTAGCGCTGACGGATGTTGCCCTTGGATTGTATCCACAATGTCCCACTCCTCCAGCTTTCTGTGCCCCTTCCAACTCGGCCTACTTTATTCCTTCCTGAGGACTTTTCCGTGCCAGCCCCTTTTTGTATCGGTGTACTTTCCAAATTTGTTTGTTTCATTTCGCGTTATATACACGCCCCCACAACGATTGCCTGATCGCCACCAAGTTTAACTTCCCCCAGTGGTTCGAAGCTATCTTGCCAATCATTTCCCCCCTTTTCAGGTAGGGGCGTACCCGCGTCAGCCCTCCTAAAGGCTCCCCCCATATCGACCCCATTCTTACTGTGTTCGGCCCGTTGACGATTCCCACCCGACACTTGGCCCCCCTCTGCGGTTCACCTTCGTCACCAAATTCCTTTATGTTGATTCATCCCCATGGGGACGACCGTTCTTCCCAAGTCTTTTGATGTTTTTGACCACCCTCGCTTTGGGGATGGATGAACTGCTGGCTCGCTCTTCACCCGTACTTTTTAAGTTTCGCCGCCTGACACTGTATCGCCGCATGTTCTCCGGCGGGCATTTCCTACCAGCTCCCATCGGCCGTTTGCACCATACTTGCTTTTCATTCCGAACGATCTGGAGATTGGTTAGTGCTTGACTACGGTCATTTCTCCGGCGCCGACCTATGAATGCCTTTGATGAGCACAACCTCTCTCCGGTCAAAATTGTTATTTGAGACGCCCCCACCTCCCCGCGTTCTGCCTGAGACGTGATTCCTTTCTGACTCCGGGGCTGGGTATTTTGGGTGCCCTCTATATTTCAACTTCCCCGGTCGCCGGTCCCGACATTCGTTCGCGGTTTTTTTGTGAGACAGGCTACGGCTTTCAATTTTTTATTGCTGCTAACTTTCCTTGAGGTCTTGAAGATATCCAATCTATTTTTTTTCCGCCCGTGCTGGTTGATGACCCGTCCCCACCGTTCGCGCCCTGACTCCCCCCTCTTTTTATGATATAGGATATGTTTTAGGACCTGCAGGCTTTTCGCCGTTAACTTTCCCCTTCCATATTGCCCGGAGAAGTAGTAATGCCAGCGTCCCATTCCTTCGTGCGCCTCTCCCTCTTCGAAGCGTCCCGTTCCCCCCCCCGTAATTTTGATGTTCGTCCCGTTTTGAGGTTAATGGTGATATCCTCTGACCCTTGTGGTGGCGGTAGATTGCGTCAGGTTGATTGCTTTATTGAGCAA
>Ga0179593_1451046_pt1 | contig 14938 bp, 20 predicted proteins | sample CZODoug2_1_08_16_FD_185931 | JGI IMG/M metagenome (GOLD analysis project Ga0179593, IMG submission 185931) | Vadose zone soil fungal communities from Angelo Coast Range Reserve, California, USA - CZODoug2_1_08_16fungal (PacBio error correction) | ecosystem: Environmental > Terrestrial > Soil >... | reverse complement strand
CCTTTCTGACCCTCCCGCTCCCCTTTCGATTCCAACTCGCCACACCCCCGTTTTCACTTTTCCCCCTGCCCCCCCCATCCCCGTGAAAGCGTTAACCTCATGGGACTCCTTTTGCCCTTTTCATCTCCCCCGTGTTCCCCGAGACTTTACTCCCGAATTCCCCTTAGCTTGTCATCTCAGTGTCTATCCGGTTTTTCCTTTTTTGTATTCACCTGCGCGTGTTTTTTTCTATCTCTCCCTATGTTTTTTTTGGGGCCCAACCATCCTTCAGGTCTTGTTTAGCCAGTTTGTATTTGCTCGATGACTACCCACTCTAGAATCAAGTATATCTGACATTCTTGATTTTTTTCCTTCCACCCACGCATTTGTAAACACTGTCCCCCGTGCCTCATCCGGCTTCCTCCCCTGCAGCCCTCCCCCTTTTTCTGATCCTCATCTACTTACCTTTCTCTTTTCCTTTCTTTTCCCCTAGTTTTTTTTTTTTTTCGTTTCCACGTTCTCTACTATCGGTCGTTGAATGTCTTGCTGCCTTTTTTCTTTCGATCCTGTGTAGCGACACTTTCCCCTGTATTCCGTTAAGTCTCGTTCCCGATGCTTTTTTTTTTTTTCCTTTTGACCTTCGCAGTCTGTGCATACACTTGTATCGATCTTTTTTTAAAAAGCGAGTGGACTACGTCCCTTTCCCTGCCCCGCTGTGAGAGTCGCCCTCACACTTCCCTTTCTCTCCCTATTTTCTTTTCTACGGCACCCCTGTCTCAGTCGTTCCCCAGACAAGGTTGATTCAGTCCCCACATGACTTTCTACGCAGTTTCGCCTGCTAGCGTGGCCGGACAGTGATACGTGTGTTTTTTCTTTAGCTATTTTTTTTCCCCGAAAATTTACGAGCTCCGCGTAACCCCTGCGGTATTTATCTTTTTTCTTCTGAGATCGCTGATTTGTTCTTCCCCTTTCCAGCCTCTTTCGTAGACTGCTTTGTATGTTCCCAGTTCCGGCTGTGGACCCATGGAGCTTGTATTTGTTTTTTCCCCATGCGGAGAGTTAGGTGCTGCGCTTTTTTTTTTTTTTTTTTTGTTGCTGCTCCTTCCTAGGTTCCGCTTCATAGCTTTTTTTTTCTAAGATTCTAGATTCTCCTTGTTGTAGCGTTAAAACCATCCTTGCGTAGTGCCCCGTTCGTCATGGTCCGCTTGATCGTTCTGAAGGCCCCCAGGCACTCTATTTTGCTTTTTTTGAGTACACCCCCCCCCCCTCTTCCTCATTTATTGCGCGTTTCGTTTCCCTTCTCTCTTTTTCGCGACGTATTGTCCCCTGACACATTTGGTTCGCCCCCCCCCCCCCCCCCCCAAGCATCCCCCAGCTGGACCACCACGTCCGGTCGAACCACCCTTTTATTGCACTTATCTTTAGTTTTCCCTTATTTATTTTTTTTCCCTATGTCCCCCCTTTTTTTCGACATGGCACGCAGAGCCCATCCCCCCACGCTTGTCATGTGCAGCCGTCTTTGTTGCAGGTCTCATCACCCCGACTTTTGACCTCGAATGACACCGGCACCTCCCCCGCCATTTCCTTTAAATGATTTTCCCCGCCTGATTAGTCTCATTTCTGACCGACGAACGAGCTTCTATGGAACTCTTGCTTCCCCCTAGTTGTCTTATTTCGATGCACAATACGGTCACCATTGATCCATCCCCCCCTTTCCTCTGTTCTTTTTCCATGTACTCTTCTTTCACTTACCAAGCTCTATGAGAGGTTCCTTAGGCCTACAGGTTCTGACCCAATTCCTGTCTTTCTGTCGATTTTTTATACCCACCTGGTGGAAGGCTGTTTTTTTGATGCATTTTTCCCCCCCCATTTTACGTTCCGTCATCTTGTCTCTTTTTTCCCTCTGTCCCCCTGCCTAACACAGTGATTTAGCTGCCCAGCGACTCTCACCGGCGACTCATCGTGGCCATCTTCCCTGCTGCCCACCCCCCCAACACTTTCCGCACTTTTATACGACCTTTGGACAGCTCCCCTTTTCTTCCTGTCGCGGCTATGGGTCTAGTTAATTTAACTAGTCACGAACTTTATATTCTTACTTTCGTGCCGCTGAGTAGAACCTTACGCGCAATGCCCCATTTGATTCTTCTGTCACGATCCGAGATGTTTCTTTCTTTCTTTGACTGGCACCCTCCCGTCTGCCTGCGTTTAATCCAGCTTCGTCCTTTTGCTACCCCTAAATATGTCATTGTGCCGTACTGAGTCTGCCGAAGTCGTTTTTTTTCCCCTCCGACTACTCCTATCAGGTGCACTTTTTTGTGTTTTCGTGAATCTCTGTTTGCCTTTTTTTTCCCTTTTTCGACAGTCCGATAATACGACTATTAGCACCGGCAAAGTAAGTCCTTCTTTGTCAGCGAGTCCCACCCCTCTTATCCCATAGCCACGAAGAATAAGCACGGCCCTTCCCCCCCCCGATGCTTGACCCACGCATTAGGGAGATATTTCGTGCCCGCGAAATCTCGTCCCGACGGTTCCTCCCGCCTCGCCCCCCACCCTATGATTCTGTTACATAAAAGTGCTGACGTGCCCGGCCATAAAGACGACCCCACCATCATCGGCGTCTTTTTGTCTGTCTTATTGGCTTTCGCCACGACTTCATGCATGAAACCTACAGGTCCCCTCCTTTCTGTCCGAGATTTTTCCTTTATCGCGAACGGATCTTTATCGTGTTTGAGGCGCGAGAGGCCATGCCTCGCTACTGCTGTGACAGTTGTGCATTTCGACTCGAAAGTCTTCTTTCATGACTGCTGTCCTCACGACGCGTGATCCCCGACCCTATACTATTTCAAGGCCGCCGGGTTCCACCCATGTTTTATCTTGGTTCGGCATGTTTTTCGCGAGATTTTTGGCAGCTTTTGCCTCCATCGTCTTGCCTTCGATCAGCTTTCCTGCGTTTTCCCCCCACTGTCCCACGCAGATTTTAAGCACTCCCCAAGTGCATGCTCAGCGGCCTCTTCTTGCCCCCCCCTCCGCCACACTAAGTTCTTAACTTGTGAAGTAGACTTGCTTCCTCTTCTTAGGTTTTTTTGGGACCGACCCTTGTCTGTCAGCTTTCCTAGTGTGTTGATGACTGTTGCGTTAGTCACGTTTTCCACCAGCAGATTGCATGCACCCTGACTTGTACATTTGTTACTGACTCTTTGCCTTTATTATCCGCACGGTTTTTTCCCCTCAAGACCGCTCCCTATAGAATTGTTTTTTTTTTTGGTCCGCCGTCCGCAACTTCCCCGACCCCCGTACTTTCAATCCTTGCTGCACTCTTCAATACGGGCCCCCTTCCCTCCAGTATGACTTTCTCCATGCTCCACGTTGCCGACATTAGTGGGTACTCGATGTTATCGTCGGTCTATACTTCCTGACAGCCGTTCCTATTCCTACGCCTTTACATGTTCTATTTTCCCTCCACTTGCTGCGCCTGATGCTTTGTTTTGTAATCTGCACTCTACATTTCCCCTTGTGATGGGAACCAAGACATCTTTTCCCGACACAGTGACTTTTTGCTAACCTTATTATCCCCAGACAGCGTGTTCCTCCACCTAAGTTTAACTTTTTCAAGCTATCCTATTGTTTTACGAACACTCAACTTTCTAGCTGCGCCAGAACCTGTTTCGCTTCTCCCCTTTTTTTTTGTTTCCCATTATGACTTACCTAGAGGACTGCCACCAGTCCCCTTGACAATACCCAGAAATATTTGCTTGCTGCATGCCTTGTCGTTTACGAGCACACCTGTGTAAGATTCTTACTCCCCGAGTCCCCCCACTCCCCAATAACTTTAAGACCCTTCTAGTCGTAATACTTCTTGGTCTTGACTCTCCGATCACCCATACCTGGTCCCTGTCCCTGGACGCTCTCCCAGCTCCCCCCTCCCCCCCCCCCCCCCTCCCTCTCCCCCCCGCCCCCCCCGTGCCAAGACCCTGTCCAAAGAAAGAGATACAACCTTGACGCACGCCCAACACTACCGGGGATTCTTTTGAGCGCAGCGCTGATTGATTGGGCCGATATAGCATAGACATTCCTAATCTTCCTGTAACTTCCTTTCCTTGTACCTTGAGGACCCCTACCCCCCGCCCCCGTCGCGCATTGGCCATTTTTTCCCAAGGGGCGCCCTGAATGTCCATACCTTTCCGACCTACTACCCATTTGTGTCCCCACTTTTTTAGTGTGCGCCGACAAAAGTCAACCTGCGAAAGGCGACAATTTTAGGCGTAATCAGTGAAAGCGTGCCGACAACATCCCCCCCCGTATGAACGCCCCTCACACGTTTATGCCGCTTTTCATAAAGCCCTTCCAATTTTAACGGGTCTACCATTTCCCCCCAAATAGCATGACTTGTCCCCCTCTTGCCATATCCTGTTTTTTTCACCCCCACCCCCCATTCGGCATTTGACACATGAATTTGTCGTGACCAAACCCCTTAGGGCGTACCATCCCCTTCCCCCTTATTTGATGCCACCTGATTGGTTTTGTCCCTCCCCCACCTGAGTTTGGACCACTAAAACACCCGCTTCCCTGACCCAATCCGACAAAGATGGGCTCCTTGTCCCGTTTGCCCCCACCCCCCCTGATTGGGTTGTCTGGGCCTCCCCCCCTCTTGACTATTGTTTTTCAAAACAACTCCCCTGGCTGGCGCTGTCGAAATTTTTTTTTCTGGCCCCCCCACGTACTCCCCGTCTGCTCGCCTTAGTTTCGTTGCACACCTAAGGTACACTGTGGTTTGATATGGTTTTGTTTTTGCTGATTTCTTGGGTAATTTTTATGGAACTTTCCCCTCCTTATATAATCAACTGTGACCGCAGTGTTTTCCCTTTCCCGAGTCAATTGACCCCACTCCCTCACCCGTACCTGTTTTTTTCCCGTACACCCCACCAACCCCCCAAAACCGTGATAGAAAAAGCCCACCCCCCCCCACTCGTTGCGCCTGGACCCGGCCTCACCTAATACCCCCCCGGTCCTTTTTTCCTGGGCCTCTGTAGATCTATGCCCTTCTCCTTACCTTTTTTGTTTTGTTGTTGCGTCTGTCATCTATACCTTGTTTGCGACTGGTCCGCTTTATTACTGTTGTCGGTTCCCTCATCTCGGTTCTTTTTCCTGTTTTTTAGGAACGTTATTTCTGTGTGTCTAGGCCTTGGCACACTTTATGAACGTTTTGTTCCGAAACTTCTTCCCCCCACCTATTGTGTTTTTCCCCCTTCCCTCGGCTGCAGTTAAACTCCCCTCTCATGTTCCACTCAACCTCCAAGCCCAGATCACTGATCCCGCTCTTCCGCCCCCGAAATAAGTCTTCCCGGCTTACTTTTGACTGGGCCAAATGACTCCCTGTCCACCGTCTCCTTCGACGCACATCCACGGCCCGCTCTACACCCCGTTGCATGTGAGTGCCTTACTTCTTTCTCATTTTGTTTTCTTTTTTCTTTTCTTCTTCTCTTTTTTCCACTCCAGTGACCGTCTTCTGGACAAATAGTTGCACACTTTAGGTGTAGCCTACGGTCGACTTCTACGTTATTGTTGACACTTCCCTTTTTTCCACTGTAGGATTACCTTTTTGCCTTTATTCCGGTGAGTGAAGCGTCTTTCTTTGCAAAACCACGCCCCCTTGCCACGTTTTGCTCCCCCTTCTGAGTCTTTTTCTTCCTTACCATGGCTGATTTCTGTCGTCCTCCTTTCCCCACCCCTTTCTGTAGTGCGCTGTGATTGCACCCAATTTTCCCTGCCAGTTGATGCTTGCGTCTTTCGCACAACTTACAATGACTTTTTCATTGAGATTTATCGAATCTTCCCCCTCCCTTCCCCTCTTTGCGAGATTACGTGTCTGATTCCGGGTTTTGCTTTCCTTCCGAGTTCCCCCTTACGGTTCCTCCTTTTTACTTGCAGCTTGGCGATCTGCGCGTACCTTTGAACCACCCCCTTGGATTATTTGCTCAGCCTTTTGCCTTCTTGTAATTATAGGATGCCACCTCGACTGCTACCTTTTTTCGTGTCGTTTTTTCCAGCATACTGCTTCGATGTAGTCTAACTGTTTTTCACTCTCGTTGTCCCTGTTGGTCCTGCGTTGTTTCTGTCTTATGTCCTTTCTTTTTTTTCTCAGACCCTCAGAGATTCCTACCTACTGTCCTAGTACGTGTCCAGCATGTCCCCCCCCTCCCCCGCGGAAGCCTGAGCAACTCTTTTGTCTGAAGAACTTTTCCTGTCCCTGCGCCCCGCCCTTCCTTCTCCTTGTCCTGGTCTAGCAAGTCCCTCTTTTTTCTTTTTTATCCCCCGGAGCCGACCCACAAGCTGTGTATTGACATGAATTTTGACCCTCTCCCGTCTTGTCTGTGGTCATTTGGGGTAAACCTATTTTTGAAATCGCGGCGGGGTTTTATAGACGTCTTTTTATCCCTCCTGAGCTTTGCTTTCTCATTGGGTCCCTCATACTTTCGGAAGAAGTTCTCTTTCCGCCCCGGCCTTCTCCTTTTCTTTTATCCGCGTCATAATGTTTGCCCCCCACTTTTCCTCCTGCTCACCTTTGTGATGTTTTTTCCTTTCTCGGCCCAGATTTCACAACTTCTTTCACTATCGATGACTACCCCCTTTCATTATTGTGTACCCGGCTGTGTCCTCTTCCTGTCCCTGTCCATTTCCTGAACCTCCCCCATCGGCTTCCTCTTTTTCTTCTGCCGTTTTTTTTTAACTTCCGTTCGTTTTGTCCCCAGGGACGGCCCGCACAGGGTTGTCACGAATACAACCTGTCCCCTCACCTGCACATCTCAACGTTGTCTTCGCACCTCATGCTTTGTTGCTGCAGTTTTATGTACTCCCATCCCTTACCATTCCACTAGCTGATATTGACGGCTTCGCCTCTTTTCTGCTCTGCTTGTCCTTTGATGATGGTTTGTTCCAGGTTGACCGCACTTACACTGACTGATTTGGTTTGTCGTCGCATTTTCCATCGTTCTATCCATTCGGTATTTTTGCGGTTCTCTGCTATTTCTTTACTGGGCGCACCTTCTTGTTTGCCTCGAGGTTTTTTGGAGCCTCCCCCTATTATTTTTGTTTTTTGTGAACAGGTGGTGATTCCTCCCTGCAACGGTAGTTCCCGCGTCGTTGTTTCTGTACCGTCTGTTCTCTGGGTATTTTTGGGTGTTACAGACCGCCAAGTTGACGAGTGCCCCCTTTTCGTTGTTTCCCGAATTCCCCGTCTTTTTGGTCCCCCCCACACCTGCATCGGCGTTATCTACGACTTTGTCATCGCAGGTCAGTTACTTGGCCCTCTTTGTCCTTTCAGAAATCTGTCTCGAATGTCAAGTGTTGGTCTGGTTTTCGGCCCGAGCATTGCGTCTGAGATTCCAAAACAACCAAAACCTCCCAATGTACCCCAACTGTGGGCGTTGGAACATGCCGAGTTCGTGCTGCGTTTGCTTGGGGCCCCCTTTCTTCCCCAATCACCCCAAATTAGGGACGCCCCCGCCCCCCCCCCTTCTCTTCTGCGTACAACCTGTCGACTCCCCTTGGGAGCAATTTTCGACCACGGTTTTATCCGTTGATCGGAATAATTTGTCCCGTGTCAATTATTTTCCGTCAAAACCCCTTCAAGAAACCCGATGCGCTTAAGTATCTTTTAACCAACCAGATCTTGGTCCAGTGCCTTTTCCCCACCTGAGCCTTGTGTTTCGTTCCGCTTGGTGTTCGATGATCTCGGTGGAACCGACCATGCTCTTTTCTTTGAACCGGGGACCTGTAGCTAGCGAAGTTTTTGCGCCTTATGTCTGGGGGGTATGTGCCTTGTTCTTTCGAGTCCTTGGGCGTTTTGAACCCGGGTTTTTGGTTCTTGAATCCAGACGTTTTCCCTGTCTGGATGATTTATCTACATGCGTTTTTCTGTTAGTTCCATTTCCACCGGCGAAAGTCCAGTTCGTTACCAAACTCCGTTTTTTCCTCCGTTGATGTCCCGCTTTTTTTTTTTTTTTTCCCACCTTCCTTGAAAGGACCCACCTTATTTCCCCCACCGTGTCATCCCTATTTTCCTTCTTTTAATTCTGCCACGGAGAAGCTACTCTAGGGCGGGTGATCTTTCCCAAACGACCAGCTGTGCGTGCTTTCTCTTTTCTATTTTTTCCGCTGATCGCTTTTTTTTGCTTTCCGTACCCATCGAGTTTTCCACTCGGACCGGCTTGCCAGCATGCCTTCGTTTCCGTTGTTCCAAACCCCGGTTCTTTTTTTTTCCCCTTCAATTGTGGTTTCCGAAATGCTCTACGGTTTTTTAGTTTCCCCGTCTTGGTCACCCGATGGGGTTGTATTCCCCCGCCGTTTTTTTTTATCCCCTGTTTTCCATTCTCCCGGAACACCGGTTTTTTTTCGTGTTTTTTTCTTTGCAGGCCGACTTCATCGTTTTCCTTTCGCTTTGTGCTCGTTTCAGTACTTTTTTAGACCTCTCACGACCCATTCCTCCAGTGTACGTTTTTCCCCCTCCCCTTTTTTTAAATTTTGTTTTTCAAGTCCCGTGTGAAGTCTTGGCTTGTCAGGGTCCCCTTCCTTTTAGAACCTGTTTGGAGGGCTTGTTTTTCCGTTCGTGCCTTGGTGTTTTGCCCATCCTCTCTTGGGTGCTTGAGTTGGACCCTGAGCGTTTATTCAACCCTTTTTTGTCTTTTCTTCTCCTCCTTCTTTCCCCATAATCCGTTTTTTGTTGTTGGTCATTATCCACAAGTTTGTGCATTACCTCCTTCTTCGTTCGCCCCCCTTTTCTTGGTTAATACTACATTCCATTTTTGCCTTCTTGGTCCACTGCTCCGTTTGTGTGTTTTTGGTTGTTTTTTGCGACTTTTTCGCTTTTTTCTGCCTTTCCCCACCAACCAATTTTCCCATCAACATGACAAAAGGTGACTTCCTTTCTCTTTTCTATAATTGTTCTATTAAAGCGACAAAATTGTGTGTCTCGTTTTAATTTCTGCCCCTCAAGACTTAGATTCTGACCTATTTTTCCTTGGCCCCCCCCTTTTATTTAGTGTAACACCCGGAACCCGATTGCGCGTGTCCTGTTGCACATAATCTTTTTGTTTGAACCCTCTCGTTTGAAATCACCCTCCCCCAGGATTTGGTTCCACTTTCTCCCAATCCAAGTTTCGAAGTCTTTCCCCTTTTGTTTTACATTTTTTGGGGGCCGCCCCACTCTGGCTGGTTTCTTGGCCGTGACCCTCCTGAATCCCCCCCCCCCCCCCCAGGGATCTTTGCCAATACAATCTGGCAGTGGCGCCTGCCAAAATTTCTGGCCCCGCGCCTTGCGACACCCCCCCCTTCTTTTGTTTACTGCGTGGCCTTACGTCCCTCGCGTAAGAATGCTCTTTCACCCATTTTCATGGTTGATAACAAGCGCCTTATTTTCCCACTTTTGTGGTTTCCCCTAGATTTTCTGCAATTAAGATCTCTAGTTCATGCTTAAGACCCATGTAGACGGGTGTTCAGGGTTACCGCAACCGGACGGTCGTTTTGTGTATGATGCCTTTCATCCTCACTGTTGTTTTTTTTTTTTCCCCCCAATCTCCGCCAGCCTCCTGTGTTCTTCCCCCCCCGCCATTAAGTCGTTTTTGCCCCGCCGGTGCACCCCCCCCAGGGGCACCAGCCATCCTTCCTTTTCTCCAAAACCCTGTGCACCCCCCCCTTCTTGCGGTCTTGCTCCGTTCCATTTTTCCACCTAAGTCTTTTGTGTCACTCCAGCGGTATCTCCTCCCCTCTTTCCGTTTTCCGTGTGCAAAACTGCAATTTTTCCCTCCCCATGGCTATATTTGTTAGGCTGAAGTTAATTTGCTGCTTTCCGACCCCTTAGGACCCTTTGTTGGAGGTCCTTTAATTGGCCGTGGTTTTGTATTAGTCGCGCCGGTTTTATACCTTCTTAATCTTGCACAGAGTTCTTATTTCGCCCCTTTTTTTGTGGGGTTTCAGTATGTAAGCTTTGGTCGAAAACCCAACACCCACCCTTTCTTTGGGGTCATCCCAAAGCCTTCTTTTACCGGATCGGCCCTAACAAGACTAAATGTGAATCAAGGTGTTTTTAACCCCCAACCTAGTGACCCAAAAATTTTTCTTTCCATTTTTCTTTGTTTTTTCCTCGACCAGACTCCCCTCGTTTTTTCTTTTTCTCACCGGCCGACCCTTTTTTTTATACCGTCCAACCTTCAACCACATTTCTCCTTATTCGGGAGTATATTTCCTCTTCGGCCTCATTTCTCCCTGCTCTTTTCCTCTGTCGTATGTAGACACGTTTGATTTTCGCCTGGTGCTTTGCGTGTATTCCCCACACATGGCACGGCTCACCGCGGCTTTTCCCTTCCGCTCATTGTCTTTCTCTTTTTTCCCAATTGGGGTTTGTAACCCTCTCTGCGTGGACCTCCCCCCACCTATGCACCAATTTCATGTAGTCCTCGCGTTCCCTACTCCCAATCACACTTCCCCTTGAGAACCAATTTTCCAGACCTTTCTGCTTTGAGTCCTATTCCCTCTTGTGGGGGCCTAGCGGACCACCTTTCCGATCGTCAATTAGTTTAGCCCCCCACCTTTTTCCTTTTTTGTCCAAGCTCCACTTGAACATGTTCCCCCTTTCTTTCGTATAAACCCCGCAGCAACGTCCGCGTTTGGCATGTTTCATTTCCGTTCCCGCTTTTGTTCTGTCTTTTTTTTTGATGTTCATCTTCACTCCCGGCGAATTTTCCCTTCCCCGGCCGATAATACCGTCGCCCCCCCCGTTTCGTTCCTTTTCTTGAACCACTACCTTAGTTTTTTGAAGATTTTTAGAACTTCCCACCCGGACCGCTTTAACACCTTTCATTTGCCCACCCCCCCATAATTTTGGTGCGCCCAAAGAAGTTCCCCTTCTGATTTTGGTCAAACCCCGCCAGATCTTTCTCCGGGCGCATCAAGTATGTGTTCCCCTCAAACCCCCTTCCCCAAACGCCCCGCGTTTAGTAACTGAATCCGAGAACTAAAGGTCCCGTGCACGTGGGTTGATTGATGTAAATCCGTCTAGTGCAATCCCTTTCCAACCTGCTCGTGGGATCCACGTGTTAACTGTCCAGTTCCTACTTTTTTTTTTTGGTTACGGATCCCGTTGGTGTTTAGTTAAGAATAGATAATTCCTGTCCTTTTTCCCAAACGTCCCGGACATTTCTCTTTCAATCTTTCACACGACCTTTTGTTACATGAACACTCACCTTTTCCAGAGGGTCACCTCACCAAGCGAACAGGGCTGAACCATCCTTTTTAAAAGGTTCCCTCTAAAAGACATCTGCAAACGAGTAGGAGTGAGCCACAAACTTTTCCGTGATCGCAACTATGTTTTTCCTATCCTGAATTCTCTGGACCTTCCTTTGACGATTTCTTTACACAGCCCGCTGCCGGGGCCCCTTTTCACGCGGGACATCACATTGGTCCCCCTCCCCCTGCAATCAGACCTTTGCAAGTCTCTTGGCTTCTCCATTTGCCACTTTCCAAGAGACCCATTCATTGTGTTTGCCCCGCCCCCATCCCCCTCTCCTTTTTTGTCACTTCTTTGGTTTTTCCCCCCCTTTGATTCACGATCCCCCTCCAGTCTTATTTAATGAAGTTTTTCCCCCCCCCCATTTCGTGTCCTTCCTGGTTTTTTATTTTCCTGGACACAGTGAGCGTACATATCCGGATGCCCCTGATGGCCCCTCCCCCCCCAAGCGCCAAGAGCTTTCCCCAAACCCCACCCGACCAATCGCAAGAATTTGCCTCCCCCTTGTTTTTTTCCCCTGATATGTTCCTTTTTCGTTTTTCCTTTTTCGATTGGCCCCCTTCCTTCTGCTCTCGATTTTTTTTTTTCAAATATTAATCCTCCCCGCGTCGACCCCCCCGCCGGTCTTTTTTTTTCTTTTTCTGAAGCGGTTCGCAAATTCCCTTGAACCATTCCCCCCATGAGCACTGTGGTCGACGTATGTTCCCTGTCCCCCCCAAGAACACCCGCTAATACTTTTCCTTTCCCCCAAACCTTCCTCCCATCGGTGGTGAAACCCCCCCCCCCCCATCAATAAACCGCGGTCCATCCAATACTTGCTATCTTTTTTGCACTGTTGTTTTCGAGAATGTGGTTTACTTTCCTGGGGGATAGTGTCTTTCTTTCCGACACGGTCTTTTTTTTTTTTTTTGTGTTTCTCGTTTTTATGTGCGTTGCAATGCCCCCCCGTTTTTTTTTTTTTCCGTGCCGACTCATCTGTCGTGTTCTTTTTTCCCTAATCCGCTCAGCAAATCCAAATCGGTTCCCGCCATGTTTTTCCCCCCTTGAACCGGCGGGCTTTTCCCCATGGTGGACATTGATGCCGCATCTCGTTACACCCCACTCTTGTTCACACTTTTGTCCCCTAACCAGTGTCCCCCTCTTTACGATTTTTTTTTGTGCACTCCTGGTTTTGTCGTTCCCCCCCCTCTTTGGCTTCGTTAATACTTTACTGTTCTCCTTTTGCCAATTCATTCCATCTTTTTTTTTTGCTATTCAATGTGCTCTTTTTTTTTTTGTAGACATCTAAGGTGTTTTTTGAAGCGTACCTGACAACCACATGCTGTACACATTTTTACCTGTTTTCTATAGAGTTTGTATGTATACTCCCGGGACTGATTTTATTCTTCAATAGTTAACCCCTCCAATTTGACTTTGGTCTCCCTGTTGGCATAATAGTTCTTCTGGGGATGGTATTGTACCCAAAGCACCCCCTAAAATTTTAAGAGTTCCCCCTTATGTTTTGATCGGAGCTTCAGTTTTTGTTGTGCTTTCTTCTTAGGGGGACAGGATTTCTTCCTTGAGGTGATTGTTTTTTAACAAACAAAGTATAGCCTGTTTGCGCGGGCCCTTTTTTGTTATACTCGGTTTGTTGTTCCGAGCTCTTGTATGTTCCCACCATTCTTCCCCCATCTCCCTGACTTTAGACGCTTCTCCCCCTCCTGAGTAGGTTCTTCCACGGATTCCTCCCGCAGCGTTCTTCTTTTGAGTGGACAACGTAAGCATTCCGAAGGGGTCCGTTGACCTTGTCTACGGCTTCCCATGGTCATTCCTTTTTTGGGTCTTTGCTATTTTTCCGGCTCGTGCGTTGGTTTTCGGTTTTTTAAAAATTTCTCCTTTCCCGTACCTCCTCTTCTTGTTTTTTTTTTCTTCAGATTTGCTTTCGTCCACCCAAATTCTTTTTGTGTACTTTGGCCTTTGCAGCTCTTCTACCTTTTTTTTCTCCCGAACTTGACCGCTGGGCGGGCAGAGTGTTAATTCTATTCTGGTTTCCCGCGCTTTTTTTGAATGATTTTTTTTCCACATCGAATATGCTGCTCCTTCTGGTTTTTCATTTTGACCACCAGCACTTGGGGTTTTCCCCCTTGCTTTGTGGTCTCTGTTGTTTTTTGCTGTGGCAGTTGAACGTGCCTCACCGTACCTGGTATTTGTATGAAGAGGTCTAGGTACCGTTGTCAACCGATTGTTTTTGCGGGTTTTATCAGTCTTTGAAACGGTTTTTTCCTTCGGCGTTTTAGTTTTCATCCCCCTTACGAATTCCTCGGTGAGGATGGTGATTACCGACCCGAGTACGTTTGTTCCAACTCCCCCCTCGATGATTGAACGACTTCTTTTTGTCCGCCTTGTCAACTTCAGTACTGGTTCCTTCTCTGGAAACCTCGCTTAGCGTCATCTTTCAGGGTCACCTTTTGCCCCACTGTTCCCGCGAGGCACTATCTTTGTCTTTCTTTTTTTTGGTGTTTATGTTTCGGCTGCCTCTCTTAGTGCCATTTCGGGTTACTTCCCACCAAACAGAAATTCCACCACCCTGTTTCAGCTTTGACTTAGATTTAGTGATCTTTTTTTGTTCGTTGATCGCCTTAAGCTTTCCACCAAATTTCCGCCCCGCCTCGCCTTGCGGCGAAAACAACTTGGTCGCATAACGTGGTCTTTCGCTTTTTTTGCTCAAATCCGGGATTTTTTCGCTCATTTCTACCCATTTCGCCGCAACCAAAACTCTTAAATGCGTTGTCTTATTCTTTTATCCCCCCCCCTCAGCACATTGTACGGAAATCCCTTTTCGGTGCGAGCCTCGCTGGGCTGCCCCCCCCCCAACTCAAGCGGGTAAACGGTTTGTAAGTCCTCATTGCTCCCGAAGTTTGGTTTGTTTGCCCCTAGTCGGGGCGTGACTCATCTTTGCGCCGGGCCAAACATGGGTTTACGCCCGTTTGATTGTGCGGCTTCTTTTTTTTTATTTAGAACCTTTTTCGGACTTCCAATCGAGTTTTTACGGGGCGGTCTTCACCCTGTTTTCTCCTCCCCCGCTTCTCGCATTCCCCGATTCTTGTCTAGTGGTCCCCCAAGGCATTTATTACTGTTCTCTTGTCCCCTCCGTTTTTTTTCTTATACGGTTAGTGCTCTCGACCCCACTTTTACAGTTTTTTTGTTGTTTTTTTTTTTTTTCCCTCTGCGCTTGCCATGGCGCTTCTTGCTACTTTCCATTCTTGGAGCGACCCATTTTCCCTTTGTAGCGGCCCCCGCTTCAGTCGCGTTTTTCCAAGTGTCCCAAAACGTGCTGGTTACCCTTTCGAAGCTCTTTACCTTTTTCGCGATTGCCCTTTTTCTTTGGTTTTTGTGACCCCCCTCTCGTCTTTTTTTGCAGAAACGTGGAAACCCCCTCCTTTTTTCTGCGACCCTTTTCCCGTAATGGAATCCTTTTTGAGCGCCTTCTTGCATTTTTTCTTTTTCTTCGAACACATTCCCACCCAAAATTTCTACACCTTCTCCGCCTCAGCTCCTCTGCTTTTCCCCCCATTTTGTTTTGACTGATTGGTTTTGGCGGCAGATCAGAAAACGCGACAGCTTGTGTCGCGCGGTGGAGGCTTCCTTCCATTCCGGACTTTTTCGGCTGGTTCTCTGGTCTAGCAATTTGCTTCTTTT
>Ga0179593_1402894_pt1 | contig 14938 bp, 23 predicted proteins | sample CZODoug2_1_08_16_FD_185931 | JGI IMG/M metagenome (GOLD analysis project Ga0179593, IMG submission 185931) | Vadose zone soil fungal communities from Angelo Coast Range Reserve, California, USA - CZODoug2_1_08_16fungal (PacBio error correction) | ecosystem: Environmental > Terrestrial > Soil >... | reverse complement strand
CCTGAGAATGCACGCCCTAGTCATCTTTGCTCTCCCCCCCCCGGTAAAAACGCGTTCCCCCGCGCTATCTTTTCCTTTTTTTTAGTTGCCCTCGGTCGGCGCCCCATTTTGCGGGTGATCTCAGTTCCCGCCTATTCCCTGAAATGTCTTTGACATCCAGCTTCTTTCCTGGTTGGAAGCTGTCGTTGGAAATCTTCGCTGCATTCTATAACCTTTTTTCCGTCTGGCTTATCTTTCTTTTAGTAGGTCCCGCCGCTCGGGGCTCCTGGTTTAGGGCTCCTAAATCCCTCGCAGCGGTTCTCATTTTGTTTTTTATTCCAAGACCCCTGTTTTGGCGACGCGGGCCTTTTAGAGTTCTCTCATTCTTTGTACTGGGCCCTTCTTCCTTACTGGACCCTACTTTTCTCCCTGGGCTACGATTATGACGTAATTACCCAGTTCCATGGGTCGTCGGGCGTTTCCAAACTATCAGTTACTCGTCTTGCCGTTTTTCTTTTTCGGACCGCTTTTGGCCGCACCTTCCCAATTTTGTCAACGGGGCCCCCCTGCTTCGGTCCTAAACCCCTTTGATTTTTCCTTTGGGAGGCCGTGATCTTCGCGCTAGCTTTGAGTTGAATTGCGTTTTACCACAGATGGCGTAGCAAGAGCCTTCCCTCTTCTTGTCAAGCTTTTCTGGTGACGTGTGTTGACGCTTTTTTACCTTTTTTGGTTCCATTCTGATTCTTCCCCCGCTCTCCTTTGACAACCACCTGGTCTTTTGGACGCGACTGGTCCAAACCCCACCTACGTTCCTATGTCCTCTTTCGTGTTTTCACACCATTTCCTTTTCCCGGGTTTGCGACTTTTTTCTTCGCCCAGGTTTCGTGGCTGCTCCCCCAACCGGTTGTGAATTTTTTTTCGTAAACCTTCGTTTTATCTCCATCCCTGGTGCCAACAACCTTTCCTGAAACCCTTTTTTTCTGTCAAGAAACCTCCCCCCCCTTGATCTCCCCTCTTTGTTGGTCGACTGTCAAAACACACGTGTGACTTCGCTTTTGCTTCTCCCCGCCATCCCCCGCACAACGACCATAAGGTGTCGTTTGTTCGTCACTAACGTTTTTTTTCCTCCCCTTTCCTCGGCCTCGACCCCCCCACCGTTGTTCCGCCAAATGCAATACTGACTCCCCGAACTTCATTCTTCCCCCCCAATGCGACTCCCGGCTGTCAACGGCTTACCCTCGGACAACCACCGCCTTCCAACTACTGTCAACACGTCTTCGTTCCACCCTTCAACACTACCCACGAGCCCCCCGGTGGCACTTTTTTTCCACACAGCCTTTGCGCTGTGCATGCGTCTCTGTGGAATTAACTTTTTTCCTCTCCTTGTAACGAAATACACTCCCCTCCGCCAACTTTTTTTGTTTGGGGGGGGCCCCCCCTTTGTTCTGTCGTTTGTTTCAGGACTGATACCCCTTCCTCCATTCTTGCTGGTGGCGACATGCCGGTTCGGCGATGTTTTTATAAGTGGTTGGTTCGAGTGGTTTTGCCTTTGTTTCCAATGTCGGCCCGTTTGCCAGCATCCAGCAAGGTCCCCATTTTTTTTCTTTCAGGGGGTTTTTTTCCTTTCCCACCTCCCCCCTCGTTCTACATTTTGTTTTCCTTGCGGTCTTGAAGCTGTCGTTCGGCGCGGGCTACCTTTTTTATGGTTTCACCCCCATTCTCTCGTGCTCCCTTTCCAGACAAACCCCCATCCCTTCCCTTCTGACTGAGCTTTAGTTGCTTTCTTTCGTCATTTATCGTTGCTTTTTCCCCGCCCATTTGCAGGCCCTCGTTGTCCCCCCCCGGGCACCGCGACCCCCCATCCCGTTCTTTTGGGTGTTCAGTTCCCTCTTATCTTTTGCCGGGAGTTCTCCGATTTTGCGTGCCTCCAGGTGCAAACATTTTCCCCCCCCACTTTTTCTCTGTCAACCCTGTCGTGCCCCCGATGTATGCAAGTGGTGTCTCCTTTGTCACATTTTCCCCGGTATTTCACCCAGTCCGGCGGTTTGGTTTTGTTCCATCCAACCGACTACTCCCTACGTCTCTTTTTTCTTTGGTTTTTCCATCAGAGGCTCTCCCTCCCATTTTGATCCCGTAGGTTGTTCCCTGTTCCTGCTTTTGCCGAGGGTACCTTCCCCCCTTGTATTGCCACCTATGAGGCCATTTTGTGTTTGTTTTTGCGGTGTTTCTTGTTGCTTAAAGTGTTGCGTTCACCCCGTCTATCACCTGATAATGGCCTGAAATTTCGCATCGTTCATTTTGCGGTTTTTCCTGTACCTTATACAGGCGCCGTGTATGTCCACGTTTCTTTTTGGTTTGGCGGTTGCCTATTGTTGCTTATAGTCAATTTGTAGGCTTTTGCTCCTCTCTTTGTTCCACCCACATCCCCCCCTCCAGTTGTTGGGTGTAGAGAGGCACGGGCATAGTTTGATAGCAAACAATCCTACCCAATTCTTCACTTACGACCCTTGTACCACCCTTCACCCCCGGTTCTCCCCTGTATGAGTACTTTTTTCGGTTCCCCTGTAGCCTTCTTCGACAAACGCGATTACTACTTTTTCTGTGATAGACGAAGTTGTTTCCGATTTCGTCGGGATTTCACCCACTCAAACCTTGCCGTACCCACCCCCTTTTTTGGTGCCTTCTAAGCGTTGCCCAACATTTCAAATTTCACATTCCTTCTGGCCCTCTTACCTTTTTTTGCACCCGGTTCACACCACATCCATGATCTTTTTCCCCCCACAAAGGACTTTTCCTCTTATTATGTCTCACCGCCGTTTGGGGAACCCCTTTGAGGCCCCAGTTCGTCCATTTAGATACGTTTGTTGTCTCAAAACCCACGACGACGCGGTGTTTGACTTGGCCGTTTCACCCTTTCACATAATTAAAGCCTGGTTCCACGGCGGGGATACCATTTTGCGACCTTGTCTTTGAATGTTGTTTTTTCTCCTTCGCCGCAACCTCGGCTATTGTCCCGAGAGTCCCCTATACTTTTGCCCGGAACACCCCCCAGGGCTGACCATGGCCTTTTCTGTCTTTTTTTCCCACCTTTTTGTTAAGGAGATGTTCTTTTTTGGGGGTGGCCCACCTTCCCCCTCCTCTCTGACCCATTCCGCTGCTCCCATATCTGCCCTGCCTGATTTCTTCCCCCCAGGATGCCCGAAACGTCCTATTAACCCCTTTTTCATGCCCCTAATGGCAGCCCGTCAGGGCTTTTTCACGTTTTTAGCAGGACCATGGTGGCTTTATGGTCGTTTGCAGGTTACCCCCCCCAAAACTATTGCGTGCCACCTTGTTGTTTTTTTTGTGCTTGCTGGGAACGGTCCGGTTTTTTTCCCCTTGGCCCGCGCCACAACCCCACCTCAAGATCAATTCGCGCGTTTTTTTGGCACGTTTGTTTTTCTGAACCTTCCCGGTGTCAGTTTTCTCTGGTTGGCCCCGACCACCTTTGACCCTGCCGTTCGTTTTTTTTTGTTTTCCGGAGGGATTTTACTTGTCCCTTCCCCGAGTGTAACCTTTGGTTTTTTCCAAGAGACCCTTCCCCCCCCGTCCCCAGGTGCAACTTTTTAAGCGGTTTTCCTTTTTCGGTTGTTGCGTTGGTAGTTGGTTCTTTTTCACTGACCCGTTGTGGGGACCCTCCTTGCGTTGGAGGTTCGTTGGTTTCCTTAGCGGTCCTAAGCGTGCAGACGAATCTCTTGATTGTTGTTGTGGAACGGTTTCCCTTATGTTCGTCGCCTTCTGAATTTTTTTTTGCCCCTGTGACCTGGCGTTCTCTGTCGGCCCAGGCCGTCGGGGTCAAATGGACCGGAAAACCTGTTTCTGACTTGGCACCCCCAAACCCCTTAAATGGGTGGTTGTGCTGGTGTCACCATATTTTCCCCTTCACTCCGCGACCCAAATTGACTGTCTTTTTTTTCAGTCGCCGCAAAGCCTTTTTTGGCGTCTCCACGGTTCTTTTTCCTTCACCCTCCGTACTCAATTGTTTTTTTTTTTTGACCCCGAGGGGCCTTTTACGATCCCAAGGAACTTGCCGATTTTCCCTCTTCCTGTTGCAGCCGAAAATACCGTTGCCTTTCGAACACAAAAATTTTCTCGAAAATCCCAACGGCCGCCTTTTTTCAAACTTTTTTTTGCTCCCCCCAGTCGTCCTGCGTTTTATTGGTTTTGATCCCCTTCGGAAACACATCTAACTTGGGCCCCCGTTGGTCCCCCTTTTCAGACTTTCTTTGCAATCTCCCTGACAAAGACTTACAAATGGTCACGTTCCCGTTTGCAAACGCTTCATTGCGCCCGCTGCTTTCTTTTTTCTCCCTCAAAAAAACGCCATTGCACTCCGCCCCTAGAAGGTCACCCTCTCCTCCGACTTCTTACCAAATCCCGCTCCCCCTTTTTAGTATGGCTTTTTTTTGTACAACCACCCTTTCCTTTTATTTTTTGGTCAGCTCCTCTCCCTGAAGGGACGTCTCCTTTATTCTTATGTTTTTTGAGGGCGACCGTGTATTGGTCTGGCACACTTTCCATCCTCTCTCATTTTTCTTTCCGCGGTGTGTTAGTTGTTTGACTTTCATTCATCCACAGGGGCGAGCGTGCCAGATTCCGGTGCCGTCCGAGCATTCTTTCCTTAACAACAGCCAGGTTTGGCATTTGCCCCCGCCCTGCTTGGTCTGAGGTTTTCGTCGGAGTGTGGCCCACTTTCCCACTGACCAGAGAGGGCGTGCGTTTCACTTTTTTTCCGCACCCATCCCGCCAATTGCTTCCCGTGCATAGGTGCTGATTTTGAACTTGTTTGAGACACTTTTTCTTCACCATCGTGCTCGCTGATTCCCAGCCCATATTCAAGTCATTCGGGCGATTGGTCCTTTGTTTGTGACCCTCCTGTCGATCCGACTGATGCGCTTGCTCATTTTTTCCTTTTGTAGTTTCCCGGGGGCGGCCTTTTTGTGTTCGAAGCGATTTCTCCGTGGACTCTTCTCCCTCCCTCTCCGTTTTTCTTTTTGTTTCCTTGGATGAAATGTCTGAGGGCCCCCATGGCCCCACTATCTAGATCCCTTCTCCCGCAACTTTGGACCGCGTTCTCCTTCTGCTGCCTCTAAATAGTGTCTCGACATGGCTGGGTTGATCTCCCAGCACACTCCCCTTTCTCTTCCCTCTTTGATCCTGGGCCTTGGACATAGCAGTTCGGCTGGTTTCCCTCCCCCAACATCTGTCTGCCTCCATGGTTTCCCCTTTTGTTCATCAAGGTCCCATAGGCCCGCCTCTGCTATCATTTTTTCACTTTTGCGTGACTCCCTCCTGGCCACTAGCCGGCTCGGTCTTTGTCATCCTTCGACCGACACCTACCCTCTGCCCTGTGCCCCCTGCTGTTCTTTTTTTTTCCCCATACTCCCCGTTCCGGCCCCCTTTTGTCCTCGTTTGTGGCTCGTTCTGTTGAGCCATTGAGTTCCCCCGCCTCCCTCATCGCGCATCTACCATTTTGTTGCTCACGCTGTGGACCCCCAGAAATCCTGTCCGCCTTTGTTTATGTCGGACAAACATCTTATCCAGTCAGCCGTCTTACGCGGACCCCTTCCCCCTCCCCCCGAACACTTTGGTTTCCCCATCCTGATCTGCTCAACGTGGGAGCTTGTCCTTGGAAAGGGCTCGTCCGCTTCGCGTACTTTTTTTTAGGTCTGAGGTTGCCTTTTTCTTTTAAACTATGACTTTGAAGCTGCCGATATGTTGATTTCAAGGGCGTTTTCGGGGCCTTGTGATGCGGTCTTTGGCGTATTGTCAGGATGGACTTTGCTTTTCTCAGGTACAACTTTTCTCGTTGTGATTTTTTTTAGGTGGAGGTGTCTTCAACCCCCACTTCCCCCCTACGTACTGACACTCAACAAGTCGGTGCCCCAAACGTTCGTGGGCCTTTGTGCGCTCTTTTTATCCTCCTGTATTTTTTCGCTGCCATTGCATTGTTTTTCTGTGAACCCAGCCAAGTCGTTTATCGTCCCACTCCCTCGGGTCCCCCCCCCCGTTAGACGTCGTTATGAATTAGCATTCTTATACTTAAACCAATGCTTTGCTTTCTGACTTTCCCAAAACACCCAACGTGCATTCCTCAGTGTTTTTGGCCATTGTATAAAGGTCGTGATTTTCCCTCCCCAGACCCCCCATTAAGTGTTTGGCTTGCCCCCCCGAGGTTTTTTTCGTCCTTTTTCTGGCTGGCTCCTCAACCCAATACTGAACGTTGCGGCCTGCAATATCCCCCCCAATTGTTTCGTGACTTGCATACTTTTCCCCCAATGCAAGCTCGACTCATTTTTTCAACAACTGACCCCCCGTTTCCCAGTGCACCTTTTTCTGTGCGCCGTCAAAACCCCTGACCCCCGAGCCCGCTGTCAAACTTTTCACACGTCCTTACCATGTTTTGCGAGTTGCATGAGTATGTGATGAACCCATACCGGGCTCGCCGGTCCCCGAACATTACTCACTGCCCCCCCCCCCCCCGTGCCCGTCTTTAACTTGTTTTCAGACCAGCTAACCTGCGTTCATTTTTTTTTTCGTTTGGGCACGGTCTTCGCTATTTTCTTTTTGGTCTTTTTTTTTGGCTTGTTTTTGTTTTTTTTGCTCCTGCCTGTTGTTCGCACTAGGAACGTGTCTGCATAAAGTCAGCAAGCATTTGCGAATTTTTTTTCTTGGGGTCCGGAAATCCACTCATGCAACATTTTCCGTTGCGCTTGTCCTGTCCGCCGGGATGGAGCAGGACCACCCTTTTAAGTCCCCCCGATTTTTTTAAGTAGGTTTTTCCTGAACATCCCTCACGTGCGAATAAATGTTGATTTGTTCTCCTCGGGCTTCAGATCTTATTTTTCCTTTTTGGCCACGTGCCCACCAATCAGACATTCCTCTTCCCAGTTTTTTTGTTTCCACAGCCCGACCAACATTACCTTGTCTTTTTCTTCGCTGTTCTGTGGCTCTGTGCCCATTCCGCGGCCTCATGGTTTGGCAGTTCGTTCCAACTGCCCCTTCCCACGACCCTTGATCACTTGGTTTTCCTGCCCCCTCTGTTTAAGGCAGTATCTCCTTTGGACACACTTGCTTTACTTCACACTTCCGGCATCCCCAAAACTGCCTAGGGGGTTTCTCCCCCATACCTTCCTTTTTCTTTTCCCACTCTCTTCTTTCTGTAGACAAGACTGTATCCTCGTCCTGTGGCTGTTTGCAGAACTCCTTTTGCGTGCCGTTTCGGGCTGCCTTAGGACTTTTGTAACTTTTTTCTTCCACCCGCTTGATGTCGGCGCCCTGTTTGTTCGGTCGGTGTTTTCGGTGTTTTATTCCCGACCCGTCGGTCACCCGCTGGCCCCCCCATACGGTATTTTTCTAAAGGCTCCTGGACGGCTGTTGAACCCCGTCTTTTCAGCGCTGAGACACGTCCTTTCTGGGGCGGTTTGGCCTCTTTTCGTCCACGGATCGAAATTTGTAGGATTGTTGCGATCTCTCTTCTTTTCCTCCTTGGTTTGTTTTTCGCATCTCCTCGTCCCCCACCCCTTCTACCAATTGCTTCCGTCAAGTTTTTCCCACCAGGGCACCCGCCCTCTCGCGTTTCTTCCCGGTTTCTTCTGTGACAACCCCCCCAACCCAGACGGTCGTGTCCCCTACGACTCCCTTTTCCCAGCACCCTTCCCCTGCCCTCTTTTTATCCTTTGAATACCGCCCCAGGTGATTTGGTGTCGATTTAGCGGTTGCACACGACCCCCTCCCGTTGACCCCCCCTTGCCGCGCTTCAACACCGCGTGGCCAAAATGTTAACCTTTACCAGTTACTGCAGTTACCCCTACGGTGCCCCAACGATTCTTCCAGGGCCCTTTTCCGACGTTGATTAGCCCCTTTCTTTTCTTCCCCCGTCATACATATTTCGTGAATTTATCCCCTCGCAAGTCTCCCCGTTGTACTTGCGCACACCACAGACCGAACTTCTCACCCTGGCTTGGCCTTGGCCCTTCAAAGTTCAGCCCCCCAAAGAGACTCTTCTACATCGGTCCACTGTCTTTTCATTTTCCGGTTTTCTTCTAACGCCCTTGGGCTTCCACACCAATTCCGTTATGATAAGTCCATAGGGTTTCAAACCTTCACGCGGTTATCCCCCATCGCCCCCCCCCCCCGTTCCGTCCCCGCTTCTTTGCTGGGTCAGCTTTGATTTTTGCTGGATACCTTTCACAATTGCACCCGTTCTTATCGGGGTTGACGGCCGCGCGTTTTCACACAAGTCTCAGTAGTCGTTTTAGGATTTCCTTCCTCCACAGCCCGTCGATTTACAAATGTTATGCCTTTCCCCCAAGTTTTAGCTGATCCTCCCCCCAGGGTCCCACGAAATAGTTGGCACCGGCCCCCCCCTTAGGGAGGAGTTGCGACCCCCACTCCCCCGCTGTCTTTCCCCCCCTTGCCCTGTTTTGTGTTTGTGCTGTCCTTGTTCCGTATTGACTCACCCGCCCCTTTCTTCCCACCCAGACTGATTACCCCCTCGAGTCTGCCCTTTGTCCCCGAACGAATGTTCTTCCCTGTTTCATCTTTTCTGTCCACCCCCCCGACCCCTTGTACCAAGACGTTCGGGCAGTTGGCGATTCCCCCCATATATTGAGGGGTTGACCTTGCGAGGACCTTTTTTCTTGGTCCCTGACCCAAATCTACTCATTTTTATTTCCCTCCACATTTCAGGCGTGTGACCTTTTTTCTCTCCGTTGTAGTGTTGGGGCCATTTTGAAGACGAACTTTCAGTTTTAGGTCGTTTGTATCTTTAAGGCTGCCACACGCCCTAACCTCTGGGTGTTGGATTCTCCTTTCCATGCCCTTACATGACTTTTGTCCGCAATCTTTTTGGCTCCCCCCCAGCATCGTCTGGGGCTGCCCAGTTGTCCCGAAAAAACGTCTTTCTGACTTTGCGGCCCCCCTTTACTTTGTTCGGTGTGGGTTTGACCGGTCCCCATCTCTCGACCATGCCTACGTTTTGTGTGCCCTTCCCCGCAATCTTTGGTCCCTGTGTCCTTGGAAATTCATAACGTTTTCTCCCGGTGGTTCTGGGAACCCGTAGGAGGGGCGTATTTAATAAAACGACCCCATGTGGGGGCTTGCTGTTACAACCCCCCCGACAGGTCCTGGTGACCGCCACCCTCCGTTTCGAAACAAATCCCCTCGTCCCCCCCAGGCAGATTCACTCTTTGGAGTTCAGTACTCGTTGTCCCTTCGTTAAAACCCCCTCCCACGGACCAAGGTTGGGTCCCCCCCCCCTGTTTCGTGAGACTGCTCCTCTGCCCACACCCCCTCTTCCACCTATTTCACCCTCCCGGAAACGCTTCATCTTCCTGACCTCTTCTTTGGTCCCTTCGCCTCTTGTTCTTAAACGGCCACCACCTTCAGCCATACGTTATCCGCGACTCACGCCGTCAAAACTTTTTCCCCGGCTCCCCCAGTTTCGGAGATTTTTTCCAGGTGCTTGTGACCAAATTTCCGTGTGGCGGGCTAGTTTTCTCCACATCTAACTTGAAGGGCGTACCCTTGATATAATTTTGCGCGATTCCTCAACCCGGTATGTGCTCTGGTCCCCCATGTTCTTGTATCCCTTCCTTGTGGTGCTGGTATCTTACTCCTTCCATCGGCGGAGTCACCGATGCCACCTTGCGTCGCGGGTTGGGGGTCGTGTACTTTTCTCCCCCACCCCTATCTTCTTGCGTTGTCTGAACGTTAGTTTTTGCCCTTACCCCTTCAGTTTAGCGGTCTGTTCGTCTGTCTTCCTTAAACTCAACCTGCTAGTCTGAGGTCTGGTTCATAGTTCTTATTAAACTGCGCGCCTGATTTTTTCGTTTCATACCCATTGCTTTATCGATCCAGCCCTTCTTTTTTTCATCTTTGACTAATGGTGAGTTTGGAATGTCTTGAGTCCCACAATTGCCCTTTTCAGACCCTGACTCTATGTTCTTGCTCAGCAGAAGTCTTTCGCGCGCTTCCGGGTTCCTCTTCCTTTTTTCCGATCTTTTAAAGGTATCCTTTTTTATTTCCTCCACTCTTTTGTTGGTCTTGATGCAGACTTTCTGGAATGAGTCCCATTGTCCACTGATTCGATCCGGAACAACTGCAAAAGGGTCCAGATCGCTCACCTCTTGCGCAGCCTCCTTCTTGAGGACTGGTCTTTAGACAGTACAGTGCCTATGAGTGGTTTTGGGAAATTCCCAGCTACCGCGGAGTCTTGGCCCTCACCTTTTTGCGGCCTTCCCCAATCAACTATGCATGCTTTCCTTGGGCTGTGTGCGGTTTTTCTTTGCTGTATTTCCGACGGAACTCCCAGTTCTCCTTCCGGTAACTTTTCCTCCCTGTCTCCCGCCGCCCAAAGTCCTTCTCCCCGCTTTTTTTTGAGAAAAAACGTTTGGCCCTTGTTTTTCCCTTGGGCATGGTTGCGCCCGGTCTGGTGCTGATTCCCCCTGCGTCCTTTGCACGCGAGAGGGCCCCAATTCAACCTGCTGTGGACAGTGCTAATCCTTGTCTCCTCGTCCTCAACAAAACCCTCAGGGGAACCTGGTTCCGTTTACTGGTTCGCGACCCCTGGGTTTTACTGCCTTTTGGTACAAAAGATGATCTTCCCTGTGGAGGAGTTCTTTTTTTTACTTCCCAGGTCTTCTGCGATTCCTTTTCGTTATGCTTCGTTTCTGTTTGTTTTACCAAAAATTGCTGCGCACGCTTTGCTGTCCTCGCATTTTTATACGCGTTTCCGGTTGTCAAGGGAACGCGGTCTTTTTTGGTTGTACTTTTTTGTAGAGTCCGGATTGTAGTTCGAGGCTAAGTGGGTAACCTTGTTTGATCGGGAGGTTGCATTGGGTGCTCAAACACCCCCATCCTACGGTTTAAGACTCCAACCGCTGGTGAAGTCACCCGTTTCCCCCTCCCCCCTCCTATCTCTTCTCTCCCCCCCTTCCTTAATCCTCCCACCCTCGGCTTGTCCGGTGGTGAGCTTTTTTATTTCTGCGCCGGTTTTTCGGTGTCAATGTTGAGTCCTCTTTGACCCTCTCCCCCAGTTTCTCTCATCTCGTTTTGTCCCCAGACCAACTGAGAACGTTCCCCCAGTCCTGCTACCGCCCAACCAATGGCTTCCCTTTTTCTGACACTTTCCAACAGGCCAGTCAATTCGTTTATTTCCTGACTCCTATCTGTCCGCAAGACCCCCCTTAAAGTTTTCTTGCTTTCTTTATCCCCTGCCCCCTTTCGGATTGGCGACCTGACACCTTCTTTTGCTCCCCCTTTTTCCTTTTAATCATTTTTAAAATGCTCCCTCACTCCTCCTTCCCCATTAGTTAATCCTCCATACCGCTCAAGACCACTTGACCAAAGTAAAGTTTTCCACATTTGTTGCAAACAACTAACCCCCTTAGTCAAGCCCCCTTCCCCCCCCCTCCCCTTTTTACAAATTGCTTCTTTGCTCTGCAGTCTCTTTGACAACCCCATAAACGGTCCTTCCAGCCCAATACTTGACCTTGCTTTTTCACTTTTCTGTTAAGACCACTCTCAAAAACCACACTTGCCGCCTTTCTTTTTTGGGTTTTGACATTTCTGGTTTAAGGGTTGGCGATTTTATAAGTTTTTTTGGAGCTTCGTGCTTTGTAGACCCATCATCCCGCAGCCCCCCATCCAGCAATGGGTATCTACGGGTTCTGTCCTATGCCCCATCTCCAGAATTAATTCTGATCGTTTTCGACTGTTGTTTGCTTCCTTGGATAAAAATTTTCGGCGAACTCCTGCCGTTCTGTTTCTTTTTCTTTACCTCAATCCCCCCCGTCTCCGTTGAGATTGTTCAATTTTTTTTTATTGCGTCGCTCATCTTTCCTCGGCCCCGCCCGTGGTCGCCCATCGATTGAACCCACCCAAAGTTTTTGGCCCATCCGCCCAGTGTCCCTTCGTTCCTGGTGGGTCCCTGTCTGATATGTTGGCTCGGGCTTATTCGTCCTGACCCTTTCGCGCCGTTTTTTGGGGGCAACCACCCCCCGTGGCGAGTCACATGTTTCTCCGAGGTAAGCAGCCTGCTCTGTTCCTTCATGCCATGTTGCCGGCACAACCGCGTCGGCCCTTGGTGCGAAATCCCAAACGATTTTGAACTTCGAAATGGTCTGCGTTGAAGAGTGTCTCTCCCTGCGCCTTTTTTGCAGGTTCCTCTTCCTTCCTTTTGCCCTCTTCGATTCAGAGGCCTTTTTGCACTTGCCTTTCACGCTGTTATCCGCGCAGGGTGTCGGCGGGTCGTGATTTTCCCTTCTCGTCTTACACAGGTGTCCCATAGTCGTTTCCCCTGAGTGTCACGGTCCTTTGCCGTGGCTCCCACTTCCCTTTTCTTTTTTTTCAACCTGTGTGAGCCCCCTCCCTTAGGTTGTGGCCTATTTCGTACCTTCAACTGACCTTTTTGTTGTCGATCTCTCCCCCCTCCTCCCCCCCTGTTGTTTCTATGGAAGGTGATCTCCACACAATTCCTTCCCCCCCATCCCCTCCGTACCTGTAGGGACAATGGCCCAACCCGCCTTCGTCCTTTATTTTTTTTTTGACCCCAGGAAGTCGCCAGTTGTTTGCCTCCTGTTTCATCAGTCCCCCTTGCGATTACTCACTCCCTTTTCCTTCAGTCCGCTTTTCTTTATGGCAGCAACACGAACACCACCTTCCCCACCTTTCTGGATTTGACACCATCAACTGCCATGTTTCCAACGTCATCTTCCCTCACCGTCACGGACACTCCCGTTTTTTTCCGCATCCCAAGGGCTCGGATAAGCCTCTTTCTGTCTTCCCCCAACCATTTTGACCGCGTTTTTTGATATCATCTGTTGGATTGGCCCCCTCTTACGTGGATTGATTTGCACAATTTCAATACTCGTATGACGCTTTTGTCTTACATCCTGGGGCTTTTTTTTGCTCAATTCTGTATGTTTTGGACTTTATTGTTTCCCCGCCGTGGTTTAGAGTCCAATTCTTCGTCCCCCCCCCCCCTAGGCACAAAAAAGGCCCGAGTGCCCCTCAGGTCCTTCTCTTTTGCTTTTCCTCGTCTTCTTCTGGGCTGTTCCCCCCCCAATGCAACGCCAGATGACTGGGAAGATCTGCACCACAAGGCTTTTTTTTCATTATTTTCCTTTTTTGGATTTCGTCCAGGAGCACACCCACTAAGATTGCACCCTTTTTCTTCCCCCCTTCAAAGGTCTCCCTCGCCCCCCTCAGGCCTGTATTTTCAATCGACCCTTGCAAACCCATTGGTCTCTTTGGGAGGTGCCATAACAACGATCTTCGTCCCCTTTGTGTTTTTTGGCTTTGTCTTCGACACGGGGTCTCTTTCCTCCATCTTTGACGCTCGCACAACATCCTTCTCCAAACTCGACTCCAACGTCCGAAATTTTTCTGCAACAGCCGAATGCCGGCCAGTTTTAGTTTTTTTTTTATTGACCCCGGAAATGCCCCCCATTTCCTCTATCTTGGTTCAGTGTGATGCCCAATTCATTTCTTTCCTTCAGATGACTTAACCTTTTATTGGTATCCTCATTGCCCTCAAGTTCCTTCAGGCGTTAGTTTTTACTTTGTGCTCGTTTGGTAGTGTGGTACTTCCTGAGTTGTAATTATTTGAGGTTCCCGTTTGTCCTCTTGGTTTCTAAGTATTTTCCCCAAGTCCTAGTATTGGGCCCTGATGTTTATCCTGTCCCTTTTCCTTCCACCCTCGTTGGTCGGGTCCTCCCCCCTTCCCCGCCTCGTTGGCCCTTCGCCTCAAAAAAAAACGATCTGTTATTTGACCCCCTTTACGGGTTCCTTGTTTAATATCTGGGCTTATACCCTTTCAATTAGGTCGCCCCCAATTTTTCCTTTTTTTTTTCCCCCCTCCCCCTCCACGCCACGCATTGTCCGGCTTTTTCCCCCCATCTCCCGTTCCGGTTCTCACGTTGTTCTGGAACCTGTAGGTTGGATCTTTAACATTGACCTTCTTCCGATTTTCCCCCCACTAATGACCCGTTTTCATTTGTCCCCCCTCCCACCTACCTCGGCGACCAAACAAAACCATCGTCCGACCGGCCCCCACTCACGGTTTTGTTGTGTAACGGTTTGTTTTCGTCAGTATCTTCTTTTTTTGTCTCCTTTTCGCCCCCCCCCACTTATGACCAGGTTTTCATTTTAGGCGAGATGTTTCTGTGCTTCCACAACCAGTCCTCCCAAATTCACCGGAGTTTCACCCTAACCGGCATGCTTACTTCGGCTAGTGTTTGGTTTGTCCTCGCAATCGTTAAACTCCCCATAAACATACCTCCAGTTACTCCTGTTATCTCGCAGCAAGTTTACACATCCCTCTCCGTCGCCGATTTCATGCTTTGAACAACCCCCCCATTTCGTTTTCGGCTCGTTTTTAACATTTTTTTCCTCCGTTTGAAGTCCCACCTGAGTATCTTTTTGATGACGGCTTCCTCCAGTTATGCTTGGTGGGCCACACCCCGCGTTCAACCTATTTAATTTCCCTTTCCCGCGTTTTTCGTTTGTCTTTGGCTGAGTCCCTTTTTGCTCCGCCCGTCGGCCGCCTGATATGCACACGGGCCGGGCGCTCTTTTTCTCCCCCCAGCAGCTGGAATTTTGACATTTTTTAGGAGTCTTACACTGGTGTGATCGAAGCGAAGTCTTCTTTTGCACCCCTTTCGGTTTCATAAAACCCCAGCCAATGCTTCTCAGTTTTGCTTTCATGCGATTCCCCATTGTCTTCTTTTATTAGTTCTCCCCAGTCGTTCAGTGGGCTTCTTTCCAATTTATCTTCATCCTTCTATGCGATGTTCCCTTGTTTGGAGATCCCCCCCTCCCCATGTCGCGACCCTCCTTTCTCCTTAACAGGAGTTTGGGCGCCTGTCCTTCCCTTTGGGTTTCTCATCAGACCTCGATGAGTGTCATGGTTATTGTC
>Ga0179593_1627485_pt1 | contig 14939 bp, 15 predicted proteins | sample CZODoug2_1_08_16_FD_185931 | JGI IMG/M metagenome (GOLD analysis project Ga0179593, IMG submission 185931) | Vadose zone soil fungal communities from Angelo Coast Range Reserve, California, USA - CZODoug2_1_08_16fungal (PacBio error correction) | ecosystem: Environmental > Terrestrial > Soil >... | reverse complement strand
GGATCCGCTTGGTGACCCCCCTTTTCTTTTTTTTTCTTTTCCCAACTCTACCCCTTGGACGCGCTGGAATGGAGACTCCCGTTATTTTTTCCATCCCGTTTCTCCAGAAGGAATTGAAATTAACCCATTCTCTCTGGCCCCATGTGAAACAACCCTCTTTATTTTTTCGTGATTATTTTTTCTGAAGTTTTCCTCAGAACCTTTCTTGCAGTTCTTTTGTTTTTTTGGAGATTTGATCAGATAAGGGGTTTTGCACGCGATTATCGTGTGTGTCAGTTAAGCCCCCACGCTTTTTCTTTCCATCCTCCCCTTAATACTGGGTGTGTCCCTTCGTTGATCTATCTTTCGTTTTCTGCGCCTCTGTCGAGTATAGCCTCCCCCCCCCCCTTGACCCGCGTCGACGAAACATTTCGGCTTTTTCATCCCCCCTTTTTTTTTCGATGGAGATGAGTTTCCCCACGGGCCGCATGGGGCCCCGGGTGGTTCCGTCAGACCTTTCCGTTTCTGCGTCTTTTTGAAGGTGCATACCCATTCGTACCTCCCGTTTCTTTTTTCCTCGCTGGTTGGTACTAGCCCTTTCGTCCTGCTTCTGGTCTACCCCTAATTCAAGCCCCCCCTTTTTTTTTTATCATGCTTTTTTTTCCATGGTGACCGCCGGTGATCCTTCGATGTTTATGGTCCTGGGCCTGTCTTTTTTTTTGTTTACCGACTACGAGGCCGAATATTTCAAGATAGGACGAAGGCGCGACATTCTTGTTCGACGCGTTCCCCGATCAAGCCTGGTGATGTCTTGTGGCCCTTGTTTTTTTTGAAACGCTTCTTCTTTGCCTGGCTTTTACAAGGGAGATCATACCTTTTTTCATTAAAGGCGCCTCAGTTTCTTTGAGCAGACGGGACCCTGTGCCTGCGTGGCCTCTTCCCCTTTTTGGCGCGATCTTGACCCTGCGTTCCCAGTCCCTTAACCCCCTTCCTTTCTAGACTTCTTTTCCCTTGATGTCCATTCCCCCATTTTCCGTCTTGAAGATACTACGATTATCGCGTGTATAGCTGCTAGAGTCTCCTTCCTTCTTTCTTTTGAGGACGGCACCTCCCATCTACGCCTCACTTGCCTTTGCGATGGTTCATTCCCATGAATTACGCAAATCAACTTCCCTTTCCGCCAATTCACACAAAGTGGCGGCCGAGCGCTTTTTCTCCGTCCTTTTTTTCCCCCTCCCATCATAACTTTTTTGATTCAATCCTCTAGTTTCATGTCTTGGTGTCAGCTTAACTGTGCTCGGGCTGGCGATCTATCTGGGATTTTCTCCCCTTTTTGAGCACCCCATTCTTCTCGCCACCCGTGACCCACGACCTACCCCCTTCACGACCGCAAGTGGACCCCCTAGCACGCCTTCCGCTTCCCCTTTTGGTACTCTTCCCATGGAAAGGTGTCTTTCCATTCGTCGTCCCTACCGTCCCGATTTATTTTTCCCACTTTTCGATAAAGAAGGAGTTTAGCGGGAAGAATGGTTTTTCTGCGTCTCCCGCCTAAGGTTTTTTCCCTTTCCTCCTTGGAGCTACTGAGATTTCCGAACTTACACTTCACTTCGATCTATCCCACGGAAGCCTCCTCTACTCCCGCGTTCAAATCCACCCCACTTCTGATTACTCCCTACCCCAAAAGCGCGCCAGACACAATGATCTCTTCTCGCGAGATCCCTGGTGATTTGCTCCTATTCCACAATCGTCTTCTAGCAGACAGGACTGAGGTCATTCCACACCAGCGAATTTTGCGCCCACCCCTTAGGGAGACCAGCACCCCCTATCCCTTCCTCCGTTGTCGTTGTTGTTGAGACCCTCTTTTAGACTCTTGTATAAAATGTGGTGGATGAGTATCACCCCTCATGATGTGACATGTCCAGATATGACCGCCTTTCCGAAACCCCTTTTCGCTGATGTTCTCCCTCCAGATTTCTTGCCACCCTTTTTCATATCCCATACGTATCTTTCAGGTTTACATTTTTTTGTCCTCCCTCCTTCCAATTGTTGGCTACCTTCTCTCTTCCCTTTTTTTGGGGAAGCGTTCTTAGCCCCCGTTCGGCCGGCTAAAACCAGCCCTTCTAAGAGTCTGCGCAGCAGCCAGTTGTCCCGGCGGACCTCCTTTTTTCCTCAAGTGTTCCCCCCAGAGGGACTGGTTTGCGGGCATGCACTCCATTGCTAGCCGCTGCCTTAAATGATCCCCTATAGGTTCAAGAGCCAGCCAGATTCCCACTTCCTTTTTCCTTTCACGTTAGGTCGGGCTTTCTTGTATTCCCATTTGACGGTGTCGCTTAACGCTGGTGTTCACTACCCCTTTTCCTTTGTAGACCGCCTTAAGGTAGATTCCCTTTTTCCGTCCCGCCTGTTCACATTCTCGATGGAATCCCTCGGTCCGTTTCTTTTTTCGAAATGCAATCCCTTTTTTGGCCCCCGTTTTTTCATGGCCGCACACATTGTCCTCTTTTTGTTTACGTTTAGTTTAGAGATTTCCTCCCCCCCTTCCCGTGTCGCACAAGGCGCGCACGGAACAGTCCTTTGATTTCCGTGAAAACTCTCCGCTTTCAATAAGAGTCCGCGCTTATAGCAACAGCCTCTCCGTCTGCCAGCGATCCTTTCTTAACGACGCACTCCGGGCTTCAACCCGATCTGTGAAGATTCCCTCCGGTATGCATGTAAGCTTCCAAAGAAGCAACTTTTTCATTCTCCTCCCCCCACTACATTATTCCAAAATCCTGCTTGGCCCGTTGCTCAGACTAACAAGATTTTTCTTAACCTTTCTAATTGGTCGCTTCGACGTCCTTTGACTCTTACTTGTTCTAGGGTGATTGTGCAAGGTTGCCCTCCTCCCCGTCTTTTACCATTCCGCTTCAACCCTCACGCCTTTCCATCCCGTGGTTTTTCTACTCGAGAGATATCTCGGAACCGCATTGTCGCCCTTCTCTTTGAGTTCCCTATTTCTGCCTCGACGTCTTTCGTAACAGGACACAATCGCCTTTTCCGTTTTTTTTTTTAATCGTCCTCTCACCAGGGACTTTTTACATTAACCTAGATGTGCCCGTAGTACATTTTATTTTCTTTGTGGGAGTCCCCCTCTTCCACTTTGTCCGAGGCAATTCCTTTGGACCTCTCCCCTTGTTTTTCCCCAGTGCCGGTTCTCCTCCGTCTTGCACTTCCAACGACCTCAAAAAAACCAACTTTTCCAGGAGTGACCCACTAAGGTTTCCCCCTTCGTCCCGTCATAGTTTCCGACCCCCCCCCAAGCCTTAAGTAGGATCCCCCCCAAAACCCTCCGTGAGTGCAAGGAGGTAGTTTTAATAATATTTCTCCCCCTCCAGCAGCGACCAGACTGCAAGCCCCCAAGGATTGAAGGTTTTTTTCTTATTTCACTATCCTCGTTTTGCTTCAACCGCCGCCAACGCGCTACCCCTTCTCTATGACCCCCGCGCCCCATGAGCGACACCACTCCACTCCCGATCAGACCGTTTCCCTAATGACTTTTGAGTTGAACAGGAGTCCCGTTTTCAGCCGCGCAACGCTGAAAAGCCGTCGCAATTTTGTATTTAATTTTCACCCCAAACGCCATGTTGGGTTCTCCTGTACTTTCTCGGCCTTCTCTTTTGCCACTAAACTATCGAAACTCCCTGCCAGCGAATGGTTTCCTGTTGCACCCACCCCCCCCACTCCCCCTTAGCAACTCCGTGATTCTTACTCCTTTGTTGTTTTTAGAGCTCAATTTAACCCGGGTCGATTGGGCTTGTTGTGGGTGCAACGTCAGGACACTTGACTCTCTGGATTTCTTTTGGCGACTATCCCCGCGCCTTGACGCCGGGAACTTTACCTAAGTCTTTCCACAAAAGCTGTCTGTGCCCCAAACTTGCTTCCGCCTTTCCCTTTCTCTTACGGCCCGGTGACACGGGCCTATTTGTACCGAGGCGGTGACTCCTGTTATGGTCTTATCCGTCAGTGTAAGGGGGAACTCTTTTTCTCTCTCGGGTTTTCCTGCATAAGCCACATTTGTCACCCTTAGCCCCCTACCCTCATGTTTATTCTTGTTGTCGCGGTTTGAAGCGGGAGAAGTACTTTCCCTTTACCCCCATCAGAACTACTTCTCCGCTAACACTCGCAACATCGGGAGTGATTCCCCCGGGGAGTCGTCTGATTTTCCTCTAAGGGACGAATGGTATTTTTCACTCTTCCAGTTTGATTGGTTTTGGGCTTTTTCCTGTCCCCTCCTTTCTTCCTTGGAGTGAGGCTTTTTCCTCCCTACCCAATCCCCTCTTGGACGCCACTTTGGCGACGTGGTATTCACCACCCATTTTCCGACCTTCATTTTGGGCCCGATCGATTTCATGTTTCACTGCCGTTTCTCCCGCTGATTACGATCCTTGATTCTCTCTTTATTTGACCCTGATCTTTTTCTCTCCTACTATGTTCAGATCGGGACAGCTCACCCTGCGCCTCCTCCGGCCCTCTATTTCTTCTAGCTCAGCCTTGGAGTTAACTGAGCAAGCGTTCCTTTTCAACCCTCTACGGAGAGACCATTGCCCCTACCAACCCAGGGCCTCTCCAATTACATTAGACGATCCAATTTTTTTACTTTAGCTTCATTTGTCTTGAGGAGCCCTCCAATGTTGTAATTCATTTGTTGCCTCCCCTTGTCAAACCTTTTCCCGTATTGCACCTGGTTAGTCCACGGCACTGGCCCCACCGTAATTGAGATTAATCTACGTGATCATTGACCAAGGGTGCGGTCTTGATATACTATTCGCGCCTCTCGGCTTTTTTTAGAGGCTCTCTATTGATTGCGAGAGGCTCATAACAGACGACCGCCCCCCCCCAGGTTCTTGTAGCCTCCTTAGTTAATTAAACAACCTGGTCTTTCTTCCCGTCATCCACTTGCCCCTTTTTTAGAACTCCCCCACAAAGTTGCGGCTCCTCTGGTGTTCAATACGAATTCCCCTTCGCCCCCCCTTCTTTCTATTCAATCTGCTTCTTAAAAGAAGGTATTCGGTTTGCCAGCTACTGTAGCTTTTTTGGCGACTTCTTCTTCGGCGCCCCACCCCCCGTATATCTGCGCCCCCCCCTTCTGCCCCATCAAATTACAATCCCTGCAACGTACGGCTAAACCTCGTGTTTCACTTCTACTTCTTGTCGATGGAAATTTCTTCTATCACAATCGTGCCCTCAAAAGTACATACTTTTTTCCACACTTTCGATAAACCCGGTTTGACGCCGGACCGCCCTTCCGAGGAATGTCGATTCTTCGACTCCAGGTGCTTTTTTCTTTCCGCCGCAGTTTCCCCCGGATTTAGTATCCGTTTCCCCCAAGGAACTTCTCTAGCCTTCACATCATTTCTCCTTCGACCACCTCTTGCCATCAAACCCTTTCATGTCCTTCGCTGCGGACAGAAGCACTCTTTCGAGTCTGATCGAGCCTCCGTGCTCCAAGGTCTGTCGAGTGCCCTTCGAGAGTGAAGAGATCATGTCTTTTAGCCCCTGAGGTCTTCCCCTCCCATATCTCTCTTTTTCATCATTCGTTTGAGACTATCTTCTAGTCCCTCAGTGGGTATCCAACCCATGTGGGACGCTGAACTGCTTCGGGCTTCATGCACCCTTGGCCCCGCTTCCTCCCAATAGCTAGCCCGATAGTAACTGCTTTCTCTGTGTCGCGCTTGACGTTTTTCCGGTAATTCACCTATTTTGATTCATGAAACGCCGGTTAGTCGCGCCTCGAACGTGGCTCTTTCTTCTTTTTATTGCTTGGGGGGTCTTCGCGAATCTCCCCTTATCGCTGCCTCTCTTCCCCGGCCCCCAACGTTTCCTAGCGAACGACGAATCATCCCCCACAGCCCTTAGTTTTAGCCCTCTCCCTTTTCATCGAACCTTGTTAAGTACGAGCGAATTGATCTCCCCGGGAATGCAAACCTTACACGCAATGAGAGAAGAAGTCTTCCCCCACCTCTCTAGGTGCTTTCTTTTTGCTTCCGTAACGGTTGGCTGGTCTACCGGGTTTGTATCGGGTCCAGATCTACTGTCGATGAGCACGGTTTCGATGGCCACCTACCACACTGAGGTGAAATTCGCTTTACACTATAGATGCGTCGAGTCCTCCTTCTTCGCGTTGATTGGTGGTACCAGGGGCATCAGGCCGCACCCGTGGTGTATTGAATGCCGTGAGTTCCGTATCCATCGGTTGAGAACACATTCCTCGACCCTTTGCACTTTTCTGAGGGGCACTTCTATCCTTCCTCATTAGCGCCGACTCTCAACCGCCTAGGATCGAGACCTTCTTCTTGATCCTTCAAACGACCGAAGACCCTTTTCCACAATGATCCCTGAAGCAGAGTCCCTCTCAGTATTTGTTGTTCAGGTTTGCACGTCTTCCTCGCAGTTCTATCCGAGAACATTTGTTACAGGATTTCCAATCCAAACGTCGCCGTCTGCTTACCCAACATTGGCCCCGTTCGACATTGTCCGATTAGTATTTTCTTCCCTCTGTTCTTTTCTTGACGCCCTGATATAGGAGATTTCCAGTCAACGATACATCCTCTAACTTTCCGATAGAGACACTCCCCCGGGCCCCGAAGCTTTGCCTCCTTGATGTATATTATTCGGCACCCACGTATCGTCACTTCCACACACGAAGCCCTCCCAGGATGACGGCCCGATTTAATCACTTGTGTATTTCTTTTTTCTCTATAATTGATAAGAGCTTTCCGTTTTTTCGACTATTCTTCTTGTGTTGAAAGGGGTGCACGACCTTTTCTTCGACCTCTTGCCCCCTCCCCCCCCCCACCGCGGCTTTGTTACGCCGCCCCCTGCCAGTGCGTTCCTGAATTGTTCCCTCCCCGACCCAGAAACTGTCCAACCCAACGTCCCTTTGGAACAAATCCGGGGACCCATCCGGAGGTATTCCCCCCCCTGTATTTGATGAAACCCGGGTGCTATTTTTTTATTTTTCTTTCGAGTCGGTTGAGTTTTTCAAGGACTCCCCCGCGCGCTCACTCGACCAGGACCCTCGAATTCCAAGGATCAGGGAGCGTCCTGGGATTTTTACTTTCCCCTACCCCCCCCCCCCCCCCACAAACCGCTAGTCAGCGCCAGCGATGATCTGTTCCCCCATCTCCTCCGCAAGGACACCTTTGAACTCACTTTGTTCAGTTCACCGCGCACGCCACAATAAGCCGCGCCTCCCAAAGCAATTGGTAAGCCCCAACCTAGGGGTGGGCCAGAGAGACTGTTCTTCCCAAGGTCATCCCTTCCTCCCTGCTTTCCCCCAGCAAAGATTCGGAAAACCTCCCCTTCCCCCTTTTTCCCACGGCGTCTCCTTTGGCAACCACCACATTCCATTATGCCAACCTCCTTTTCCCTCCTTTTGTAATCATCCTTCATCATAACGTTTGTGGTTCTTCAGTGCCCGAGGCGTTGGGTTTCCTTGTCATGGTGTGAAAACACCCTTTTCTTCTGGCTTGCCTCATTAGGCCTCTCCAAAGAGACCTTTCTCCTCCGTTTGAAATAACATTTAGGTGTCCACCCCCCCCCCCCCTATGTGACACCAAACCCGAATTCCTTTGATCGGATTTTGTGGCGCGTCGAACGGTCAGCGTGCCCCCCACTGCGGGAACATTTGTACCTCGCTTCTTCTTCTTTGTATGAGGAGGCTTTCTCCCCCTCTCTATCTTTTCCTCGAGGCGGCATGACCTCCCAGAAGTAATTGCCAGCCGCTCCAACTTGTTGTTTGTTCAATTAGGTGGTCCTCTGTAGTCGTTGCTGACGCATTCTTCTCTCATACTCCAGATAACCCTCCAGACCTGACGCGAGAAACTAACCCCCTGCTGGTTTCAACACGGCCCGCGATTGGGGATTTTTTTTCCCTTTCCTATACGTTTCATTTTGGGTCCCTGCCTTCAACCTGACGTGTTTTTCGCTGCTTTGGAAGGTCCACTTCCACTTCTGCAATGCGTCGGCCTCGCGTCCAAAATTTGGGCTCGTCACATAATTGCGGTCCTTTTTTCACCAAACCCCTCCGACATGCCCTCTCCTTTCTGACATCGATTCACTGTTCCATGACGTTTTCTCCGGCCGTGTCCGGCTGGGGTCCGTTTGCGATAGTTTCGAGTCCTAAATAGTGCGACTCCCTTCAGACTCCACTGACGTGAGGTTCGGCGCGTCCATTCTTCTTTAGAAAGAAGCTTTCTTTCGAAGCTGCGAGAACCTTAGCTATCCTCGGAGAGCTTACACTTTTTCTTCCAGCCCCCCTCCACAGCCCGTTAAACATTCCGTCGCGATCAACAACTTGGAGCTTTCATTGCCAGTGAGAAGACTGTACCTTTGAATGGTTTTTTTTTTTTTCCTCTTCCCCCACTTGTACGATCTTCTTTTCCCTTGAGGGTCCTTGGTACACAGGAAACAACACTACTTGCTCTGACTTACTTCTCCTTTATTCCCAAAAGGCGTGCTCTTCGGGGCCCACTTCTCTAGTGTCGTCGTTCTCTAGGGTGCCCTTTATTTTCTGCGTCACCCGAAAGTAATAACCTTTCCACTTCGCGGAATGGGTCACCCTTCTTTCTGGGATGATTCCCGCAATCCCTCACCCCTCTCCATCCCACCCAATGAGGCCTGCCCCTCTTCCCCCCAAACACCCTAGTTGGGTGTCCCTACATCTCATTCCTTCGCCGCCTTTCCCAAAAAGTCTCCCCTCCTCATGAGTTCCCTTCTGAAGACTCCCCTTGTGCTGGTGATGCGGCCTCATTCTTTTTCGGCTAGCCGGTAGCCAGACCGCTACCCCCCCATATTTTCGAACGAACCCCCAATCCCGAAAGAAAGTTCTTTGACACAGATCCCCTTGCCTTGGGATGTTCCCACTATGCGTGTACGGAGGAATTCCCCTTGCGGTACCTTCTTCCGCAACCGTCCATGCTTTTTGAACATTTATGCCCTTCAGTATTTCAGTTTCCGCATGCTGATGCGCTTCTTCGATTTTTACCTTTTTCCTGTTTTTTCCCTAGGAAGAGATGAGATTTGCTTTTTACCTCTTAGGCTAATTTTCTCGCATCGAGCCCCACCGGACTTTTCATTGCCTTCCCCTTTTCGGTACTTCCTTTTTGGGGACGCCGACTGAAAAGAAGTACGCTCTTAGAGGATCCGAGCGATTAGATTCGAAGAACCAACTAGTGAATGCGCGCCTACATTCCGGTAGGCACAGACCCACCGCGATTTGGTACACTGAGGCCTTTTCTCCCCCCTATTCCCTTTACTACTTGTTGTTGTTTCTATGCGTGCATCAATAATGATTATCCACAATGTGGGCATGCGATGATCTGCTACTCCTATAGGCGGAGATCCTTCTTACCTTCCTCACGACTCTCCTTGACGTATAATACCTCTTCTTCAGCATAGAATTGTTGCGAGCTTTTCCTTCCCCCGGCCCGTTGGAATCACCCTCTCTTGATCAGGGTGTGTGTAGTATCGAGGCGACATTCCCTGATCGACGGAACTAATGCCGAAAGTTTCGAATCTCAGTTTGAACTGGTCAGAGCTTCACTTCCCCCCCCAAAACTAGAAGAGCGCACCCAGAAAGCGAGTTTCTTCCTTTCGTTGAGTTCCCCCATGGGGACCCGGTTGGCCACTCATTTTTTTCCGCGTTAGGCTTCCATCCCCCTCAGAATGTACGACTCCGCTTTCACCCGGCTTTTCTGGGGGTCCCACCGTCCTTCTTTCTTGTATTCGTTTCCCCCACTAGTGGGATTGTTATCTCCGGGGTGGCTCAGCTTCCCCCCTTCTTCCTGCGCACATTGCTCTACCCTGCGGCACCCCCCCTAGACTGCGGTTGAACTTCCATCGATTTCGAGCCGGATGTGCGCTGATATATGGTTGCTGGTGACACCATTGGAATCGGCCTCCTTGTGTACTTGCCAGTTGAGTTGGTCGCAGCACCAGGCCCTTGGGTCGTTTAACCGCGGCACCGTGAGGTCGTCGATTATGTCATGCGCCCCCCGTAGAAATCCCTGCTCCTCAAGCCTCTCGAGCCCCCGTCTTCCCCGTTTTCCGCAGCCTTCGGGGCTTTATCATGATCCCTTTGCCTCTCTCAAGAATTTTACCGGCATGATCGTTTCGGTCTCTTCTAGCTGACTTATCCCCCAGAAGGCTTTTCGCCTCTGGCTACGTTCCCGACCTCGAATGGAGCGTCATTGAACCCCTTTATTATGGCTTTTCTTCTCGTGGCTTCAGAGGGCAGCATACCCGGCTCGTTTTTACAGGCCATGAACGGCTTCAACTCCCAGTCTTGCCCTTTTTCTCCGGTCATAATCTCTTGAGGTGCACTATGTGTTCTTCGCATGGAGTGTCAGATTCACCTTTAGACGACAAACCACCTCCAGGCTCGGACCATCCGTCCCCCTCTGATTTAACCCGTTTCCCCTCTCCTCCCTTGCCCCAGCGTTATCCCCATGGAGGTTTTTGAAAGACCCGCCTTTCGCATATTTGCGAGTTCCGCGCTTTTTTGCCCGTCGCGACCCGTGCCGGTCCGAATTGTAGTGCACCCTTCCCCGCCGCCCAGTTAAAAAAATTCTGATGTGAAAAATCCAGGTGACCCATGCTGTTCGGAAGATTCCGCTTCCCCCCCCCAACGCGTCCGTATTAGTAATCCCTACCCTCCGGAATTTTTTCTTTTAGAGACGGTCTGTGGGGTTTTATATATGTGCAGTCCTTTTCTCCCGAGCTCCCCTCCATCCCGCTGAACCACCGATTTTCCAAGGATGAAGTTTGCTCGGGTCAAGCTTTTTTCCACGTGAGGTTGATTTTTTCATGCCACTGAAAACCTCCGTCCCCCTTCCTCGTCGAACCGCTACCCTGAGCGGATCCCATCTCCATTCAGATCACTGGACCACCTCCCCGGTGAACCGGCTGTCAGCGAGAAACTGAATTTCCCTTTCTTCTCCCGCACCTTTTGTGTCACAAGCAAAATTGCCTTTTTTTGGACAGACTTTTATGTCCCTTCCCTTTGCAGGGTTGCAATCCAAGATAGAACAACAATACGACCTTCCCGCGTCCAGTGGGTTACACGAACATGCACTAGTCCTCTTTTTTTAAATTAATCTCCCTTCTCCCCTCCGTTGGGTTGAGCTCTTTCCCAGGGCGCTTGTCTGGTTGGTGTGTAAACTTCAGGCCCTGGACGTTCTTTCCTTTCTTTTGGAGAAACACGCCCCCTTAGCCGCGACTTGAAATAACTCCTAAAACTGAGTTCTTTTTTCCCCCCAAATTGTTTTCTCCCCCTTTTTTCGGTTTGCGCTGAACCATTTCAAAACTGTCTTCAGTATTTCCTGCTTCTTGTATTGGGGATCCGTCCGGGCGCGTTTTTCCATCTGCAGGTTGGCCCTCTTCATTATCCCAGCACATTATCACGCCGTAACCTTTTTTCATAATTGGTCAAATTTCTTTAACTTATGGTCGCCGCCCCTCGCGCGGTTGAGATTCCTTAGAACCAGACTTTCCCTCCGCTTCGGAACACTCCCAACCTTTAGGGTTTGATCCCAACTTCCGCGTTGGGAGATGGTCTCCTACTTTCTCCTTCCCCCCGATTTTTTCCCTCTGAAGCCCTGTCCTTCTTTTTTATGGGGCTTGTTTCAGGTCCCTCCCCCCTTCGGGACCGAATGGAGGCATTTGTCCCCCCAAAGCCGCGTTTTTTCAAGATGGAGGCCCCTGATTTTCTTCCCCAATAAACACAATTTGCCCCTGCTGGGACGTTTTTTCCGATTTCCTTTTTTGTGCTTCCATTGGACCTTCTTCCGGTCTAGCCCACCCCCCCTTTTTTTTTTTTTCCTCGGTGAGTTTGGCACCCTTTGAACTAGGCAACGTTTTAACCGGACAGACTCGCCTCTTAGTGGTCCTCTGTTCTCTGGCTCGGTAGTTGAATATCTGCTCTTCTTCCTGGTCACACCCCCAGTGAGGATGCACTTTTAGCAAGACCCCCCCCTCCTTTCCTTTCCCACGCCCTGCTCCAAATCCTTACGTTTTCTCATTCTGGCTTCCGAATCAGACGCACAAGTGACTTTTTGGGTGTCATAAGGTCACCATCGTGAGATCTTCCAGCTTCGCTTTTAATGACTGTACAAATTACTATTTCTTCCTTCCTTGATCATTTTCTTTTTCCCTTTGCGTCCATTCTCCAATCGATTCTCCGTGGCTCGAGATTTGACTTCTACTAGTTTTGCTTTCTTTCTCTCTTCCATTCCGTACCCTCACAGTTGAAGTCGAGCCTGATCAACACTTCGGGTTGCCCTAACGTGCCGTAACTACCCCAAAACTGTTTGCTGATGAGAATGTGTACCCCATACCCCGATTCGTCGACTCCCCGGATCCCTGATTAAATAGTCATATTCACCTCCATGTTATCTTTTCCCATCCTTGTGCTCACTTCTTCCCGTCTCCTTGGTCCTAGCCCCCACCATCCGCCACAGTCTTTTCAAGTCCATTACATCCGCGCCTTTTAACTGGTAAACCCTCCCTCCGTGGAAGCGGGTCCCCTCTCTTGTACTCCCCACCTCCCTTTCTGCTATCACTTTCTTCTTCGCCCGTCCGATGTGGAACTTTTAGCACCTCAGGAGTTCCCAGAAATGGATGCCTTTTTTCTGCTACCCCTGTTTTTTTCCGTTTACGAGACTCCGAGACCACCTGGATTCCTGCTTCGACTTTCCCCCAGCCATTTGTCCTCTCGACCATTTAATTTTAGTCCCCGTGGCCCTCAATAAAGGGATGAACGCGAACTTTCCCAACTCTAGCGCCCATAAAGAGGGAACTGGCTGCTATAGATCAGATCGGTCCCCACTACTCTGGAAGTACTCCGACGCCTGATGCTTTAATCGTCCCAAAACCCGATTTTTCCCCTGTGAGGGCTAAGCTTTCTTCTCTATTTTTCCATTACCGTGTTTTTCGGACCGGGTGGTCTCTTGAAGAAATACCGGGGCATACCCCACGCTTTTGCAAGTGTCCCTCTACGCAGACAACCCTGGAGATTTGAAGACGGCTCCAATACTCCTCCGCCGCAAGATTGATGCTGTTTTCGCTTCTTAATTCCGGCGCGTACCAATCCTACCGTTGATTTTGATTTCGAACGACTTTTTTCGTCGGTTACACGACATCATTGCTCTATTTGAAGAGGAACCTCTCTTAATACCTTTATTTTCTTGGGTTCCACCTTAGAAGCTTTTTCCTCTTTGACGGAACCAACAAAAAAGTCCCTTTCCCCGAAGCGACAGCTCCCCTCATCGGTTCCCCGGCCTTAATCCCTTTTCGAAAAGTTTCCACATCTGGTCACTTTTTGCCAGACGCACTTGCTCTCTCCGAAGTTATATCCTTTTACCCGGAAGAGCCCCGCCCTCTCCCCCAGGAGTTTATGTCTTGATAGGGCCCCCGTGCTTTAGGTAGCACATATGCTTTCCAACAGGTCTTTTGCTATCTACGGGTGTGGCTCCCCCGTTTTCCCAGACCGCCCAGCCTGTCCCCCTTTTTTGATGGAATAAGACCGGCGTGAAACCTGATGGAATCGTTTTGACTTTCCTTTCCGAATGAATTAAGTGCAACATGGTTTGCGGGACAACCCTTTGTATCCTGGCCCTCCCCCAATTTTCTTCATTTCGGACCTTATTGCGGGATCTCCGTTCCGCCATGATGAACCTTGCTCCTTACCCGGCACATTTTTCTTTTTGAGTTCGTTATGCGCCCATTTCCCCCCCGATTTGCGCTTATTCCTTCGCCTCCCCCCGTGATAGTCTCACCTCCCCCCCGCCTCCGTGGGTGCTTCTCAGGTTTCCTATTCCACGTAATTTTCAGCCATTTTTCTCAACCTCCTTTTCCCTCCGGCACATTTGTACCGTCCCCCCATCCTTGCCTTTCTCCCCCTCTGCCTACCTTGAAGGCGCCCCGTCGAATTGGTCCTTTTATTGGATCTCGGGTTTTTTGGCGGGCAGACACTGGTCCCGTCGAGCGTTTCCATGACACCTCCCTCTCCAAAATACCAGTTTGCTCTAACGCTCGGGCCTTCTTGCCGCTTTGATCCTTTTCCTCTCCATAGTCGCTCCCGTCTCGCACCTTCCAAAAGAAGCCGCCAAGTCGGACCCATCCCCTTCCCTAGCTTTAACCCCTGATTCGATCGTTGCCCCCCCGGCTTAGGTTTTAATTTTGATGTTGTGAATGACCATTTCCTCCCTTTTGCCTCAACGCCCTGTTTGAAAGATTCCTCAGCATTGCCCCTTTGCATCCCCCTTCCTCAGCCCCATTTTCAAGGTCCTCCCTGACAAATCAGGGGACCCGCGCTTCTCTTTCTCTTCAAACTTCCGTTCTTCTCAACCCCCTCCCTCAGTTTGCTATTTTTTCTCGTCGTCGTTTGCGTTTTCTAGGTGAAAGTACTGAGCCTCCCTCGGCCAACCCTGCACCGAATTTAACACTATCCCGGTTTTTTCTTTCCAGATTGGCCTCCCTGCCCTCTCACAACCGCGTCGTAGCAGAGCCCCTTCTTATCGGCTCCCCAAATCTCAAGACGGTTTCCTCCCGGGACAAATACGCCCAGTTTTTCCTTTTTCCCCTAGACCCTCCCTCAAGCCTTCACACTGGTGTAAAAGCCCCGGCCGGGTGGGCCCTCCTGTTTCAAGTCCGGCGGCGATTGTTTCTTTTCCACTAAACGACTTCCCCCCTTCCGCGCTTTCCATTGTCATGAAGTGTTTCCAACCCCCATGCCTTTCCCCTTTTGATCTAACTCATTGTTGTTTTGAGATCAGGATTTTCCCCCGGGGCTCGGGACTGCATGTTGGTGTGAAAAGTGGATTTTTTATTTCATTTACGTGGCCGAATCCGTTTGAACTCTCCCGGCGAGCTTACGTCATGTTCGTTGTCCAACCTTTTACCACAAAACCCTTTTGGCTGCT
>Ga0179593_1558777_pt1 | contig 14939 bp, 19 predicted proteins | sample CZODoug2_1_08_16_FD_185931 | JGI IMG/M metagenome (GOLD analysis project Ga0179593, IMG submission 185931) | Vadose zone soil fungal communities from Angelo Coast Range Reserve, California, USA - CZODoug2_1_08_16fungal (PacBio error correction) | ecosystem: Environmental > Terrestrial > Soil >... | reverse complement strand
TTGTTTTCCTGTTTTTAAAATCGAGAACCCTCTGAATCCGCTTTAACCTCCGGCTTTGCACTTTCCTCGCAACTTTTTTTGCATCTTGGGCAGCCCTTAGGGAACAACCCCCTAATGTGACGCTCCCTCCATTTTCTGTCTTTCCCCGCCTGTTGCAAATGTTCGACGTTAGGCAACTCACTTTCTGGCCCCCCCCTTCTCCGTTTGCGTTTCTCTCACTCGAACCTCTCTCTTCTGTCTAGTGCCTTTAGTTCACGCCCGATTTCTATTCCTCTGGCTCCCCTGCCCCCCCCATTGCTACTACTCCTCTTACCTGAGGCAGTGAGGAATCCCCTTAACCGTTCTATTGCTTGCTGCCCCCCCGGCCCCCCTTTCCGCCCCACGGTCACCCCCTTTTTATGTGGATACAATACTGGAAAGTCGGTTCTTTTTTTTTGCAATCGTAGACGAGAATGTCTCTACACTTTCCTTCATTTTCTGAGTTTTTCTTTTTCTGCCTTGGGCTCGTTGTCATCCCCCTTTCCCTTTCTGAAATTTCTCCGTGTTTCTTTCAGGAGGCTCATTTCAGAGAATGTTCGTTCGGCTCAACGCCTTCCCTCATCTTTTCTTGACTTCGACCTACTGCCGATCTAACCAAGCATTTCCCCCCCTTTCCTATTTTGTTTTATTTAACGAAGAAAGAATTTAACTTTTTCCCCTTTGTTTTCTTTTTCTCCAATTGAGACCTCACCTTTTCACCATTAGCGTTTACTATCCTCTATTTCATGGTAAGTCGTTTTCTTACCCGAAAAGTGCAAGCACTCATTTCCACCCTCCCTCCGGATTCCTCCTCTTGGCCTCCGATGTGTCAATGCCGGTTTGTCAAGATATGGCGGATTCGTCCCCAGTTCTTTTTTTTGCTTTTGGGCTTTTTTTTTGTGTTTCCTTGCCGCAGCGGTTCCTGAACTTCGAACCTGTCGAGCTGCCGTCCAATATAAAGACCTGCCTCCATCCTCGTTTTTTGGACGCCTATGCCCCCCCTCTTTGTGAACCCTTCCGGCTAAACCCCTTCGTGGTGTCCCCCTCGCTATTCTGAAGTACTTTCGTTCTCTTTTGTCTTTAACATTTACGCCCTTGTTTAGGACGTCCTCTTTCACAAGTCCTTTGGACCCTCCCCGATTCCCCCCCCCCCCCCCCCCCCCCCATCTTATGAACCGGAACTCCGCTTCCCTGGCTTCCCCCCTTTTTTTTTCATAAGTGGCAACTTTTGGCACCGGACCAGCTCCGACATTTCCGCGCGCCTTCCCACCTACTGGCTTTCTCTCTCCACTCAAGCCCCTCCAACCAAACGTTGTCCATAACCCAAATCTTTTACGTTTTTCAGTGGCATCCTCCGATAGCACTGCAGCCCCCCCCCTTCCAGGTTTCCTAATTACGCGCTTTCCCAGTGCAGTCTTTACCAAAAGTCCACCCCGTTTCAGCCAAAGAACTCCCTTCCTTATGGAATTACATCCCGCACTTGCATATAAAAACCGGCTTCCCCCAAGTTTTTCCCCTTGGGGTTAAGCCCAGGCCTTTTCCCCCACGGGACCCGTCTTCTGGAAACGTTATGCGAAGAGATTGCGTTTTCCCTGTTTTCTTTGATTACCCCCCCCCTTTTCCCAATCTCGACCTTTAGCTTCCTCCTTTGTTTTGCTATACCGAAAGGTTCTTTTTTTTTATCACCTTTGATCGAACTCAACGGGGTTTCCTTTTTAACTTCCCATGTTGCGCCGATGGTTCGTCTCCTGCACGCTTATGCCCCCTGTGCTGGTTCTGAGGAACTTTCACGAGGGTTACCCTTTCCCTTCCCAGCGTTTTCCCTGCCTTGGGCCTTTCTCCTTCCTTCATGGAGGGTTTTTTATACTTACTATTTGAAGGTGTTGCATCGTCTTTCTAATCTAAGGGCCCCGCGATTTGTGTTCTCCCCCTCGACTTAGATTGTGGCCTTATTGAAATCCCCTAAGTAAGAAGAAATGTCGGTGGCCCTCCTTTATATTCAATTCGATTGCTGCTGATTGTTCTGGCGACCTTGTTTCCCTGATCCCCCCCCAATCGTCCAATTGGTTGTGTGCCGTCCCATCCATTTCCGTGGTGTTGACACCACTCCTTTTTTGTTCCCCATGTCCCCTTATGGCTGTTCCAAAGTAAAAATTGCCCCTTCCTGTTTTTAGTTTTACTACCTTTCTTTCTTTTTCTTTCGTTTGAAAATTTCCGTCAAACGGCGTTTCCCTTGAAGTTTCCGTGGTTTATTTTTTTTTTCCCCACTGCTCATCTCCCTTCCCCCCTTTTTTCTTGGCACCCAGATTTTCACGCTGTTCCTCCCTTTGACTCACAGCCTGGATTTTCGGGAATTTCCGGGCCCTGAAAGAGGTAGGGGACGCTGCTGCTCGTTTTGTTTTAGGGCTGTATTCGCGACCTGGGGTTTCATTTTAGCAAGATCTTCCTCTCCTTTTGTTTGATAGATCTTCTCCCCCCCCGGATGAACCGCCTGAAGTACAGCGACTGACTTACTCCGAGACCCGCGCCAGAATCTGGCGACAACCTACCTTTTTCAGAGTTTCGCGTGAACTTCCTAATCTCCAATGTCCCTTGTGAGTCCGTCTTCTGCGCGTGGACAAAAGTTTCAGGTTTGTTCTTTATTGTCCCTCCCTCATCCGATGACGAGAAGTAAAACCCCCTGTCAAAAACTGCCGCGTACCCCCGTTTTGCGTTTTCGCCTTTTCCCCTTGCTCTGAACACAGCAGCGATAAAGTTACATTTACCTCTTCCCCCCCCAGCTCTTCAAGTTTCCGGTTTCCCTCTCCCGACTCTGTTTGGAACCCCATTTAGTGGGTGGCCCCCACCAAGTGTCCTTTTTCTTGCAAGCAGGCACACTCGAATCTCCCCCTTTTATCTTTTCTCGTCCCTACGGACAATTCTCCTAATTTACCCCCCCCTCCACAATTTCCCCAACAGACCCCCCCCCCATTTCCCTTCTTGCTTTTGTCTTGCCTCTCGCCAACGCCAAGGATGGCTTTCCCCCGCCCCTGTTCCTGTAGGACATCGCCCAACGGACGAATCGCCTTTCCAGTGAGTTTTGCCGTACCCGAAGAGCTGAAGGCAATTCCCCTTTCCGCCCGCTTTTTTTTCCGTTTCCCAAGAACTCGTGCACTTAATCACTCCCTCCCCCAGTCTCCGGAATTGCCCTCCCTTGCTGCCCGCCCTCCCGCCAGGCTTCTCCATGCGGATTTCTTCTCCATTCCCACCCCTGCGTTTCTCCTTCTGAGGAAACCCCCCGTAAAACGGAACGGTCACCCGCCCTCCAAAATAATTTAAGGTCGCATCGATTGGAAAAGGGTCAGTTTCCTGGCCCTTATTTCCTTCTGCACCTCTCTTCTACTAAACGTTCCATGTAATGGAAGTCTGTTTTGCCTTTTCCGCCCCCGTATTTTCTTTCTCTCCTTTTGAGAATGTTTTTGATGTCATTCATTCAGGGCCCATCTTATTGAGTTAGCGTTTCCCCTTCTAAGGGGTGGACTTTTCAGCGGATGTTTTTTCCCAGCTCCTGCCACCAATCCTGCAGTTGGCGGCTTTGCGATTTGGTTCAGTTCATCCCTCCCTTGCCCTGCGCCAGCCGTACCTCACCTTTGTTTTTTTTCCCCCCAGCGGTTCATTGGGGAGCGAACCCTGTTTTTTTTTGAGGGTCGTGTGCCCGGAAGTACAACCTTGGTACACTTGCGTTCTCCCCGTCGGTTCTCCGTAAAATCTTACTTTTTTCCTCCCTGCCTTTTTTTATCCCTCCAACCTCCCCCCATTCAAGTTTTAGGAGACGATTTTCTTTTTAAATGGTCGCGGCTTTCCCCCCCCTAGTTTTTGAACGATGATCCCTCCCCATTTCATAAATGCCTTCTGAAGCGCGTCCTCGCCTATTCTTTCCTTAGTTAGTGGCCGCCAAAGGGTAGTTGATGTTTCCAAATCCTTCAATGGTATACAGGATCTTCGTCGTCCCCTCCAGGCCGAGGATCTCGCGGTCGTTAACTTGATTTCTTTTCAGCTTCCTTTTCCCACGTGGCACACCCCCCAAAGGAACCCCATGCTTCAGCTCTGCGTCCCTTTTCTTCATCGCTTATAATCCTGTGTACCGGCTCCCCCTTGTATTTCCGCCCCCCCATGCTGCTTTCCTTCACAAGTTCCGGTGAAAAACATAACGCAGCCTCTGACTCACTTCTTTAGAAGTTTCCAGTCGTCTCATGGTGTCAGACTTCTAAACCAGCAGCTTACCCCCCTGTTTCTCCCTAAGCCCCCCCCCTTAAAATAGTCTGTGTGATGATGGGACGCTGGGTACCCGCAAGTCTGCACTTTTTGGATCCCAATTTTTCCCGGCGTTGAGCCTCATACCTTTAACATGCTTTCTGAGTTCTTCTGGCCCCCCCAGGAGGGGATAAACGAGAACTCGCCTTCCCCAACTCTTTTCCAACTGAATCCTTTTTGACATTCCGATTGAATTTCAAAAAACTCACCGCGTGGGGCTCGTCACTTCTCCTTGGACCCCCTTCGCTGATTAATGCATCTCTTAAAGGTTAGGGATTTTTTCTCACGGATTCATTTCCTCTCTCGTCGACCTTGTGGGTAGCAGAGGTCTGACTCATTCTTTTCGTGCTTTTTTCAGGTGGAAACCAAAAACAAAAAAAACCACCCCCCCCATCCAACCCCCCCAAACAACACCCCCCAACACACCACACCCACACCCACTCGTCTTTTTTGAGTTAAGTTTTTTTTGAAGAACCGCGAGACGGCAGAAGCCGGTGCTGTTTTTTTTTGACAGTGTTCCCGCCGGTTCCTTCCCGCGGCGGAGAGGAGCGGAACTTTACTTTTTTTGGCAATTTTTTTTTTGAGCCCCTGGAAGATTGCACTCCGTTGACTTTATTTCGGCGGAGTTGTTCTCCTCTTCCGAATTGTGCGTTCCAACGGTCCGTCTTTACCCGCACCTTTTTATTTTTCTTCTATCTTTTTTCTTTCCATCTTTTGCCGGCACCAATGCGGACCCCTTAAATCTTAATCCTGACACCCCGGCGTTGCAAACAGTTCTCGCACTTTTGATGACCCCCCCCCCCCCACCTTAATTGTGACTCGACTTTTGAAGCTTCTTTTTCACCCTTGGCCTCTTTTTAGCCGGTAGCACCTCTAATGTGATTTGCACTTCTCCCTTTGCCCTCTTCTAAGGGCGTTACTGACTTTTCAGGAACTCCCCAGTTCCCCTACTCCCCCTCCCTTCATCCCAGTCTTCCCCACACTGATTCACGATCTCTTTTTTTTTCCCTCGTTCTTTTTCTTAACCTCCCTCTCTTCCCCTGGCGCAACTTTTTCCAAGATCGTCAACAGCTTGAAAATTGTAACCATGTCCACCTTTGATCCTTTTTTTTTGGACCCCTACCATCTAGATGTCCAGCAAGCCCCTTCTGGTAATTGAGCCATTTCTCCCTCCCCCATAATTTCTGTGCCACCAGGTATCGTTCGTTTCTGGAAGGCTAAATAGCGTTCGAGTTATGTTTTTGTTTTTTCTACGAACCCGTGAGCCCCTTTTCTCCAGATATTAGTTGACTTGGTGACCTCCTGCACGATCTGCCCCTCTTCCCCTGTTTTTGTTTTCCCTTTCCCTTCCTTCCCTTTCCACTTGGCGTTGTCACTCTTTGTTTTAATATACTGTCCTCCCCCGACTTGAGCTCCACCCTACGTTTATTCCTCTCTGCTCCTCTTTTTTTTCAACCCATTTTGCGTCTTCAGACCTGACCCCCCCTCCGATCCCCTTGTGCCCGCACCCCGATCCCTCGACCTGATTACTTTAGTGGGAGCAAGCGGTCATTTTTTTTTCGCAACGGAAGGGATTCTTTATGGTTGTTGATCCCCCCCGCGCTCCATTCACCTAGTCGAGTGGAACCCCCCTAATATAAAGGCCCTCCCGATCTCGGCTTTTCTTTTTCCGTCCCGCCTTTATAAGTTTTGGTTTCCAAAGGCTTCCACTCCCCTTTGTGTCTGTGCTAAACGATATTATACTGCAGTAGGGCTGCCCCTCACTTCTCTTTTCTTTTAAGGCCGATGCAAAAGCGAGCTTCCTTGATCCCAATGAAACGGCCTCCTGTCCCTTGGCTCTCTACGTCCCTGTTTGAACGGAAACTTCTTTTCCCCCCTTTTGCCCCAAGGACAGATTTTCCATGAGAGAACGCCCATTTTCTACCCCGGAGGGTTAGTAGCAAACGTTTCCTCTCAAAAAACCTTCCCGCTCCACCCCTTTCCCTGTCTCCCCTGTTTATCTTGGACCCTTTTTCGACCCAGATTTTTCCAAGTTTTTTTTTTCCCCTAAACTGACAAAATCAGAACTCTCCCCCCGGTCAGCTTCGACACTCCGCGTCAATACCTGCGAAGTCCTCATCTATGTGCTCTCACAATCAACACAAGAATCTTTTACCTTTTCCCGAAAAGACTCGCCTTCAGAAACACGTACCGGCCGACGACCCTTAGGGAAGCCCCGCATTTCCACACCCCGACTTCCCTTTCCACGTGTAGTGCCCTAAAGAGATGCGGTTATTGGGCACGGAGCGTCCTTTGATTTTCCCCCAATAGTCTGTAAATTCTTCTTGATTTAGAAATCGTTACTTTTTATAGCCGCGCCCCTGTTGGTCATTCTTTTTTTGTCTCAGCTTCACGAATCCACCTGGGCCTTAAAAACCCTGGGGGTTTTACGCTTTTCCCTTCCCGTTGTGGCTCTGGCTTAGGGATGCTTTCCTGTCTTTTTTAAAGCTTTAGCCAGCCTTCTGATTTACACTCCTGGCTTTCCGTTTTGCCCTTTTCGTCTCGGAAACCTTTGCAGTTCCTTCCCTCTTTCGTTTTTTTTTCTTACTCCAGGCACGTTCCTTTCGGTGGTTTTCCCGACTGATTTTCGACCTGCAAAGAACACCGTTTTTAAGAAGCCCAGTTGCCCGGTTTTTTACTTTTTTTGAGAGGTCGATTTCTTTATTTACCTTCCCGTGTGAACAACTCTTTTATATTATTTTTCTCCCCCCCCCCTTTTATTGTGGCTCGCTCATCCCCCCAGTTCCGTTTCTTGTCTTTCCCCCTTCCTAGTGTCTGGGACAAAAGTTCAACTTGCCCGCGTTTGTTCTTCTTTTTGTCCCCTTTTTCTAGCGGCTTCTCAAGCGTGCGGTCCACCTTTTTTTCAAATTTGAATTCCTATTTCTAGTTTTCTTTCCCCTGTTCTCGCAGGGCTCTTGCCAATACTTCAACCCCGATTTCCGTTAACATCTCATTTTTTCCCTGCCCCCAGGAAGACTCTTAACTAAAAGAGACATTGTTTCTTTCTGGCGATGGAATCAACCCAGACTTCTATTTCGGGTTTCCGTTCTGATAGTCTTCTCTTGGTGTATGATCACAAGTCGCTACTTAATTCCCGGGTTTTTCTCTACGCTCTTTCCGCCCAGACATCTCCCTTTTCCTCCCCCGTTTTTTTCGATTCTAGACTAAACCAAGTTCTTGAAAGACTCCCGTGACTTCTCTCCAGTCTTCACGTCGAGCAGTAAGCTTTTCCAACTGTCCTTTTTTCGCGTTCAACTAGCGCCAAATCTTGAACCCCATAGTAGGGTGATGTCCGCAGCTCCGGTTTTCTTTGTGTGGCCTCAGCCTCCGCGCCCGGCCTTCCGTATGGCACCCTGCGCCGCGAACTTTAATTACCGGCCCCTCACCGCGTTAACCGCAGTTTGCGTGCACCCTGAAAGTTTTTCCGTGTTTTTTGACCCTTCGTTTCTACACAGTGGCCAGTGGAACTTCTCACACAATCCGGGCCTTGTTTTTTTCAGATCCCTGCCTGGGGACCATAGTTGGCCCGGACCACCTTCCTTTTTGTCTTAATTCGACGGCCCCCCGACTTGAGATTTTTTTCAAGATGAAGGTTTCCCTCGCTTTTTAGCCCCCCCAAAAAAATCAGCCAGGCAATCTTTGCAAAAGAAACCACCCCTTATCCTTCCCGACCCCCCCCCTCCTTTTCATTCATATGTTCCCCCAATCGCTTTCGAGGCGCTTACCGCAACCTTGTCTAATGAGACCCCTCCCCTTGAATTGCCGCGCACCTGTCTTTGCCGAGCACCCCCTCGTCTTTCTTCCCGCGTGCTGTCCCCTCAATAAGTTCTTCCCAGCTTTCAAAGGGCTGCAACGTTCATCCCGGATCGCCCCGTTTTGACATTTCGTTACTGGTTTCTACGCGGCTCCTGTGATTTGAAGCTGTGAGAAGTTGTGAGGAGAATTGTTTTCGTAGTCTTTCCGGACTTTAAAAAAATCAAAACGAAAGATGCGAACCTCCCACCTCACCCCCTTACCAGGTCTTTTTTTCCTCGATTGGTCCTTTTCTCAGCCCGGCGCTTTCACAAGAAGAAACGCACCCCTTTCATCGGTCTCCTGGCCTGTTTTTTTCAGGTGAAGGTTCTTTTTTCATCCCTTATTTAATTCTTCCTTTGCGAAGCCTTTTCTGCGTGTGTGCCCTATTCTTTTTTTTTTGAGGAGACTCATTGAGAGGGTGACTTCGCCGGGTTGTAATTTGACGGCGCCGGTTTCGCAAGCTCTTGTCACAATTATAGCGTGGCGGCGTTCATTGCAGTTTTTGACGTTTTTACTGATCCCTTCTCGTAAAAGTGCCCCCCAAAGTTGCGAGGTTTGACTTTTTCTTTCCTTTTTGAGCTCAAAGGTCTTTTTTTTGCGGGAGTGAGTGTTCTCCCCAGCTCCCCAACGACTTTTTTTTTTTGATATTCCTCCTTTTCACAATCTTTCCGTTTCCTCTGCAAGTTTTAAAATTCCCACATTGACGATGATTCAATTGCGAATTCCTTCACACTACGGATGGGATCGATTTTTGATCGTTTTTTTGCCCGTCGCGGCTTCAGCGTCCCTCACCCTCCTAGGTTTTTTGCCCCAATGAATATCTCTTAGTGGCCCCAGAGCACGGGATTTGCTTTCCCCCACGACCTTTACGCACCCTTTATGTGCATCTGATCGTCGTCTCCCCTTTCCCTTTTTCCTGGGCGGCGTTGTTCTGCGCAGCTCTGCCTTTTCCTTGCATTTCAGCGAGGCAAGGTAACTTGGCCCCAGACCTTCCCAGGAATTCACTTTTCTTCCGAATCAGCGAGTCTGCCCCCTTTCTTCTGGGAATTTTTATGTTGGATCTTGAGCACACCCGGCCTTCCGCTTTCGCGCTCCCCACAACCTTTTGGTGAAAAACACGTCTCAGAGAGCCTTAGGCGACCTTTTGAAAGTTCGTATCATGGTGTTTTCCCTAGAGGAAAACACATCCCCTTCAAACTCCCCGCCTAGAATTTCTTTCAAAGAAACACTCCCCTCGTCATGAATTTGTTCTTAGGAGCGTCTCAAACAGACTACTGTCTTTCCCTTGGTTCTTCTTCGCAGCATACCCATGACAACCTTTCTCCTGGGATCTTCCAAACGACTTTTCTTTGGCCCTTCCCTTCGGGGAGGCTAGCAACACTTAGCTCCCAACAACACTATGCGTGACCAAGAATCCTTTTCTTTTCCCTAGCTTTTTCAACTCCCAGGCTTCGGAAGGCTGGTGATCGAAGTACCCGTCTGGCCGGTTAGCTCTTTCACCAATCCTACTGTTTTCGGTCCCCCCTGCTGGTTTCTTTCCTACGGACCTCAGTGTTGTATTTTTCCTCTTCCTTAATCTTGTGGGTATCCCGTAGGGATGCCGAGGATTTATCTTGCCCCGAGTCAGTTCATCCCTTCGCGGTGACGAGAAATATATTTGGTTGCGCAGAAACCCGGGGCACGGCTCCCTTTGTTTCTTCCTGGAACATTCTCTGCTTTGTTCCCTGAGCTTAAGAGGCGAGTAAAGTAAGTTTGTTCCCATGTGACCCCCCTTGCGAGACTCCGTGGAAAATGTCCCTTTCCTGGTTTTCTTCCTTTCATGTCTTCAAAGCTGGTTATTGAAAAGTCTTTTCCACCTTGTTTGTTTTTTGTTACTATCTTTACTTTCCCTCCTTGCCTGCACATGCCAATCCCCCCTCTACACCTCCCTATCCCTCAACTTTTTTCAAATTCTGATCGCCAGCGGGTCCACTTGCCCGAGTTACATTTAAGTGCCGGCCCTTCCTCCCCGGATCAATGGACCGTCCGGGTCCACTTTAAGGGAAGCTTTCACTGAACCCGTGCTTTTCTTGCGTTCCGCACCTAGCACGCTACTTATCTCCTGAATCTCAGTATTTCCCTTGCCCTATTTTCCCTGATTCCCCCTACATGATTCGTTCATCCGATACAGACACACACCCTCTTATCCCCCACTGCTGTCAGTGATATCCAATCTACCTCCGCTCCAAGAGAGTCATGGTTCCCGATCGTCTCCCGTTTTTCCTGCACCCTTTTCTTATGTGGATCCCTCTTCGAACTCCTTTGTTTTTTTTTTCCAATAGACCTTCCCGCCAGGGAAAGTTGGTCACGCACCTGTTTTTGTAGCTTGGCAAGTGGTTCCGTTCCCCCCCCCTTGCTCCCCTTCATACGTAGTTGTAGGAATCTATGAGAAGAGCATTTTCTCTCACGTCGTAACGCACGAGTAGGTCGTCAATATCCCTTGTCCTCCTCCGGACCGTCTCTCACACCTTTTCACCCTTCCTCTTTTTTTGTGTCTTACGAAGATTTCAATATGACATGTTTTCGTTTTTTCTATGCCCCATCCCGAATCCCCCATCCCAACCTAGGTAATATCCTCTCTGCTGCTCCTTGGTTTTGCAACATTTTTGCGGCGTCCGCCAGGCACGATCCGTTTGTTGAGCAAACTCCCCCCTGCTTTTGCTTTTGATGTCAAGCACGGTCCTCTTATTCCGTTCAAACGTGTGAGATTCTTTTAACTCTGGGCCAAAGTGGTGTTCGCTCTTCCGGCTTTTTTTATCTACCCTTTTTCTCCGCTGGTAGTGTTTCACGACGACTCCGGGATGCCCAAGGAGTTAGTGAAACATTCTTTTTTTCCAATATCAATTGCCCCCACCTTTACCTCCGATATTTCGAATGCACTCCCTCGCCGCTAGTTCTGGACGATGCAGCGTTAAAAAGCACCCGGGACTCCGCTTTCATTCTTTACGGTGACATCTTTTTCCCTTTGTCTTCCATCGGCAATGTCAATTTCCTTGAGGCCCTTCCTCTGCCTCACGAGCGCGCACAAGTGAACTCCTTGCCTTTTGTCCAAACCACGCCAGAGCAAAATTACCGTCGTGCACGACCACCCCAATCCACGCAGCCCACAGCTTTTACTGTTCTGCCCCTTTCTCTTTTTTCCTGCACCCGCCCTTTTACGCCACCTGCCAAATTCCCAAGAACTTATCCTTGTTCGCCCCGCGTTTGAACCATGCCGCGTCAAAGTCCACCCTTTTACTTCCCACTCCCACGATAGTGCCACGGTTTTTCCATTTACCCTCCTCGAGGACACCGTTCGCAAAGTAAGACTCAAATTCCTTGATGCACTCTTCCCCTCCCCCCTTGGAACTTTTCCCCCCTTTCGATTGCGGTCTTTTGGGCAATACCGGTCTCCAGGGCCTTCCCTTCTACTCTGTCCTACTTTCAATCTTTTTCCGTTGCACTTTCGTGGGATTTCCCCTTTTCCTCACTCTTTTAAGATTCACTTCCGTACACTGGGGCCGAAGCGGTTTGGCCCCTTGCTTCCGCAATGTTCCAGTTTGGCAGCTGGGCTTCGGTGCTGACCCTTTTCCTATTATTTGCCCCCTTCAGAGCCAGCGCTGGGTGTTTTCTCCCCTATTCGCGCTCCTGTGGGGTCGTTTTCCATTTCGTCGGAAACTTCGTCTGGACATTTTTCTTTGAGGTGGGTGAGCTCCAATAGCCCCTGCGCTTCTTCTTCTCCTTTTTTAGTAACCTGCGTGTCCCTCTTGGCAGGTTTTTTGGAATTCGATTGATTTTTCGTACAACTGAACGCGCCCTTCACTTAGCGCAGGATTGTGGGTTTTTTATACACCCTCCCCCTTTCGTGTGCAAAACCTGTTTTTCATGCTTTTTACAAGCCCCAACTTGCCGCGCCTTTGATAGTTCAACTGGCCTGAGTTATACGCCCCTTCCCCCGTTCTTCTTGCCCCTTGGAAGCCCTTTTCAAAGGTGTCCCCAAGTTTACGTGGTTTTCTCTTTTTTAGTTCTCGCTTTTTTACCCCATTACCTGTCCGTTTTTCGGCCACCCAGAACCCCCTTTTTAACGCTGGTCTCTTCCCCACCTTCCCTTTTTGATTTTTAGTGACGAACTGTCCGCCACTTCTGAAAGAGGAGGTTTTTGGCCCCTGCTTTTCTGCCTTTCCGTTTTTCGGGAGTCTTTTCTTTCCGCTCCCCCTTCATTCGTCCGGGGTTCTCGCGTTTTATAAATCCTTCTTCTCTCCTTGATTCCTTTCCTTGCAGAAACCATTGCCACCTTACGCCCTCCAGCCCTTCTTATCCCTACGCCGTCTCCCCCTTGAGCACCCACGAGAAGCACCTCCCCACAGCAACCGTGTGTGAGGTGGAAATCGTAATGAACAACCTTGTCCCTTCTGTCCAGTTTTTCCGCGTCTTCAAAATGTCGTTGTTTCTTCAGCTGTTTTTTTTATGGGCCTTCCGGCGATAACTGCTCCCTATAAACCATCCACTTTTTCGCCTGCGTGGTTCCTACCGAAAGTTTTTCCGCACTTAGATTGACCTCACCAGTCCAATGACGAGTTTTTCTTCCGGTGGGTCACGACCCTAAGGCCTGGGGACCCTATTAGTTTTGGCCCAACGACAACTGAACTGTTTTGGATGCCTGCTCTCCCCCATTTCCCTCCTTTTCCCTCAAGATCCTTCTCTTCTCTTTCGTGACTACCATCCTCAAGTCAAATCTCCCCCCAAAAATATAACACCCCTGCGTCACCCAGCCATTCCCTTTATTCATTTTTCTTGAAATTACGGCCATCGAAGTCATTCCCCCCCTTCATCGCTTCTGTAGTTCTTCCCGAGGAATTTCCTCCGAAAATTGCCCCTTGTTCCGCCCCAGTCTTTTTCCTGGAGCGCCCCTGAATGAAATTCCCAGGGTTGACTCTCTGACTTTTCCCTTTTTTTTTTCCAAGTTTTTTCTCCAACCAAGCGCCCAAGGAACCTTTTTTTACCGCGTGGGGGGGTCTGCTCCCCCCGCGGCTTTCGCCCCCTGTACGGATGCTTTCTTTGTATTTTTTTCCCCACCGTTTTAGTTCCCTATTCGTTTTTTGAGGAAGAAAACCCTCCCGCCGAAATTTTACCGCCCCCCACACCCCTTTCGTCATTGGCATCGATTGTGTGAAAAGTTAGGCCCGGCGAGGGATGTTTGTCCCCCCTCGCTTTTCGCCCAATCCCAGCGTCTTGGGTTTGTACGGTGCAGGGTTCAGCATTTCTTTCCTTTTTCTCCCCGACGTTTTGTTTCTGGATTCTTTTTCTTGTTCTTGATGGGAGGAGCAGCTCTAGAGGACTTCGCCTTTTTGTTTTTCTTGGCATGTGTCAAGCTGCTTCGACACTGGCCTTTTTTTTTGCTTGTGATTTGGTGCGATCGTACTCCTTCTTCCCCTTTTTCAGCCCCAGTTCAGGTTTGCGCTTTTTTTGCGCCAACGGTTTTTCTCTTGCTTCTTTCTTTTTTGCTCAACGACGGGTAGTCAATTGCGCCTGTTTCAGGACTTGAATAATTTCCCTTTCGAGTTTTCCCCAGGCACAAGCCGAAGTTTTCTTTCCTAAAGGATGGCCCCTCTCGGAGTTTCCTAAACTTTCTTCCACGGCTTCCAGCACTTTACGAAGTATGTCCTTTCGTCTTCCCCGCATTCCTGAATATCGTTCGTTTTCAAGAGCATTCGTTTTTGATTTTTCAATTTTCCCGTAACCCTTGATGGCGATCGTTTCACCCAGGACAGGGATCTTTGGCTTATTCGGCACCGACGAGGTCCGTTCTTTCCATCGTTGCCCTTTGTCCCCTGGCCCTCCCCAAAAGCCTCTTTCCGTGCGAATCCGCGAGTAACTTCCTTCATCTTTCTTCCTCCTTTTCAATTCCGGCTCGGTCTGTCCCCCAAAACGGATCGTGCTTGTCCGTTCTGCCGCCGCCCCCTTCTTTTAAACCCACAGAAGTTACGTCCGAGATTTAGCTCGGCTCTTTTTGAAACTTGCCTTTTTCTCATTGGTGTCATATCTTTTTTTGTCAACACACATCAGGGACACCTCAGTGGCAGAGTTGACTTCTGCAGTTAAAGAAGCGAACAAAAAGTCCCCAAACTCCTTTCCGTTTTGAATTTCCTCTCTGTCAGCGGTCCTTCGTCAGTGACTTTCCTCAAAGTCTTTACCTTATCCCATCGATCAGGGGAGTTACTGACTCCACCCCAGACCCTTGTTCAGAAAGACCCTCCCCGGAGCCTTGATGGCAAAGTCCTCAGGGGAGGAACGAGCCACCCATTCTTCACCCCTCTGCGTGTCCAACTGCCAATACCTGTTCAACCTCCTGTTTTTTCCCCTTCCCCTTCAAACCACCCTTCCCCCGTGTTGCGAAGCTTGATAAAAGAGTCCTCGATTCCTCTCTGGATTTTGCTCGCCTTCATCGCTTCCGGGTAAGGGATGTCTGATCTCCGGTTTTTTACGTGGTAGTTCATTGTTAAGCAAGTAGGGCTCCGAAGGTTATTTCTTCTGTCATTTTCGTCAGGTTCAATCCCTGAGTAGCAGGTTTGAGTTAAATAGCTTTCCCTTTTTTTCCTGCGAAGAGAACGGCCACGCTATGAATATGCGGTGATCCCTCGCCCCAGTTCAAGACGGCCCACCTCGTCGCTTAGAGGAAATTAAGTAAGTTATAAATGGACAGTCCTTGATTTTTCCTTCATCAAAAGCTTTTCCTGCTATTGAATGGTCTGTGGAAGATTGTCATCCCGCGCTGA
>Ga0179593_1620460_pt1 | contig 14940 bp, 20 predicted proteins | sample CZODoug2_1_08_16_FD_185931 | JGI IMG/M metagenome (GOLD analysis project Ga0179593, IMG submission 185931) | Vadose zone soil fungal communities from Angelo Coast Range Reserve, California, USA - CZODoug2_1_08_16fungal (PacBio error correction) | ecosystem: Environmental > Terrestrial > Soil >... | reverse complement strand
CTGATGTTCCGTGGTTCCGGCCCCCCTCGGATCCCTCCCCATCTAACTCCGCTACCATTTCCCGGGGGTTTGAGAAGGCCAAAATCCGGTCTTTTCACGTCAAAGTCTCCCCTTTAAATGGTATTACCCTTTTCTTTATGACGGTTGGTAAATCTTCTCCTCTCAGATTCTACGGAGCTTCTAAGCAGGAACTGTTGATTCTCTTTCTATCCTGGTTTAGTACAATCCCGATCTTCTTTTCTAGGAGTTTTGAAGTGGCATGTTGTCATTACCAGCTTTATCCTCCTTTTTATCCAGAACGGTCGGTTTCAGGCCCCTCCTCAATCCAAACTTATCCCACTCCGTTGAAGGATCCCTCCGTTCCCCTACAAAGCCCACATCTCTCTCTTCCCCTAAGCATCTGCGGGCTGAAAAAATCTTCGCTCTTCTAACGGAGTCCCCAAAATCAAGAAGACCCCCCCTTCCACATAGCCAGTTGATATCTGCCCCTTTCCATCTTCCCCCTCCCTGTGATGGAATCCTTTCTCCCTTTCCAGCCTTTTGGGCAATTTTGTTCTCCCAGGACTTTCTCCCTTTTTGCCACCTTCGAGTCTTTCTTTCCTTTCCCGATTTAATTTTCATTGGGATCCCTTTTCGCTACGGCCATGCCTTCCGCTTCCTTCCAATGCCACCGGATTCCCCCTTTGCCCCTGCTTTCTGCTGCAACCATTGCTGTAGACAAATTCCTCGAGCAGCTCAGTTTGCTCCGGCAATCTTGAAATGTCCCCTTTTTTCTTCTGACGATCTCCTTCGGACGAAACAAGGGCTCCTGCGAGTTGTTGACGAAGGAACAGGCGGCATTCCCTAGCCTTTTTTTATCGGGAATCGTCTTTCCTTTCCCCAGTGATTTTTTATCTCTTCGATAAGGATCCAGTGGGAGTGTCCCCCCTTACCCCTTCCCGAGGTCTCCTAATTCTTCCTTGTCCCATCCGGTTTCCTCTATTTAGGCCCTTATTTTAACTAGTCTTGTCAAAGGCCTACCCGCATTTTTCCCTCATTTTCGTTCGGATGTTCCTTTTCCCCCCCCCGTCTCCCTGTTCACTTAAAACCCTTGCGACTCGACTATATGTAAGGACTTCTGCCTTCCGAGTCGTTGGAATTAGTGTTTTTATCGTGCTGACTGTAGTCCTACCCTGAGTACAAATAGCCTCGGTAGCCTTCAATCCCGACGAGATCTTCTCTTTTCCCCCAGATTTTTCCTGCGGGACACCCTCAGCAAACCAAAATCAAAACAAACGACGTTTCAAGCTTTTTTTCTTTTTTTTATTGCAGGCAAAGCAGAATTCTTCCTGCAAGCTCTGAAGCCTCCAATGTGACCGACCCGTTTTTCTTCCCCTGGTATCAATTTCGCCCGTTCCGATAGAGACTACCTTTTCCCATGGATGTTTTCACGTATACAGGTGGTCCACTAAAGACGCTACCTCCTTTTCCACTTCCCCCCCTGACTTCATTTGGATTCTCTCCCCGCCCACCTGCTCCTTCCCCCCCCGCATAGGACAATGTTTTTTTCCCACCCCCTGGGTTTCCCAAACTCTTTTTGCGCTTGACCTTTCCCTGGGATGAAACCGTTTTGAATTCCGCCCTATTTCGCCCGAAGAACACCAAAAGTCCCTTTTCTGTCGTTCTCCCGCTATCAGGTTGCCTCGGTGTAAGTCTTCTGTTGGCGCGCCGCCTAAAGGTCCCCTTTCCGTGCTTCTCGTTACTTTTTTCGCAGCCCTTCCTTTTTTTTTTTCCACCATCCTTGAACCATCGTCCAAAGACAAAAGGATTCCTCCGGGGTCATGTTCCCCCACCCACCCTGTCTTTCTCGGTCTCTTTCTGATTCACATTTCTTTTCCCCCCTGTTTTGTGGTTTTTTTCTGGCTCGGGTCCCGTCATTTTTCCTTCCCCCGGTTCTCGTAAAGGAGCATTTAACCCTGCAGTCCAGAAGTTTTCACTGCTCTTTTTTTTATGCCCTCTTTCTTGTCGATGGCGTCGAGCGGGGAGGCTTCTTTTCGTTTTTCTGGTCCGTGCGGCGGCGTCTACACCTCTCTCCACACCGCAGGCCTGCTTCGACTGCTTCCCTTCTTTTTTTTTATCACGGAGCGAGTTTTCGGGCGGCCCCACCAGCGTGCATATATGATTCTCGGACTGCGCTATAAGGCTCCTCTTCGCCTCTCGTGTCTTTTTTTTTTCTGCCGCAATCAAGTTTCTTTTTGCCTGCAACCAGCGTCTTACCCCCCTCTCTCTTTCCCCTCATCTTGGTGTTGTGATTCTTTTATCTCTTAAATCGGCGTGTGCCACCCCTTGATTTTTTTTTCCCTCAGCCAGGAAACGATCCCCCCCGAGCGGATGCAGGGCTCCTGAGGGTCCCATTAGGACTCACAGATATTCGTGTTTTCCCGCCTAAAATCGCTTTTACCAACTGGGTCCCTTTCCCTCTTTCTCAGGCCTGGACGTGTTCATGGCTTTTCCAGTTTCAAGAAAGCCCTATTCCCACGCGTCCCGCAGACCTCTATAACACGCTCGCCAGCGCACCCCAAATCGGTCACAAGCCTCCCCCCCCTCTCGAGTGTGCCTTTTTTTCCCCCTCCCTTCGCCGCAGTTTTTCCCATTCAGAGGACGTCCTTTTTTCAGCGCCAGTGGTTGTCCAGAATGTGAATTCTGATCCTTTTCCCTCTTCCCTATGCCGTGCGGGTTCCTTGCCAGGTCCCCTTTCTCCTCGAGCCGGTGTTCTCCTATGTTTTCAATGATTTCTCTGAATGCTGATTCCTTCAAGAAATGGGATGGAAGCTGACCCTCTTTCTGCAAGCCGACATAGACTATCAACTTTCTCCTCCTCATGGACCGCCCGACTTGAATTCTGGTGGGTTTTCTTCTTTGCGGAAATTCCCTTGTTTTGTAACTCCATGCCCGTTCGTGCCCCCTTTTGTTCCTCTTTGTGGCATCGCATGCCCCTTTTTCCTTTGATTATGCACGCAGGTGGGCGGGGGTACCGCTCATCCCTCGGTTGAGAAAGGTTTTTTTTCTTTAACAGGGAGGTAGCCTCATTTCCGGTATTCTTTTCTTCCGGTTCGGGCAACTGGGACTTTCTCAGATCGCGGACAACCGCGACTTTTTCCCCTACGACCAGGGGTCCTCTTTACGGGCTCGATTAATTACTGTCCACGAATTCTGTCTTCTCCCAACGAGTTCCCGATCTCTCCTTTTTCTTTGTTGGCGTCGCTTTTTCCCGCAAAAACAACGTAAGTTTTCCGAGTGGCATCCCGCACCCTTCCTACAGAGATGCCTTCAGGAAGCCCTGCCGCGACCCGGTCTCTTTACCCGTCCTCCCCGAAGCATCCGTCCAATTTTAATCAACTACGACAGTCTTCCCTTCCCCTCCCGATAGAAGGTTTGGCGACTATGAACAGGGAGACGCCCCCCCTCTCCTGGCCCGACAATCCTTCCGACTCGGAACTCTCGGGAAGTTCCTTTGACAAGAACATCTCCCAGCTCATGGCCGAAAACCCAACATTTTCCTCCCTTTTCTCTTTGGCAGCATCAGGAGCCTCCCCTGTACGACCTGGAGTGACCGCCCCTGGATCCGGACTGGCTCACCAAGCACGGAAAATTCGTCCCCTCTTCTCTTTTCCGCTTCGCTGGTCCCCTTTTTTTTTTCGGAGGTTCCCCCTTTCCCTGCCGGTTTCGTTCCCTCTTGAAATCGCCAGACCCCCTCTTTCAGATACCGGCCCCAAACGAGAGGCACCCTTCTCTTTTTCACAGCGATTCCACAAGTCGCTTTTTTTCGGCAGCACGAAGGAAACTGGACTTTTTTTTTAATGAGAGTTTTCTCTTTTTTTTTTTCCAAAGCGAATCTTGCTTCTTTCCTCGGGCTCCAATGATCGGGCCTCCTGTAAAGTGGAACCAGAGATTGTAAACTCCGGAAAAACTTCTTTTGAGAGAGAAAAAAGGAACTCCAAACTTCAAGCCACAGGAGATCCCCTCTGCAAGCGAGTTTCCTTTCCCATGGTTCCCCTTCCTTCCGTGGCGGGCGGGGGAGTTGAGGTTCCCTTCTTTTGATAATCGCGCTGTCTTTTTTCAACCCGCATTCTTAATTGGACTTTAACGGAGTGTTGCGGTGTCTTCCACGGACCTGCTCCTTCCTTAACGGCTTTTTGATCAGTTTGGCCTGACCCAACGTTGTCAGAGGACTCTTCTCTTGATACCTGAGTCGGGAACGTACGGACAAACCTCTTCCGATTCCCGAGTGAGGAAACCTTTTTTCCGTCCACCTTCTTTTGCGAAGGCACTTCCGACTTTTCCTGATTATGGGATGCGGTTTTTTTCCTCGTGCTAGGGACCCCTCCAGGAAATTTCTTTCCTCCCACCTAGTACCACTTTGGGAACCTCCTTTTCGGACCCTACGCTTGGTCGGCCAACATACCCTGTCGGAGTCGATTTCTTTATCTTCCGTTCTCTTAAACGGGCCGGCCTGTAGTTTGGCCTCAGAAACTCCCCCCTTTGAACCTTTTCACCGAGTGCCGCGATTTATTGTTCTCTTCCCAATCAGCATCTGTGGAAAAAATGCCTCCAGGGCCTTGAGCAGTATTTTTCACTGTGTCCAAAGATCATTTAAAGTCTTTTGAACACCCCAAGGAAATTCACAATAACATCTTGCTGGATGGTATTGTTAACTGTTTGGAGGCACGCCTTATCCCGATGAGGCCCCCTTCATTCAGAGTTTTTTCCTTCGATGAAACCCTTTGTGTAGAAGGGTCCCCGGGCGCCTCTCTTGAGATTTGGATTCTCTAACAGGCTGTTGCGGTTTTTTTTTTGATTTTCCTCCGCTTAGGTGAGAAGCATCCCTGATATGGGAACTTAAGTTGGATTTGACGAAAACAGACTGGGCGATTAGACGTTAAAAAGTCCCCATCCCCCCCCCAATGGAACATCCGAACCTTTAGGAAGCATTCCCAAATTCTTAGTCCCTCTTCCCGGGTTTTTTGGCTCATTCCCCAAATCTAGCTCAAATATCACGTTTTTTATGAGAGGTGTCTCTTCCCCTCTTATTCTTTTTTTTCCTTGTTGTTGATTGGGATCCCCCAACCGAGACTTCTGGATCTTTTCGCGATTTTGAAGGTCGAGTCCGTTTTTCCCCCCTCCCGACCCCTTCCAGCTCATTAATGCTTCCCTTTTACGGTTGTTCTTTCTAGGATTGAAACCAGTTTCAGCATACCTTCTTTAGTAGCACTACTTCCTTTCTAGTGAGACGTCCCCATTCCAAGCCTCTGCCCCGTTGCCCGGCGCGTATCTTATTATACGACTCCGGACCTTAGACACTCGGGCAGCTGATCAGACGAAGCTCTAGCGCAACCCCCCGTGTCGCTTGACGACCTAAATGATGTTCTTCCTCCTGTCAGTACCCTTTTACCCTGCCCCCTTTTCCGTCTTAAATCCCCCCCCCCACATTAACATCCATATTCAGCAGCGGGTCAGTGGGTTTTTTTCCTTTGTGTTTTCAAACATTCCTTTAACGGTTACCCTAGGTACCTTTCGGGCTTGTCTGTACTCTCACTTGCCTCCCGAGCTTAGGTCAGGGCACCCCCCTCTGTACCTGCGGACTTTTACCGAAAACATAGCATTTTTTGTCATGGAATGTTAAATCTTGTGCTTCTTGCGAAAAAAAAAGCCTCAGGTATGAGGGTACCAGTCTGGCTCCCGATGATACCCACTAAGACTAAGTCAAGCCTTTTCTTGAGCACTGGACCCCTATTTGTTTTAGTAAAAGTCGGTTCCCCCCCCCCCCAGGTTTATTCACTTCGTCCTCAAGGAACTTTCTGCCGTGTTTCCATTAGTTGACGGTATCCGTTTCTCCAATAGTCTCCTTAATAAGGTTCGGTTTCAGACGTACTCTGCCGGAAAAACTGTTTTCGGTAGCCCTCCTTTTCGTTACGCAAAGAGGCGGGCACCCGCTCGGAACCTCGGCTGCTCTCTCCGTCCCCAGCTTCCCCTTCCTGAGCAAGATTTTTCCTGCTTTAGCCCCCCTCCCCCTTCCAAAGGAGCAAAGCCTTTGCAGTCCTCGTAATGGCGGATTCACCGGAAAAAGCACCAGCGCCTTTTTCAACTCTTCCTCTTGGAAAAAATACTCTCTTGCTTCTCCTTTCCGGAGAAGCCTTCCGACAGGACTAGCTTCCCCAAATAGATTATTTCGGAAACACCGGGAAATCCGTCGAGGAAATGAGAGAAGTGAGGGATCTCTTTTATTTTACTGTTGCCTTTCTAGTTTATTTTCCGTAATTATGCCCCATGACGTATATCTTTTCCTCCTTATCAGGCTTTTAGACACTATTTTTTCCTTTTGAATGCCATTGCTTGAGACCCTCCCATTCTCGTCAAGTGTATTTTCACTTTTGCCCAGAAACCTTCCCCCCTTCCCCCCCCCCTTTTCGCACACCTTCCCCTTTTTGTAGACAACCTATTCAGTTTGTTTTGGGGACGGCCCTTTCTTCAATCCTGGAACAGGGTCTCTTGCTTCCAAGTCTCTACTACACCCCCGGTCCCCTCCCCTCTTTCCGACCCCCTCCTTGCCTCCCCCGGCCAGCTACATTCCCTCGGGACCCCGGTTTAGGCTGACGTTTCCTGCTTTGTTTCGAGGTCTCTCTCAGGGACAGTGGGTCTTTAGGAGAAGGAACCTGCAGGGAGGAAGTTTAGGGATGTGCAAATGAACATACACCTGTACCCTAAGACCTTTTTACTCTTCGTTTAACTGTTCCCAACTTCCCTCCCCATAGAAGTTCAATTCCTTCCCCCTCCCCCCCCCCTGTCTTTGTACTTTTCGGGAATAAACCTTTTAAGTATCAACCCAAAGGTTATATACCACTTGTACTTCTTCTTTTTTTCTCTTCTCCTGGAGTTCTTCATTCGTGTTGTACGGATGATTTTTTCCTTACCCTTCAAACCCCACCCTCAGAGGGTCTTCCAGGTGCTTCCGTCAGCTGTAATATTCTCTCCTTTCCCTATTCTCGTCCCTAGTAAAAAGAACTTTTTTTGAAGGACCGTTCACTAAAAACACCCCGTTGCAACCCCCCAAGAACCTCGCGATTAGTTTCCGATGGTTATCAAGTTTGCGAAATGGTATCCAATATAAGGAGCAGGCTTCCCGGCGCTAAGCTCAAAGCCGAAGCTCCAATCCATAGGGGAAAAGATAAGACGGGGCTCCATTGACGGCATTTCGCTTCTCCCTCCGATTGTTTATGACCTTCCGTCCAGGGGTCCGACCCTGAGACTTTTCCCTCCGGGACAACAACGGAACCTTCTAACCTCCCCACCAGGTGAACTTTTATCAAGAAGTCTTTCTCGGATCCCCACACCCCTGTGCGGTCCCCCCCAACCGAGTTCCATGGGCTTCCACACTTAGTGCTTTGCGGACCCCAACTGAGTTGGCTCGATGGCCTTGAGTTCCAATCCCCAACCGCCCCTTCACTCCACTTTTCCGAAGAAACCCCAAAAACAACTCGGTAGGATTTTCTTTTTTGGGATGGGTCTGTGATATCTGCGCCGGGTACTTCGTATTGTGACCCGACTTATGTTCCCATCCCAATTTGAGTTAAATCTTTTCGCTATCGGCCCAGCCCCCCCCCTCACCAAACAATATTACAAGTTCGCCGCTCGATGCCGCAGGGTCCTGATGGATCCTCTTTTGATCGGATTCCTAATTTCAGCGCCCTCTCCTACTGGCGTGCTCGCCGCAGGAGTCCTATGAATTTTTCAATGCGGAGACCCTCATCGCACGGATGGCCACACCGAGGAACCTGCTTGCAGATTTTTTTTTCCTTGTTCGTTTTGTCTCTTTTGCGTCTTTTCTTCCTTTCTCGTGACGCCGTTTTTTGTCGCTTACACTTATAACCCGTCCAGGCCTGGAATAACAGCATTAGCACTTTTGTGAGTTTTCGGGCGGCCGTCACCCTCTCATTTTTTTTCGGCTAAATTATAGGACCTTTTCCTCCTAATCTTAGAACTTACTGGCTGGTGATGATGCCGGCAATTTTTTTCTCTTCCCCAAGCGATCTTCTTACTCCTCCTAGTTGTTCTCGATGTAGGACGGTAATCGGCGTGTTGCTCTTTTTACCTTTTCCCCTTTAGCCTTCTAATACACCCTTTGTCAGATGCTTCCGTCCTGAGAGGTCCATAATTTGCCGACTCCCAAGATATTCGTGTGACTCCTCTTTTGGGACCTTTTTTCCTTTTTGTCCCCTTCCTTTACGTGTTGCCCGAAAGGTGTAAGCGCCGCGAGCCTCTCCCCTTCCCCCATTGAGTTACCTTCCCTCCCTTTCCCAGACCCCTCTTGACATACCTCGGGAACTGCCGAGGTCCCTCTCTTTCGGCGCCGCCTTCCTTTGAGCCATCCACACCGTCGCCAGTGGGAAAATTCCTCCTTTCCCTTTTCTTCAGCCGAAGCCTCTCTTCTTCCTCGCTGACGCCGGCGGCCTTCCTTATTCCCTCTTTTTCTGCGAAGACTTCGCTGTTCCGGAAATGGGGATGGAAGCGGAAACCCCTTTTTTTCTCAAGCGACATTCCCCCCCCCTGCGCAAACCGACCCTTAATGACCCCGAACCTTTTTTGGTTTTTCTTCGGCATCCCCTCGGAAGTCACCCGTTTGGTTGCTAGTCTCCCATGCCCGTTCGCCGGTCCCCTTTTTTTCCCCCTCGCAAATTTTTCCTCTCCCATGTTTTCTATGCGGGGGGAGGTGTATTGTTTTTTTTGGGGGAAACTCCTTTTTCACAGGGACTCGCATTTTTGCCCAGGAGTGCGTTTTTTTTTTCCCCCCTGTAGTACGTGGCCTCAGTTTCTTCCTTCTCTCTAGCGGACAAAACCGCGAATTTCCATTCTCCCCATTGATTTTTGTCTACCCGAGCGCTGACATCCTGCTCCTTCTGCTTTAATTCGTTCCCCTCCCTTGTTCCCGTTTTGCTTTGGTTGGCTGGCTTTTTTTCCCCCCGTCCCCCTCTTGCGACTTTCGCCCCGAAGGATGAAGATGAATAGCTTCTCTCTCACTAGAGTCTTTGTCCTTTAGTCTAGGGACGACAGCAGCCTCCCTCCTTCATCCTCCTGATAAAAGATCTTCTAAGAAGGCCGAAGTCTCCCTCGTGGAGCTTTTCTGGGTCTCTTCCGGTTTAAGGACAGGATCTGGATATCTCCTCGGGATACAAGACCATCTTCCCCTCTCCGTGCTTGATCCCCCTACCTAAGTGTCAGGTGGGAGCATCACCACAGTTTTTAGGTTACGTCTATTTTCCACGGATCATGAGCTCCCTCCCCCAAGCAAGGACCGTTCCTTTAACCCCGTTGCTGTGATCTTGCGGCCGTTCCACCGCGCCGATGAACGGTTTCGTCCGGCTTTCTCCTTTCTTCCACGAATTTCTGCCTCCCGCTCCCCCCAAAAAGCGCTGCCTTTTGTCTACAGCCTCTCCTCAAGGAGCCGTGTCCCCATCTGGCAGAAAGCAGGGCTCCTTTCCCCGCTAGGTTGTTAGCTTTTTCGGAGCGTCCCACCCTCATGGAGCGGCTCCTTGGGCCCCCCCTTCCAATTAAAGCTGGCACCACTTCGAAGGTGCAGCCTCCCCTTCACACTTCCTGGGCTTTTTCCCTTAACCCCACCAACCAGCGGGAAAAGCAAACGGCTTCTCCTATTTTTTTCCTTATGGGGGGGGTTTTGGTGGGGGGAAATGTGACTCTCAAACTGGATATCTGGCTTTCTTTTTTTACCTCCGTTCCATATCCTCGCGCAGCGAGTATTTTTTCAACCCTTCTTTTCCCGGAGATGTCCCCTATGTGTACGCGATCCGGCAACGTTTGCTCCTTTTTGTGACAAGGTGTCCCCTGCTTCCTCTTTCTCCACTTGAACCAGCCTCGATTCCGCATCGTGCTCGCCTCTCTCCCCCGACGGAAGTCTTCTTTCCCTCGATCACCTATTCCGGAGTTTTCCTCTGGCGGAGAATCGATTCCTTTCCTATTGAACCAACCGTCTTTTTCAGTTTCTCGGTGTTTTCAATCCGGGGACTTTACAACAGCCGGCTCTATCAACACATTTCCTGGTAGCGGAGTTCGAGACTTTACCTGCTGGTCTTTTTCCTGCACTTTCTGTCTGGGTTAGAAGCACGAGTTTGAAAATCCTTTCTTCTTATTTGTCCCCAACGATGCGACCGACGTGACTTACCTGCCGCTCGGCTTGCCTGTCTCCCCCCACGCTCACTCTGCCACTTAAGTGCGGTTTCCCCCAACAAATCCTCCTTACTCTCCTTTCATCTTTTAACGGTGGAGGCTCTTTTTTTATCCCGCCGATGCGTCCTTCATCCTTGTTCTTTTGACCCGGTGCTCTTCCTCCGGGCGACGAGTTCCTTATGCTTCTTCCCACTTCACATGCTTGTTTTTGCCTGGCCGGAGCCCTTCAGTACGCAGCCCCTCTTTCTATTTCTCCTTTCCGTTGTGATGGAAAACAGACGTAGTTGCTTCTTGAAAAACTCCTGATACAAGAACACCGTCCGTTCCCAAATTCGTCGGCCAGGGCTTCTCTACTGCAGGTGGATCTTTTCCCGACCTTTTCGAGGGTTTGATCCCGTGCTTCTCTTTTCCTCCTACTATTTTTTCTTTTTCCCCCCGTTGATCTTTGAGCGAGAGTTGAATTTTATGGCCCCCGTGCCGTATTCGCGTATTTCCTTTTCCGGAATTTTGCTTTCTGATTTTCTAGGCTCCACTTGACTTTTTTTCGATCTGAGTAAATTCCCCCGTCTTTGGGCAAAGGTTTTTCATCTCGTGCATCCATGATTCTTTTTTTCTCTCACCGCTTTTCCAATCTTCTCCTCTCCTCCATCCCGCATATCAATCTTTTTTTGCTGATACACTCCTTTGTTTTTCTCAAGCACAATTTGACTCAGTTCCGAAGAGTTTTTCCCCCCCTTTTTTTTTCCTTAAAACCTCCCCTCACTCTTTTCCCCCACGAGGGTTTGTTCCTTGAGTGTGCCTTTTCCCCAGGATTTACCCCCTTTTTTTTGCAGAATCAAGGTACTGCGTTGGATTTTTCCCCTGACACATCGAATGGTCTCCCTTTCCATCCTTGTGGTTGTCCTACCCCTAAATCCGCCGCTTTTTGGGTTTCTGGAGCCCCGCCCTACAGCATTATTTCACCCATACGCCCTCCATCCCTCCCGGGAGGTGTTGAGCAGGCACCCCTTCACTTCGGTTCCGGTTCACTTGGTCTTAAAGATTTTTTCTTTTTTTTTTTTTTTTCCCTTCTTAGTTGCTTCCTTAGTGCCTTCCTCCGTACTAGGTGATCTTAATCCGGTTTCTTCCGAAAGATGAGCGGAATAGTTTTTGGTGCAGCGTGTCTTACCCAGTTCCTCCCCGGTAGTCCTGACAATTTTTCCCCCTCCTTTGGCTCCCCTCTTTCCGGTAATTTTACACATCTTTTACTTCCCCCCCCCTCTCCGTTTCCCCGATCCTCGTGTTGAAAAAAATACTCGCTGCCTTTATATGTTGTAAAAGAGGTACGCTGCAGCCCTCTCCCAGTTTCCCTGTTCCCTTTCCATATCGTCTTTTTAAGTTCTGTTTATTTTCCACGCTTTTGTTTCCTGCCCTTCTCGTTTCCCAGGAAGTGTCCTTGAAACCCCTTTCTTACCTTTTCCTCATGGCCCCTCTTTCCGCTTAAGGGCCGCTTTCCGATAACCCCGGAGTTAAGGTTCGCAACTTTTTTCCTCGAATTGTCAGGCTACTTTTATGCTTTAGACCCCAAATCAATCTTTTTTAGGCTGAGTTTCATCTTCAAAGCGGGAAGATTTTTTTTTCCCGAAAACCCTTTCCTCCATTCGGAGAGGTGGTCGGCAGCCCGGAAGGACCTTTTTTAATCGGTTTCCTTCCTATCGTTTTTTGCCTCTCTCTCGACTCAGTTAGTCGTAGAAAGTACCCCACCCAGGCGTAAGTGCCTTCCCTGATTTACCACCTTAGTTCTCATTTAAAAGTTTTCGCCATCTCTGGTATATGGCAAGGTTCCCTCCTTTTAAAGATTCGAGATTGTCAGTTTTTTCCCCTTTTTTGATTACAAGTTCTCTCCTTCTTAACTTCTCCTTTTGATCCTGTTTTTTCTTTATAGGTGGGGCGTCCATTCTCGTCCCCTATAAACTGACTCTCGTCGCTCCATTTTTCCTTTCGAGATTTCTGCATAGTCAACTGCCTGCCGTCCCTGTCCCCGCAAAAAAAGGACGAAAAAAGAGGATTTTCTCCTTTTGGAACTTCTCCCCATCACTTCCAGCTAGCAGTGGGAACCCGACCGCGGGGAGGCCCCTTTTTTTTTTCGCAGGTTGTCCGCTCTTGTCCAAGGACAGGTGCTGTGTGTGAGGCAACCAGTGAATACTCCGGACTCTTTTCACCTTTTCCAACCTTTTTTCAACGATATTCTCATTTCACCCCCCAATATACCCTTCCTTCAAAGTTTCCTCGATGACACATTTAGCAGAACAACCTTTTTTCGGGTTTTCTTCAAATCCCCGGGTGAATTCCGACCGTACATTTCGAAGTTAATTAACTGTCGGGTCCCTTATTGGCGAGCCCCTCCTTTTCGTGCGCCGTTAAAGTCAGTTTTCTCAACAGGTTTCTCCTTCCCCTTTCCATCTTCGCGCCCTTTCTGCCGCTCCACCAAACTTCCCCCCCTTTGTCCCGAATCGCGTGCAGGTCCTTTTCATGTTCCCCATACAAGATCGCTTCGGCTTTCCTTTTTAATTGCTTTGCCGTTCTGGGTGGGGTAGGTGTGCACCTTTCCGTCTTCGTAAAAGGAGCATGGAACACCTCTCTTTCTTCTCTTTTCGATGTGCTGGTCTTCGAGGGACTTTTTTTTGGGTCATCCCAAACTCTAATGACACACCCGGTCAAGCCGGAGGCACGGTCTTTTCAGTTTTCGGGCGGCCTAACCCAGTTTGTCTTTCTTCCCCCTCCCCACTCTTCTCTTTTTTTAGTTTTCCTGGCTGGGATGTCTCCAAGTTTACGGGCAGCTTGTCCCAGTCAACTCTTTCTCCTTCCTACCCCATCTCTCTTTGTTGTTGTCTTCCTTTTTTTTTTCTGCGGCTTTTTCCTGATTGTCGGATATCCTTACACGATGCAAGCCTCTAATTTCAGCCGATCCCATCCCTTCCTGCAGCACCGAAAACTTTCGCTTCTCCCCCTTTTCCTTCTCCTTGCTGTGATGTTTCTAAGGTGTCCTCTCCTCCTCTTCTTCTACACATTGGCCGCCACCGCTCTCCAGTCTGACCAGCAACCTCTTTGAAAGTCCTCTTTCATTTCCTTAGAGGGCGCAGACGGTGTTCCTCTCCTCCTATATCCACAGAGCCGCGCCAGTGGGAATGTCCCGAAGCGCTAATATTTCAGGCGGGGATGTTTTCCTCGATTTCGCCTTCCTGACGGTGGTCTGTACCTCTTTTTTTTTCCTTCTTGTGGAGAGGTTTTCACTTTCTCTTTTCCCTCCTATTTGAAACCGGATTTCCTCTCCACTCCTCAATAGACGGCCAACGAAGAGCGCCCTCCCCTTTACCGCCGAACAGTGAATTCTTTTTTTCCTCAAGGTAGGTGCTTTTTCTGGAACCCCTCCTTTCTTCTTAATCCCCCCCCTTTTTTTTTTTCTCCATGTGGCCTTTTTGAGCTTTCTTGGCGGGGGGTGAAATTGAAAGTTCCCTTTCTCCTCTTTTTTTAGTCCCCCGCCCGGTAGGTATTCCCCCCCCCTCTCGGGAATTTATAAGATCTTCCCCTCTCATCAAGTCCGGTCCGTCCCCCTCTTTCTCAGAGGCCCCTCTGCCCACCGTAACCCTCCGCAGTGCCTGCAAATTCCCCTTTCCAAAATTTCCTCTTGTTTCTTCTTTTCTTTTTTGGCCCAGACCTCGTGGTTCTATTTGAAAAGACCTTTCTAAGAGAGAGGAGATGACTAGTTTTTTCAGGCACCTTTTTTTTTCTAATTGTCCCTTCTTCTTACTCCATGCTTTCAAGCCCCCCTACATCCCCTCGGAAATAAAGCCCCTCATGAAGGCCGACCTTTCTTTTTTCGTCCATTTTCCCAACGGAAAAATTTTCTCCCGATCTTCCTTTTGAAGGTCCCCTTTTCCCCCTGTAAAAGCGAAGGGACTACCCTTCCTTCCTTTTCCATTACGGTTTTTCATATTGATTAACTGACTTTTAAGAGTCTCTGAGCGAATTTTTCAAATCAGCCTAAACACGCCGATTTCCCGATCGGATGGAGTGTTTTTTTGGAACCACCCTTTCTTTCCGCCTGTGAATCGCAGCTCCCCTCTTTACAGACTCATTTAACCCCTCTGAAATACTCCTCAGCGCAGGATTTTGCAAATTGACAAATCTGGCCCTCTTTGACGCTTTGGAGAGTTTATTCTCCCTCTCCCCCCCCCCTTTTTTATGACTTCCTGCGGTTTTCTCTTAGGCCTTCCTCCCCTTTTTATAAGCGAAGGTGTCCTACGGAACAATTCCTGGGAGACCTTCCCTTTAACCCAGGACCTTCCCCAAGAATCACTACCTCTCTCTGGCGACCCCCCCATCTCTGAGTCTGTTCCCGCCCCGCCCCGCCCCCCTTTTCTTCTCTCACCGATCAAATGGCTCTTCCCCTGAGGGCGGCCTGCCTTTTCCCTATCCTTTCTTCTTACTTCTTGCTGAATTTGAATCAATTGAACGGAGGTTTTTTTTGAACGTCCTTTCCGGCACTTCCTTTTTTTCGTGGCCTGAAACGTGTCAAATCCCTCCGTCTTCTAGAAGGAGTCCCGCAGCCACCCCCTCTCCCTCTTGGAAAGCGATTTCTCCTTTCCCCAGGACCTTGAGCCACCCTATCCTTCTTTTCTCTCTTCTGGAGAATAGATGAAAGCAAACGATTTCCCCCCTTCAGAAATTTTTCTTTTTAAC
>Ga0179593_1531748_pt1 | contig 14940 bp, 16 predicted proteins | sample CZODoug2_1_08_16_FD_185931 | JGI IMG/M metagenome (GOLD analysis project Ga0179593, IMG submission 185931) | Vadose zone soil fungal communities from Angelo Coast Range Reserve, California, USA - CZODoug2_1_08_16fungal (PacBio error correction) | ecosystem: Environmental > Terrestrial > Soil >... | reverse complement strand
TCCCACTCGGGAAGTCTTTTTGTATCCACCTCACCTGGTTAGGGTTCAGTTCGTGGGCGTCGTCGCGAGGAATATTCCTTTTCAATTGACCCGCTGAGCCTCCCTTTGTCTTCTGTAAAAGAACGCCGGAGTCCCTTTCCCTTTCCCGATCTCTCCTTTCGGCGACAGGATTCCTTCCCTCGATTGCCAAACCCCCGAGTCGATGTGCGTACTCTGGAGTCGCTTTTTTGCCAATCAAGGCCATTCCGTGCTCTCAGCGATTTTTCAGAGCGCCTCGCTTTTCTTTTTGCAGAGAGGTAATGTCATTAGGGCTTTCCCAGAGTTAATTACGTGCCTGCTCTGTATACCCCCTACTACAGGCTCTTATCATAAGGACAGCCCACTCCTGGTTCTGAAGGAATCTTTCCTTTTTTTCAACTCTTCTCCGATTTTCAAAAGGAGGCCACTCCCTGCTTCTTCGAGGAATTCTCCTGATACGACCTTTGTAAAGCGTTTTTTTTCGCTTCTGGACCGAGGTCTCCCTCCAACCCGACCCTCTTCGGCGGCAGATAGGACGAAGTTTTAGGCCTTCTTGGTTGAAGGGAGTTTCCCTTTCCGGGAGTAATCCGGGAGAGTCGGGGTCGTCCCCCCCCCCCTTCAGAAACGGGTTGGGGTCTCTTCCCTTCCAGCTCAATCCATTCTCGGTTTGCCTTTTCCTGTCGACGAGCCTTGCGTTTCCCTCGCCGCCCTATAGGGAAGCAGAGCGTCTTTTCCCGTAGCGTCGCTCTTTTTTTTTCACTCCCCGCCGAGGCAGTGGTTACCGGGTCACCGGGAGGGATCCGGGCCTTGGTTTCCCCCTCCCTTTTTTTCCAGTTTTCCTTTCCCCATCCGCCTCTTATGCACCCAATCACGGGAGCCCAGTAAGAGTTTTTCCGGGTTACCGTTTTTGTCCTTTTTCTCGATAGCCAAGGCCCCGGCCTGCTCACGACTTGTACTCTTCTTCCGGAACAGTCCCTCTTATTGTCCACGATGTTCCAGAATCCGGCCAAGTCGATTTTTCTGACCCTATCGGACCCCCCTTTCTGAACCTCGATCGGCCTCCCCGGGCGCGGAGATCTTCCCGTCTTTCTTGCGGACGAATCATTCTTTCTCCCATCCGGTTTTCTCCTTTCTTTTTCCTTGCTAAGACAAGGGTCCGGATTCCTTTCCTCCCCCCCGCGACGAGTGGCCTTCGCTTTTCTTTCATTCTTGCACAATTTTTTTCCTGTCGCGCACTCCTCCCCCTTGTCGCGGGCCTTCCTTTCCCCGGTCGAGACTTTTCACTGCCGTGTCGGCCTTCCGTCTGGATGGAAATCCAAGCTCTTTGATCCTGTCCTTGCTTTGTTCCCCTTCTTTATGGTCCCCAACCGAGCATGTTCTTTTCGTTTTCCCTTCGGATAGTTTCCCTGTTTTGTTTTACTCCGTTCCCATCGGGCCGCCGCTGGGATTTCTTCTGTGGCGACTCTTCTCTCTGAGGATTCAATGAGATCGATTGCTGGCCCCCTCCCTGCCTTTACTTAACGAATTCTCCCTCTTCTCTCATCTCTATCTTTCTCCTCCCGTTGTTGTTTCTCTATTCCGTTTGCCTCTCTTCCTCTGTTTTTTGCCGCTTCGTTGGTGCGTGCCGACGACCATTCTCCTTTCCCCTCCATCGTGACGGATCCTCCCTTCTTTTTTTTTCTCCCAGCGAGGGCACGATTTTGTCGCGATGACCAAAACCCCTTTTTTCAGCGGTATCCCCTTTCCTCCTCTCTTCTGCCCGACGAGCACCGACCCTCCTTCCCCCTTGCCCTGATCCAATTTTTTTTCCTTGGATTACCAGACCTCTTTCGAAGGCGACCACTTTATGCCCCTCGCAATTTCTTTCTTTTCCGTTTTTCCCGGTGGGGGAGCGTCGTCGAAGTGCTCTTTTTTTTTCCCGACTTCCCTTCCCCCCGGCGATCAGGAGACTTGTTTCTTTTTCTGCGCGGATCCCTTCTTTCTTTGATATCCTGCCTTATAAGCCGCCGGCTTTTTTCCTTCCTCCATCATGGATTCGTTCCCGTAAAAATCTGCCTGGCGGTAGATACTCCCGATAGCTCCCTTCTTTTTCCAGTCAGGTATGCTGCGGTTTCCTTTCTAGTGGCAAGGACCTCCTTCCTCTCCGTGGCCGGAAGTTTCCTTTGTGAGATTTTTTTGCTGTTTTTTTTCGTAGTGCTGTCTTTATAGGCCAAGGGGAACTCTTCGCTAGGATTTTTCTTTTTCCATTTGGTGCTCAGAGAAGGGTTCTTCCGTCTACGGGCTTCGTGGAGGTTACCTCTTCCCTTGAACTTACCCCTCTTGGTTCGGGTGGATCGTCATCTTCCCCTCCTCACCTCGTCTTCGACGAAGCGCTCTTCTTTTCGTCCTCTTCATGTAGTTTAGGTCCTTCCCTCTTCCGAGATGTTTTTCTCTCCCTGGGGGTACCCCAAGGATTATGGAACTTGGGGAAGCCGCGATCCCTCCTGGAGGCGAAAGCGCCTACTAGTGAGAAGGCCTCTCTTTTAGATCTTTCTTCCTTTGGGTGGCGAAAAGACCTTTTTTTGCCGCCGCTCCCTTCCTTCCACCCTTATCGCCTTATCTCCTCTCTCTTCCCCCCTTTCGCCCGGGTGGTTCCTGATGAAGGGGGACGATTCTTCTAGTCCCTTCTTCCTTTTCGTTTTGGATTAATGAGGAAGAACGGTGTTTTTTTTCTACTTAGAGCAGCTCTTTTAAGGAATGGACCGCTTTTCCCTTTTATGACAGAGAGCAGAGCTCTCGGACGGTTGGTTTTTTTGACCGAGGGCATGGCCGTTATGTGCGTGAAGCTTCGCACCATCCTAGAGGGTATTTTTCTGCCCAAATTATTCCCGTTTAAGGTAAGGGAAGGGAGCGTACAGGAGAGGGTAGAGAAGCTTTTTTTCTTTCGTTGCATGGCCTCCTACTCATTTTCACACACGGTCATTTAAGTTTGGAGGACAATGACGTGTAGAGTCACTTGTTGTGAAGAAAAGAAACAGGGTAGGCTTCTTTCCCCCCCCCAAAAAACCGCCCCCACCCCCCCCCCAAAAACACCCACAAACCCCACCCCCCGCCCAAATTTTCTTTTTGTTAGATACTCACACCCCCCCCCCCCTCCCCCTAAACCCCCCCCCCCCCCCTCCCCCCTTCACCCCAATGGAGGCCAGCCGTTTTTCATCTCTATCTTTTTCTTCTTCGAGGATATTAACCCGTTTGCTTGGCCGCACGAAGAAGACTTATTCGTTTTCCTTCCCTTTCCCTGCTCTGCGCTTAAGATGGACATCTTCCACTGAAGGTGAGCAGCTTGTAATACTTTCAACGAAGTCTTAAACTTCCTCTGTCCACCAGGTATTTTCCCTTTACAGGTCTTCGTAGGCGATGCTTTCCCCTTTGCGTGTGGGAACAGATGCCCCTCTTCCTTTCTGTCTTTTCGATACACTCATGCACCGGGCCCTTCCTCCCTTTCTCTCGAAGATCTTTTTCTTACCTTCGAGTCCTGCTCTCTTTACTGAGGAGGGACACCGCGACAGTCCCTTCCCCCCCCTTCCGTTCACGCCTTGACGTAGGACTCTTCCCTTCCCGGTTATCAGTGCTTTTTTACCCAGCAATCCCTGTCTTTCTTCCTCGTGAGGACTAGAACCTCTGAAATTCTTTCCCCCTCCCCCGGGTCGCAACCGCATGCGTCTCTTATTATAGCCGATCCTTGGTTCCCGCTGTCGCCGGGAGAGAGGATACCCTTTTTTTTCCAGGCGCGACGAAGCTTTCTTTTCCGGCTAACTTCTTTTGGGCTTTCCCCTGGGCCGTATAAGGGTCTCTACCCTGGAAAGCATCTTTTCTCCTTTTTCATGGCGCTCCCACCCCATCCTCTCAGGTTGCCTTTTTCAAGACTTTACGACGTTGGACGAAGACTCCTTTACTCAGAGTGTCTTCCCCTTGTTGCGTCGTCAGATGAAGATCTATCTCCATCCACTCGATTCTCTTCACACTGGGTTCCACCGGGGCTTTTGGGCATGGTGAAGCACCTTCGCCCAGGTTTTTTCTTCACTTACCTTACGTGCGGACGTCACCCTCTACTTACGAGGCGACGCCCTGGGTTAACACTTGAACGCTTCCAGGATTCCTCTCCTTTGTACTCTTACCCGGCATCTAGAAACTTCCGTCATTCCTCCCCCCGCTCATTTACCGAGGTGGCCTCCACGAGGGCCCTCTCCTGGGTTAGTCCTCACCCCCCTCTCAACTGTCGATCACTCTAAACAGCGGGCGATGTCTTTTCCTTCGCGGATCTCCTGTCGCCTTCGGGAAGAATCCTCCTATTCAGCCTTGCCCTTTTCTCATCCAACTCTTTGTAAGACAAGGGTCCCGTGATCCCTTTCCCCCCCCCGGACGCTGGCCCTTTTCTTTTTCCTTACGCGGGAATGGTCCGGTTGTTGGCTCGCGCAGGAGGAGGCACTTCCGATGTCCCTCAGTGGTTCCCCTGGGCGAGGCATTTTCTGGGGCCAGGCAAGCAGTTTTCTCCCATGCGCGCTTTCTTCTTGTCAATCCTCCCCTTCTCCCGGGGGCTCAGTGAGGGTTTCCTTTTTCAGGGCCAACCCTTTCCCTTGAGAACTCCACTTTTCAGAAACGGCATCGGTTGTGGTAAGACTCTCCCCTTTTACTGGGTCCCCATGTAGGGAGCAGCGCTTTTTTCTCTCTCTCGATTGCGGCCCCTCGTAATTTAGTTACTTGATGCTGCAACGCTTAGCGGAAACCCCTCCGGGTTGTGTTATTCTTTACTCACTCCTTTAACTAAATATGCTGGAAGGCCGCAATCGCTCATCCTCCCAGTCCGAGAGCGGCTCACCCCAGGGTTTCAATACAGCGAGGGCCCGATGCGGTCCCGATGAAGTATGCATCGGAGGGTATAAGTACCGAAGCAACCACCCTTGCCTCAGACAGGCCTATTTTTTTTGGGGTGTTTTTGGGTTTTTTTTTCGGGTTGGTTTTTTTGGGGGGTGTTGGTTTTTTTTTTTTTTTTTTTGGGGGTTTTATTCTGATCACACTCAAACACTCCTTCGCGTGGCCTTGGATGAAAATCCCCTTCTTCCTGACCACTTCTTCCGTCCGAAGTCAAGGTCCGCCGTTCGCCTTTTCCCCTGCGGATTTGTGGTTAAGTTCTCCTGCGGAGTTGTGTCGACCATGCACCCGAATGTCCCAAGCGTCGTCTTATTCTCTTATCCCCGGACCACTTCCTTTTTTTTTTTTTTCCAGTATTAGCAGGCCTGATTTAAGGATTGATGATATCTGCCTTTTTTCGTTAACTCAGTCTCGTAGCGCTGGAGGTAGATGAATCCCTCACCAAGAGGCTTGTCAATTGTTCGCTTTGTCGACGCTTTCCTTGTTTTTCTTCCGGATTCTTGCCCCACTAGTGGCCCCCCCTCAGCGGCGGTTCTTTTTTCGAGTAAGGATGAGTCTTTTTTTCCAGGCCTTCTTTTTTAGGATTAATTAAAGGTTTCTTCTTGTCGTAGATCGGCTTTCTTTTGAGCATTGGTGCTCCCCGCATCTTTTAAGGGGTCCTGCGGCCTCGAATGGGCGGCTTTCCCGTCAATATACGCCCGTTGACCACGGTACCCTTCCCTCCGGGCGGGAGTTTTTTTTTTCTTTTTTCTGCTAAGTTCACCCGCGTCTTCTTCGAGCTGGAGTCAATGATCGGTCTCATGTAGTCTATCTCCCCTTTTCAGGAAGAAGGCTGGGCGTTTTTTTTGGTAAGACCTTTTCTTGACCGGGGTGACGACCCCGACGAGAAAGTTTTCCCGGTTGGCCTTCCCTATACCGGAGAAGGCCTCCTTCTGAGTCGTCCCTTTCCCCCACCTTCGTTTTTGCGTGACCCAGATTCAGGCAGTTCCCTTGACCCCCTGCGAGGATCGGTTCATTTTCCCCCCTCCCTCAATGCGTTTTTTTTTTGGGCGGTGGATATTGACTTCTAGTTCCTTCTATTTCCCCTCTTTAGTTGATGTGGTGCACTCTGCGGCAGACTTTCCTTTTTTTTTCTCAAGTAGGCTCTTGTCCTTTAAGGCGCGGTGACTTGGCAGCGGTGTTTCAGTCCTGCCTGCGGAGGAGCCGGACAGGCTCCCCTCTTAGTCTTTTATTTAAGGGGCATGGCTCGCCGTCTAAACCGTCTAACCCCCCCCCCTTCCCCCCACTTCATGGAAGCCGTCGCTCTTTTTTAGTTTCGTGCGACATCTTTATTTTTCCTCCTTCGAGCAGCCGGTTTTTCGGTGGCATGAAGACGCTCATTATCTCTTTTCCCCCAGTTTGGTTTCAATATTCCGCTCTTCTGCCGGACTTCTCTCCACTGACCCTTTCCCAGGTCGTCACTTGCTTGGGCGGCCAGCCAGGCACACGAAGTCCCTCCTCCCCCTTTTTTTTGGCCCGGGCAGAAAGACGCCGACTCTCCCCTTTGTTATTTCGGTCCGCCTTATCTTTTCGAATTCCTGCTCGGCCTTTTCAGATGGCCTCAAGCATTCCTTCCTTCGACGTTAGCATTTCTCTCGTCATGACCGACTTATCTCGAATTTCCCGCTCATGTATCTCACATAACATTCTTCATCTCTTCGCGTGTTTCCCCCCACGAGCTTTTCCCCCCCATCAGCGATGGATTTCCCGGTGGTTCTTCCCTACGAAATGCCTTTGCACAGCCCTTTAGCTTCCATCGAGCTTCGATCGTAAGCCTGGGAACCCGCTGGCGTAAGCTTCTTTAGACCGAGTCTTCCCCCCCTGCGGTTCTCCATAGTTAGCTCCGGACCCCCCCCTTGGTCTGCGGACGGTCGGGAGGGTCTCGAAACTGCAGAGAAAGTTTCCTTGCAACCCGTACCCCCCTAATGCTCGGAGCGAGTACTGCTCAGCCGATTCCTTTTCGAACGACGGTCTGAGCGGCTTCCTGCAACCCGACCGCCTTCTTCGCAGATCTTCTTCGGCTCAAAGATTTTTAGCGTTTTTTTCGTCGTACGGGTTGTGCGCGGGTTTCAGAATCCGGGGGCGTTCCGTTATTTTGTCCAAAGGGCTTTCCCCGGGCATTTCTTTTCCTCGTTGTTGACTGTTGAACGAAGCCCGCTCCTCTCTTTTCTCTGCGGACTCTGTGATGCGTCGCGATTACTCATCCCGGACTTCCCGATTGCGGTTTGCTTTTGGGTTACCGGGTTATTCAGCACCACGGCCAGTCCTTCCTCACCATCCTCCCTTAGTCACCATGCATCCAGATGCCCAGTCACGATTTTTTTCTTTCCCGTGGCAGAACTCTTCCTGTCCCCGCCACGGGACGAGGCCGGGTCTCCCTGCTCAAGAACCAGCTCTTTTCCGGCCCCGCCTGCGTGTGTTTTGCCTCCGGGGACCGTCTCCTTTTTTTTTTCCTTGTACCTATACGGCTTTCCCCTCGATAATGGCGGACGCGATCGGGGCTTTTTTTTACCGCCAGGGTCTTTCTTGCTTCTTGCTCCGTTGAATCCAGGATATCTTTCCTTCCCCTCAATCCGGGCTTCTGAAGAAACCGGTCTTCATCGGGTCGGACCGATTCCTGCCAGGAGCCTGTATCTTTTTCCCCCTTTGGCCCCAACTTTTTTCCTTCCCGCCGCGCTTGTCAAGCCCTCCTGGCTTCCCTTTTTCGGAGCGCATTTTTCTTTCTTAAGCTTGGTCGGCCCTGCGCGATTCTCGGGTGGTCCAAGGCCAGCGCTTCGTGAGCATCTTGAGTGTCCCTTTGTCCTTCATTGTCCACCGAAGCATTGTTTGTTTTTCTTTCTTCTACCGCTCCTTCAACGGCATCGGTGTGGTTAAGCGCGGAACAAGAATCGGGTTGGGATCCCCCTTATTTTTTCCTTCTGTCCCGCTGTAGGGAGCCGCCTCTTTTTTCTTCACGACCTTCTCCCCCTTTCAACAGCAGGACTTCGTTACGCAGTCTTTTCTGGAACTCTTAGCGTAATCCATCTCTCTTTTTGAGAGAGATCTTCCCTTCCCCCTTTTTTTCTTTTGGTGCCGGCGCCGCCGACGCAAGCCGAGCGTCGTCCATCGGACGGAACGCACAGCCTTCTTTGCATCCTCTCGGGCCTTTTTAAACCCGATGCCGTTTAGCTGCTCTTTTTCCTTTCGTTCTTCAATCCCCGCTGGCCGCATGACGGCCGAGAACCCTCTCACGAGGAACATGACGGCCACGAACTTCGCTTTGTCCCCTCCGCTCGCGTTTAACAGGACCACGCTTGACTTGCTTCCCCTTTCTAGAACCGGTCTTTTTTTAGAGGGCGGGACATGGTCGAAGTGCGCCTCATGCGCGCTTCCCACGACCTCTCTTTCTCCCTGGCAGCGTCGCGTTTCTGGACTTGATCCTCCCTTTCTGAATTTTCTTGCCGAAGCCGCCCTGATCTCTATCTGCGGCTAAATCCTGTTTATTCCCCGGATCTTCTCTCTCCCCTCTTCGAATCCGAGCGACCGATCGCGTTGTCCCTCCCCCGATGTCCTTTTTTCTCTGAGGTTCATCCCTTCCCTTCGTGGCCTGGATTATGGCCCATTTCCAATGGCGGGAAGAAGGAGAGGCTTTTTTCGTGGTCATTGCCGTTTCTCGTCGTGGCGGCCGGACCAGGATTCGGCCCCTGGGGCTTCTCTTGCTTGGCTGCACGGGGTGAGCTTCACGAAGGGGTCCTTTTGGAGAAAGCTTGCCTGAATTGCCTCCCCCTGCCTTTCCCTTCCCCCCCCACCTTGCATAGCGTTGACTTTTCTGAGGATTTTTCTTACGCAGTATTCCGCAGAAGCTCTTCATGTAGGGGCGTCTTCGTCGGCTCTATACGCGAAACCGAGCTGTGGCCTTCTTGGGGACCTACCCTTCTACGAAACGGAATTATGGTCCTGACGACCCTAGCGAATTACTCCGGTTTCTTACCTACTGGTCACGGCACGTTTTTTTCTTCGATATTCCCCCCGGTAGGGTGGCTACCCGACCTTCGGGAGGCCGAGTCGCTCCCTCTTAGGCTGCCCTAATTAATCGATACGCCTCCTTTCTTTTTTCCGGTGTTTTTTCCTTACGATTTAGGCGATTCCGAGTCCTCACGGAGGCCGTTGCTGTACGGAGCCCCTACGGGGTCCTCTTAGAAGTAGGAGCCGGGGTTGTGCTTTGAAAGGGACCTTTTCCTGTTCGTTCCGGACAGAGAGCTCTTGCGGCTCTCTTGACGGCTGGTATATGCTCCTGGGTTTGCTTTTTCCAGGGGAAGGGGTATTTTTTCCCACCTAGAGTCGCACCTGGTTGATGGCAGATCTTTTCCCCCCCCTAGAAGAAGGTTCTACGTCCGGTAAGGGACTTACCGGAGCGGATGGCAGGTCGATCCTTTTTTGTGCAGACGCTCTCACTGTAGATGAACACCCCGGTCATTGCACTTGAGGCCCTTTCTTCCTTTTCTTATTGAACCATGGCCGCGGTTTTCCCCTAAACTTTCGGTCGGCGTCGTGGAGGGACCCCTCAAGGACGTTTTTTCTTTTTTTACTCCCCCTCTTTTGATGAGATCATTAACCACAGTCGCCTGTTGGCCGCCCCCACGGACCTGACATGGTTCGGTTGTCACGGTTTTTTTTTCTCAGTCCGTTAGCTCGTTTCTGTCCCTCGTGCAATGACCGGGTGGTTTTTTCTCCCTCCTTTTTTTGCACCGACCGCCTTCTTGCTCGCTCCGTGTTCCCCTCCCGCATCTTAACTGGCTTCAAAGGCGCGTGTGTTTCTCTTTCCCGCACCAGTCTCTTTTTTTTTTTTTGCACCCATTACCCGGGCCACCGCCAATTTCTCTCTTCTTAACAGAGCGCCTTTTTTTTCCTTCTCGCTCTCGGTCATTCCTCTTGCCCCGCGGCAGGCCCCTTCTTCCTGAGAGAAGTCGACAATATCCATACGAGTTCTTTTCTCCCCGCCCCTTTGTTCTTTTGAGGCCAGCCGGAATAGAAGCGTCCCCTTCTCTAATCCGGAAACCACTTTTATCGGATGACTTCCTCAGTTTCATTGCGGCCTAGCCTGATGGGAGGATAAGGACATTCCCGGTAGGGGAGCCCTACATCTTAAGTTTTTTCGCAGGCGTTTTTCACGTTTTCTCTCGGACGGTTAATGCACCCGTTCCATACTCCGGGGAGCGTTCCGGGAAAGAATCCCTGCTTCGCGGGGTAGTCCTTTTCTTAGCAACCCCCTCAGCATATAGGCGTTCCCTTCGACCGCTCCGACGAAAATATGTCCCCTTTTCTTTTTACTCAGCGCGTCAGGCGACTCTCTTTTGCTTCTCCTCTCCGATCACTCTCCCCTCCCCCGAGCCGGGCTGGTTATTGTTCTTTTCGTTTCCTCGTGACCGCCACTCTCCCAGGTCGTTTTTTTTCCTTTCCCGCTGCGGCGCACCCAATTTTTTACCCATGATGCCAGTACGAGCGACTGCTCTTGCTGAATCCTTGTTCCGGACACAGAAGATCTTTTTCCGGTTTTTCCACGACCCCATCGTCGGCCCCCGCGAGGAGGAATTGTCCACGTTTTTTTCCCCCCTCATTTCCACGTCGGATGAGCCTCTTTTTGGCACAACGTCGATTAGTAAAAGATCTTTCTGAGGTATACGCTTTCCCTTCATAGGCCCCTTTGGGATCCTCTTTAAGTTCAGTTTGCACAATCCGGCGGATCGCTTTTTTCAGCACAGGCTCTTCAGACGTTCGGATAAGAGTAATCCCCTTTTCTTCTCCCTGATTTCTTTCCCATGTTTCCTTGCCCTGAGAGGCGAATTTTTCCTCCTCTTGTCAGACGGGCGGTCCTTCCCGTGGCGAGCGCATGCGAGGGGCAGTCTCTTCCCGCTTATGGTCAATCCAAGGCTCCCCTTCTCTTTTGTGAGTTTGACTTGGAGGGTCGTTGCTCGGCGTTATTTCATAAGCATGTTGATTCTTTCTCCTCTCAGGACCTGGTTTGTGTAAGCGAGGACCCCTTTCCTCTTTTTCCCCACTATTTTCCGGGTCCTCTTTAGGCTTTCGCGCACACGCCTGAGTTCCCCCGACTTTCGTTTACCTTGGGAGGCAACTGCCTTTCGTCTTTCCTCATCCCTCTTTTTTCCTCTTCTATTCGCTAAGCGTTTGCCCTCCCCCTTCTCTTCGGTTTTGGTGTTTCAGCAATCGATTTCGCAGGTCGTGCGTTCCGGAGCCCGAGATCGTTTTTCTTTCCTTCTCAGCCGAGTTGTAAATACTCCCCCCTTTTTCCGAGCGGGTCGCGCTTTTTTTTTTTTTTCTTTCGCGAGCTCCCTCAGTCACTCAACATGCTCGTTGGCCGCATGACCGGCGTCTCCCTCTTTCTTCAATCATTTTTTGGATCCGAAATTCGAGGGGCCTGTACCCCCCGATGCTCCCAAGGATTGACTGCCCTTACGGTACGACAGGTACGCCCGTAGGGGCTTCCCGCGCGCTGTCGCATTCTGAGTTTCTTTACTACCGACAATCTTTTCCTGGCAAGGAGTCTCCCTTCTTACGTCCTTTTTCTGAAGAGCCGGTGACTTCATTCTTGCCAGGCCTTGACTCCCATGGATTAGTAAGCAGCGACGTATCCTTTCTCGCAATGGCGTTCGACAGCGCCCCCTCCTTTTTTTTGCAATGATCGACGTACCTTCTGGCTGCTTTCGTTATTCTGGCCAAACTCGTCCCCCTCCTGCGCGCGTTTGTCTCTTGCTGGTAGTGGATCGGCCTTTTTTTCGTGGCGTTGACCTTTCCAGGATTAGGAACGTCCTCTTTTGAGTCGCTCGGTTCCCTCCTAGTGCGGCCTTGGTGCTCTCCGCGTTTAATGGGCGCCAGCTTCCTCCCGTGGATTACCTTCATGACCGTTGAACCCCTTTCTTTGCATCTTTTTTGATGAGGATCGTTTACGTCACAGCGTCTCTTTTTTCTGGCGTCCATGTCCTTGCGGGAAATTCTCCCTGGCAGCCCTTGACGAGGCCCTTTTGATGTGGGCGTGCTCGCCCTTGGGACGACACTTTTTCTCCCCGTGCTCGGCATTATTACGTAAGGAAAAAGCCTCGAAGGATTCTTTCGAAGGGAAACGCCTTTCTCCCCGAATCGTTTTTATCTCAGAAGGAGTCGTTAGACGATTTTGGTTGGGAAAGACTCTCCCTCCGAGAACTGGAGTTCCCGAGGGAGCTCCCCTGAGTTCATTGCATCACTTAATAGAAATCCGTGGCTCCTTTTGGTGGCTCTCTTCTATTTCAGGTTTCGCAAAAGGAGGATTTTCGGGCTGTTTACTGCGGAGAAAGGTTCTCCCACTAAGTCCCTTCTTCTGCGGGAAGGGACTGTGCGCTTCCCTCTCCGTCTCTTACCCTGCGCGAGCGCCCTCTTCCCTTCTGTTTCGGTCGATTTTTGTGGACGGCGGGCATGGCCCGTTTTTTCCTTTTGTGGCGTCTCCAACTCCTCTTCAATCACTGGTGCTGGGCAATCCTCCGCGCCTGACTCGCATACGACGGTCGGCTATTCGTGTTCCCTTTCTTTGGCAGGTAGAGATCTGTCCTTTCATGAAGCGATTTAGATGCCCCCCCCCCCCTTTTGAAGAAGGGCTGGATTTTCGCCGAGCCGGTTTCCTTTCGTAAAGACCGCACCCTTTTTACTTCCCGGCGTATGGCGGCCAGGCGGCCACGTGGTTTCCTACCTTTCTTTTTGTTTTTTTTTTTTTCAGACCTCCTCGGGCTTTTTCTCCACAGAGACGAAGACTTTTTGTGCGGGCACAGCGGGCAGGCTTTAGGTTTCTCTTTAAGAGGGAATCACAGACCTTCTTTTTTTTCATAGCTCTTTTTTTGTAGGAGTCATGACCCCCCTACGCTGCTCTTACATGACAGAAAGTATAAGTAAAGATCAATTTTTCTAGGAGACCCTTCTTTCTGAGGTGTTTTAAACCCTAGCTCCCATAAACATGATGTAGATTGTTCGGAGGTGGTTCTGTCTTCAATCCCATCCTTTCCGTGATAGAGCAGCTTTTCCCAGCGTCGATCGACTAGCTATCTCCCCGGTACATTCCATGATTTCACCGCGGAACCTTCCTTTTCCCTATGAGTACGGTTCCTGACGTCAGACAAGAGATTTTCTTCCTCCGAGTTAGCATTCAATGGCTCTTTTTCCGTGAGGAATCGCCTGAATAGTCTCAAATAGGACAAATTACCCCCCTTCAACAAAGTTAACCAACTCGGCAAACTAGGATCGCAAGGATAAGAGACCTGGTTACGCACTGGTTCTCCTAGCGGAGGAGAACCTCCACCGAGTTCGCTAGAAAAACTTTTACTCTGGAATTACATCAGAAAGAAGTTACGTAGGCACGTAAAATTTCGGGTGGGCTTAGAGGAGGGGTGGGTCCTTATAGGTTCCCGTCGAGCATTTCTTGAACCCCGGGCCCTTTTTGTGCGCGGGGCGCCCTCGTATACACTACCCTCCCTCTCGGTTGCCAGGTCCCGATTTGAAGTCTTCCCTGATGTCGTTCCTTTTTGGGCACCCCCCCCTTATGGACGAAATCGTCTCAGAAGCGGTGAGCTTCTTCTTCATACACGGACTCCCTCGATGCCTTTGTTGGAACGGTTTTCCAAACGGTCTGGCTCGGGACTTCTCCCGCCCCGTAACGTCTTCTCATTTCGCCACATCTTCCCCCTCGGCGAAACCCCCGTCCCCGCCACTTCTTGACCAGTTCGCGAAGGACCGTTCCGTTTCCCTTTTTCCTCCCGGACGCCTCCGAGCCCGGGCATGTCCCCGTTGCCAGCCGGACTCTTTTTTGCAGCCGCGCGTCCCTTTATTGTTCCACGAGGTGGCCAGTCTTTTCCCCCGTCAGACCCCTTTTCCGAAAAGCCCTTTTTCTGCGAACCCCCAATGCGGAACCCCCCGATCGGGCGCTTTCTCTTGGTCATACGCCCTGGCTCCCCGGGTTCCCCGCCTCCGACTCCTCACGGATGTATTCTATCAGCAATCCGGTCCCGGCCTTTTTCCTCTGAAGTCCCTTTTCAGACAAAGTTTCCGGATCCCGATTCCATCACGTTTTTTGGCCTGTAGCCTTCTTGCAATTTGGCCTTTTTTCCAAATCGCGCAGTCTTTTCCCGCCGCGACTCCTGCCTCGGGCGGCTTTAGACGCATTTTTAGGCAAGTCCGTGGCAGGCCTGCGCGCTCTTCCTTTTTCCCCTGCCAAGGCCTCCTTTCTTCATGTGAGACTAGTGAGGGTTTTTTCTCTCTGGTAATGAGTCCTTTCGGGGACTTGATACCGTCTTTTTTTCCTCCTCCCACGGCATCGGTGTGCAGCTTGGACCATCTGCGGGATTTCAAACCCTTCGATCCGGTCACGATTTCTTCCTCCCTTCTCTTGCTGGCGCTTTTCCGGACGGCACCATCTTTTTCCCTCAGCAGGGTGGAGAAAGCTTAGCGGAATCTTCCTTTTCATCCTTTTTTGTGCCTTAGGTGTTTACTCACTCTTTGTTCGTTAACGAAAGTCGGGCTGGTTCCCCCCCCCCTCCCCTCACTCAGGCGTTTCTTTTCCCCCGACATCGTGACCGTCCTTCGTTGTTCAATAGTGAGATCGTTTTTTCGCGCTACCACACCCCTTTTTAGTATCCGGAGCGGGTCTCCTTTTCCTCCCAATGCTTTTTTCGAGCAAACGACCCTCCTCCTGCCTTATAACTCAACACGAAAATTCGTGCCGTTCTCGAGATGCGCAGGCCTCCCTTCCTGCCCCTAGACAAATTTTTTTCCCGGGGGTTTTCCTCCCAGCAAGTAGATTTACTCTCGGCGGTCGCCCGTGTTTGCCACGACTCTTTCCCGTACGGCGATCCCTTTCCTTGATTTTTCTTTTTGAACCTGTAGAAGAGCTTTTTTCTTATGCGACGAAGAGCGTTTTTCTCGTTTTTGCTTCTTGCTTTCCCTGGATTAGTCCAT
>Ga0179593_1487455_pt1 | contig 14940 bp, 14 predicted proteins | sample CZODoug2_1_08_16_FD_185931 | JGI IMG/M metagenome (GOLD analysis project Ga0179593, IMG submission 185931) | Vadose zone soil fungal communities from Angelo Coast Range Reserve, California, USA - CZODoug2_1_08_16fungal (PacBio error correction) | ecosystem: Environmental > Terrestrial > Soil >... | reverse complement strand
TCTATCCTTCGACTTTTGGTGACAAGTTCCCTGCCTAGCTTTCCCTACTTTAATCCCCCTGCCGTAAGTACCCCAAACGGGGTCTGAAAAAGACTTTCATTCCAGGTGGACAACCCGTAAGACCACGAGCCCAACTTTCCTCATTCATTATCTCTCTTTCCCCTAAACGTGCGTAGCCGCTGCCCCCTCTCTGGGAGCGACAGGTCGTTGTACATTGCTTGATAAAGCCACCCCCCCAAGACGTATCCGCCCCTTCCTGACACCAACTAAGACGCCTTTCTAATTTCACAGTTTTGCGGGAAATTTAGTTGTTTGAAAACGCTCCTTCGCGACCCTCTAGCACACTTTCGCTTTAGACCGGCCTGTCATTTGCTGCCCGAGCTGCGCGCTTTTTGTGACACCCGATGTTTCTGCAGAACCCACGATAACGAACATGGCGCCGTTTTTATACATGCCGCCGATCCCCTAACACTAGTTGCTTTCTGCGTAGCAACTCGTTTTTTTAACGGGAAACCGTCATCCACCGCGCAATCGGCACTCACCCCACCTTCCCGGTACTGCTTCCGCCTTCTTCTGTCGCGTGAGCGCGGTGCCTCCCCCTTCACCGTTTGTTTGGGGCTTAACCACCCTTTTCGGGTCATGTTTTTATCTCTCATGTGCGCTGCAACACTTTACGATCCCTTACAAAGACGGTAGGAATTGAGCTAACCTTTCTCCCCGCCGCGCTTTCGGTCGTTTACCTGTCTTCTCGTAAGATACGCCCAGCTTCTGTTGGATTACCCTGTTTACTCTCAGTCCAACCGACTGATGGACTTTCTACTGAAATGCTCGAGCTTCCATCTTTCAATTGCACAGGCCCCCCGTTTCAATCGTCCTCTTTCGCAGCATTTTTTTCGAAGTCGCGTGTCAGAGGACCTTCGTTATAATCGGGTCTTCTTGCTTCGCAAAACGGCCCCATCAAAAACAAAGTTCCCGACGACCGTTTCCCACGACAGTCTTTCTCCTTCGATCGGTATTGAGGAACTTTTCGCCGGGTGCTCTCGGAGCTTTGCCCTCCCCATCATGGCATGAAGAGACTTCCTGAGCCCAATATCTCCGGATCGTTCGAATGGACGTTGACACTTTCCTCCGACCCCATGAAGATATTGCGCCCCCACATATGATCTGTTCCCGCCAACCAGACACGGCCGTTTGGAAATTATGGACGACTTCCAGGCACCCACCAACAATGGTACTCGGTCCATTGGGCGCCCCTTTTTGCCAAACCCTTCTCTTTCCCAACTTACCCAGGACGCCTTCCCCCTCCTCTGTGCTCTTATTTTCACCTTCCTCACGAGCGGTCTTCTAGTCCCCTCGACTTCTTGGACCTGCACCTCGGAACTCCCCTTTTGGCCGCCTGTCCCCTACGGTTCTCCATTTCCATAAATTTGAATAGTGACTTGGTCCCGAGCAGGGGTGGGCCCTGCGGTGGCGGTCTACAAAATTGATTCTTCCCTTCCGGCGACAAGAATCTGCCCTTACGGCCAAGCATGCGATGAGTCTGTCCTTCCCACCGCGTGTTACCGTTTTATTGCATTCTTCGGGTAGATATGTGACAAACCGCCCCCCACGATCTACCTGCTTGGCTGTTTCAACTTGCCATCCCGCGTTGAGCCTGAGTCGCAGACGTTCCCCACTCCCCCGACAGCAGCCCTTCTCGCCCCCTTCCTTTGAATGGGTGTTCGGACGTATGGGGACATTTTTGGCACCTCCCCCTCCTTTTTCTTTCGTACGTTTTCTCGAGAAGAAGGGATCTAAACACGTCTTTTTTCTTTTTTTTTTTTAGCTTCCTAATCGCTGGAAAATCAGGCTGCCGCCATCGTTGCTGCCGTCGTCTTGCTCACCCGATTTTTGATTTGCCCTTGATTTCCTGAGAGTCCCGGCAACCCTCTTAGCAACCATTGTCCCCCCCTTCCCCCCCTGCTCAACAATCTATACTATATGTTTCTCCCCCTTCCCATCATTTACTCCCCTACTTGTTTGTTGTTTCTCTATCTTTATTCGGCCAAGTTTTCTATTTTCCTAAAATGCTTCTTACTATTTGCCTTCTTGGCCCGACCGCCAGTTCTCCTTTGCACCGCGTGGCACCCTCCTGTGCCGCGCTTAAGGCTTGCCGCACGTTTGCCCCAGAATGGGCGATCGGTTAGGAAGTGTAAGAAAACCCCAATACGAGTTTTTTTTCCGAAGTCCTCGTTATCAAACGTACGAAAACGAACCCCCCATTAGGTTGACAATTTCTTCCCTGCCGTCCCGCAAAGGGTGGTCGCGCATTGGCTGGCCGATTTGCTTCTTTTTTGATTATCTTCTGCGCGGCGAGCGGCTCTTTGGACCTTCCTGTCTTGTCCCCCCCCGCCTCAGGCCAGTCCGGGTCTCCTTGTTGCGTTTTTTACCTTTTCTCGACGACCTCCCCCCTGCATCTTAGCCTCTTGATGCGCGGTTGTAAAGGCTAACCATCTGCAGTCTGAGGCTATTTCCTCTTGTATCCTTTTGAGACCGAACCTTCTTGCCCATTGCATACGTCGCACCAAGATCTCGCCCTCCCACTTCTCACCTTCGGTTTCCATGAACCGCACTCGTTGTCCTCTTGCTCTTTCAGCAGTTGCATGTCAATGCAATTTGTTTCTCGACCCCGGCAAACACCGCTCCTTTTGAGTACTCGGTAGCTGTCCTCGCGGCGTTGATTCCAATTTTTTTCCTGCCCCCCCGCTGTTTTGCCGTCGCTGTCCCGACCATAAACAGTTTGTTTTGCCCGGTCATGTTGTCATTCATTCGTTCTCGTTGTCTTTTGGTATTTTTTACTTGTTTCATCAAATTTATGGTATGCCCTCCATCCCTTCCACCGCCCCCACAGATTGCGACGTATCATAGGGGCCCCTTGCTTTGCAGATGGCGACTGCATTTTTGGGTGAGCCGAGTCCAGTCCCCCGTTACCGCGCCCTGTTCGGCCCTTTCGTACACTCGGTTCCACGCTCTTTTGAGTGGTGATTTCGTCTTTGAGTAAACCCCCTGAAGAGAGTACCACGGCTATTCATTTTCCTCCCATTCCTCTCTTCGCGTGGACTTTGCTTATGCCCGGCTTTCTAGCTGCCAGACCCCCGGATTTGCGTCTCCCCTTCCCTTTTGCTTCTTTCGCCTTGTTACAAAGCTCACACAAGGAAGCTTTTCCTCGTTGCTCCTGCGAGTGGAAGTTCGCCTACACGAGTTTCCCTCTTAGCTTGAGGGCTTAAGAAGCCCGTCCTCCTTCCCATGAACTTAGCTTTTAGAGGCCCATTGGCCTACTTCTTTTATGGACAGTCCCTTTCGGTCCCGTTTTTTCAATCCCCTGGATCAGACCTGTCTCAACTGGTTCCTTGCCATAATGTCACCCGCTTTCGGGTGTCGTCGGGGCTCTTTCACGCTCGGGCTTATGTGTGGTATTTTTTTCTCTGATTTCTTGAAGCTTTCCAGTTCCCTTCCCCCGCGTTGTATCCTCTCCTCCAACTCGTGTTGTTGCGCGGCATGTGTAACTTGGCCTCTTTCTTTACGTTTTTTCAGTTAAACCGTCCTGCACCCCCCTTTCTTTGCACGTTCAATGAAAACTCCTGTCCATAGTCAATAGCTCTTGCTAGAGGGGTCGCTCCTGTCGACGGTTCCCCCTTTCTGCCTTCAGGATTAGCTTTTCCTGCTTGCGTTGCTTGGTGTTCTTATTTTCGCGCGGATACTTTCTGGTTTAAACTTGATCTCCTTTCGCATTCCCTTTTTGCAGTCTCCCAGATGCTTTTCTGATGGCGCCCCTCTATCGCGGAAGAAGATCTTTAATGAGGGCATTTTTGTTCTCTTTTTGCTTGGCGGCTAGTTTTTGTCGGCAGTGCTGAACTCTTTTTCATTGACCACCCTTTTCCACTTTTCTGGTACTCCATGGCGCGTTTACTCAATCAGTAGACAGTTTGCAAAAGTCGGGGGGGTGTTTGTTTTCAGGTCATAGATTCTCTTCCTTCCTCCTCATACGTTGTCCTTAGTTCCCTGACGATTTGGGGTCTACTTAGCCTTTTTCCCCCATCCTTAACTCACTCTCATGGTGTTCTACGTGACAGCCCTGTTCCCCAACGCTGGTGTCAATGCCCCCCCCCACCCTTCAGTTCACCTGACGTACCCTAGCCGCTCTCCCCAAATCATTCGATATTATATAAGGCGATGACCTCGGCCAAGCGTGAAACGGCATCTGGGTCCCCTCTGGCGTAAGGACATTCTCCCAAAGCTTCTCTCCTTCCGTAAACGGCGAAACCAACCGCCCTTTCCCTCTCATGGACAACAGTCTACTCCTTTGATTGCTTGCGTTTTCATGTTTGACTACTCGACCCCTAGTCCCCAACACCTTAAGTATGGAAGAGGGAACAGGGCCTGGCTTGGGCTTCCTAGACTAGAAGCTTGTTTCACCGGATTTCCAAAAAACCCCATCAGGGCAATGGATCTATTCAACGCCGCCGCCAAGATGTGTTAAGGACCTGACCCTCGAACTCGGTTAAACTTTCCTCAAAGCACTTTCCCAGAATCGCACTCACCCAATCCTGGTTCTTTCTCTCGATTGCGTGTCCACTCAACCGCACCAGTGGGTGTAATGTCGGGGGACCACCAACCTCCTTAGTTTCATGTTTATCTCCCATTTTGTGTCTCTCCTTTGAAATCCCTTTCCCCAAAGACGGTATGAATGGCCGTCAACCCCAAGAGTATTTCGGAGTTTACATTCGGCTCTTAGTCGTCCACTCCTTTCTTTCTACCAACTCGTTATTCTTCCGCAACTCGACTGCGATCGATTGCCCTTTGGCTGTCTTGTTCTGTGTCGACTTTTAACTTTAGCCAGACACGGGAGAGCGACCCAAGGCGTCTGTTTCGACGTCGCCGTTTCATTCAGCCGTCGCTCTTGAAGATGAATGTTCTGAAGATTTTGCTTCTTATGGTTTTCGAAAAGCCCCTGGGACCATCCCCAAACCAACACAACACGCCGACGCGGTTCCTGCATTCTTCGGAACCTGTGAGCGTCGGGAAATTGGTTATCCTATTTCCCTCGCATCGGCTTCCTATTCTCAGCAAGTGGAGCATCTTACTATATCGCCACTCTGCTGGTACGGTTTTCACTCATGTTAGTCCCTCTCCCCCTTTCATGCCAACTTCTTTCATCCCGCAATAAGCCCGTTCGAGTTTTGAGACTCCTTCATGCGTCCCGTGCACCCCGTTTTATTGCGGACCATGGGCGCGGCCCCCACCCTTGAACTTACATTGATGAAGCCTCCTTTTTCCTTTTTTTTTTTTGTACCTTCCTTAGCGGTTTTCCTTCCCTGACATTGTCGGCTTCCAACGCTGACACCCGCCACAGGCACGTTACCGCGATGTTTTTTCCCCCAGCTTTGAAGATCGTCTTGTCTTGCGTGTCTCACGAGCGTTTGGGGCCCGGTCTTCAACCCCTGATTGGGGATGGACTGAAAGATCTGCCGTGTCCTCCTCTGCAGACTTTTCTTTGATCCTGCTCCAACCCCTACATGGCAGCTGGCCCCGAGCCTCCATTTCGTTGCGTCCCGGAAGAGCACACAACCCAGGAATGGTTTGGCTGTTGTGACTGCCAATTACGTTTTTTTTGCCAACGCACCCCGTGCTGCTTGCCCTCACCCCTCAGAAATCAAGCAAGTCCGCCCTTTTTCCCAAGCAGTGACCACTTTCGTGAAGGACCGGGGAAACCCGAGGTCCCCTTTATGTTTCTCGTCGCTCGTTGGCCCTCAAGGCCTTACTAAACCCTCGTCTTTTTTCTATCTCCCCTTAATCAAACGCTTTAGGCACTTCTCGCGGATCCTCGTGCGCCAGTGCTTCGTCGCCCCCTCTTTCTGCCGAGAATCAGTTCCCCCCTGGGATCCCGGAAATCCTTTCACCATCGTCAACCTCTGAATCCCCTTCCTCTCTTTATTTTCTGTCCGTATCATTACAACTTGTGATCCTCTCTTTTTTTTTTTTTTTTTTTCTTTTAATGGCCTTTTGTTTTCTCCGATGATATCGTTTCTTTCTTTTCTTTTTCCAGTTGTTAAGCTAACATATAGCATCATTAACATATTGATCTTGATTCATTAGTTGAGATTTTTTAAGGTTGCTTGCGGGACCCCCCTTCACCTACTTGGGCTTCCTGTCGCAGCCCTAGGCCGACTTACCCGTTCTGCCACTCTGGCTAAGGCGCATCGAATTTGCCTCCTTCTTATGAGGGGATGAAGCGTTCTCCCCCCTTTCCTCGTTGTCAGTCTCGAACTGAAACGGCACCCATTTGATGCCCTAGTTCCCCTGCCTTCCTCACAGGTTTCGCCATGGGGGCGCGCTTCTGAGTGTATTCGACGCTCTCGCGCGTTTCTTGCCTCACCCTTGCCCCCAAAAAGCTAGCAGTCCCAGTCGGGATCTGTTTTCCTTGTTTCAGAGCTTCCTCCGACGTTCTTAGTGGTACTCGGCCATGCTCCCTGTGTTTTGTAGTAAAGTCTTTTTTCCCCCTCATCGGTCTTTGATGGGTAATATCTTTTCTGTTCCTCTCTTTGGCCACTTGCACACACCGGTCCTTAGACAAGATTCCGTTCCGACCCATTCCTCTTCGAAAATGCACCTTCGTCTTTTTACCGGCCTTTTTTCCTTGGATTCGCCGGCCGACAGACAAGGTTTTTTTCTTACTCCGGCCACCCCCGCCCGCTCATTTCGGCCCTTTCTTGCTCTCCCACGGCTTTAACTCGTAGGAATGCCTTTTTCCCTGTAGGTACGTTCATAGAATGCTGTTGCCCTGAGCCAATTGTCCCTCCCACTCACACAGTGTTGGTTGTGGCCCGGCTCATGGGAGTTCATAATTATTCATTTCGCGCGTTTTTGTGCCCTGTCCTAGTTTCCTCCAAATCTGTTTTAACTCGTCAGGCCTTTCCAATCCCCATTCAATTTTCTATTAAGAGTTCTAATCTGGCTTTTAATAGGAGCCCCCTTATTGCGCTGGGGAAGCCGAGCACCCCGGAGATCCCCGAGCCCCAGTTAATGAACATCGCGGGTACGACATGATTTCAAGTCGCGTTTCTTCTGCATTTTCCCTTGTTTGGAGTATAGCCAGACTTAGAATTCTCTATCGATGACTCTAAATTTTTCCTTCTTCCCCTTCTCCCTTGCTGAATGCGATTGCGACAGCGAAGAAAGACTATTGCGTCCTCCCCGCTTTTGTCTCCTTCGCGTATCAAGTCTACAACTTCCTTTCCCGACGCCCGAAGGGAATCGTATCTAATGTCGATATTCTCCTACCTACCGTTCCCCCTCCTCCCCTTGTCGGGCGCTTAGAGTCCTTACATGTTCCGAAATGAAAGTGTCTTTCCGTTAGATGAAATTCCTACTTTTTTGCTGGGTTTGCGCTTTCCGTTGCAATAATGCATTTGATATACTGACTCAATTGTTTTTGCACCCATTCAAACAGGATGCTGTTGAATTCGAGGAGATTGCTCCCAAGCGTTTTTTGCAATCCCCGCTTTCCTTAACCCCCCCCGCCATTTGGTTGTGATTGCTAGCTCTGTCTGATTGCTTGAACGGAGTTCCGAGTTCCTACCCCCGAATTTTTTGATACAGTTTCCTTCACTCCCCGTTTATGGCGCGGCGCATTTTTTAATAGCCGCTCCTGTCTCGTTATTTCAGTTGCTCTGAAACAACGTTCGGGCCAACCACATTATAAGCTTTGGGAAGCGCACTGTCCCCCCCAGCCTGTTCCCTATTCCCTTTCAATTGGTTCGCTGTCCCAGGTTTACATCCCTTCCCCAAAATGTGCAGAAGGATTAGAATGTCCAGCGATGGGCTCCCCTTTTTCATTTTTCCCCTTGAAGACCTTCCTGTCTTTGTTAAATTTTTCCGCTACTAGTCGCCCTTCCCTCTCAGCGTTACTGCTTTTCCTGACTGTGTATTTGAGCTTTCTCTGGGTCCTCAATTGGATCGATGCCCCCCCCCTCTTTGTAGGTGCTGCGGAAGTCGGTGTTCCCGCGGCTGAAATTTTACACAAGCTGAACCTTTTTCCCTCCTCACTGGGGGTGTAAGATGAAACCTCTTCTAGACATTTTCCCAAATAGTCAGCAGGATCTTCTTGTTTTATACCCTCCCTGGTGTTTTTACCTTTCCGTTTTGGTGTACCATTTACCCCTGCTTTTTAAAATCCCAACGCGCCCCTACGAACAGCCTGTGTCCCCAAAGCGGGTGTCCCGAAAAAGATCCCGCACGCTTTCCCCCCTCCTCGTCCCCCACTCTGCCCTAACCGATCTTCTTTTCCCTCGATAAGTGCGCTGACTCAGGCCATCGAATGAGCCTCTGGTGCCCCTGGCTTTTTAGGACTTTTCTCCATTCGCAAGTAGACCGTCTCATGAACTAAGAAACCCCAACTCTGCAGGGGACCCAGTCTAATCCTGAGCCAAAAGCTTGCGGTGACAATTTCTTTTTTCCACGCGACGCTCTCTTATCTAGCCAAACTTAAATCTATTAAGGGGAAACCAGTCTGGGTTTTCAGGGGCTTCACGAGTTCGACGTGGTGCCCTGACGATTTACCTTCCACGATAACGGCCCCACCATGTCTCAAATGCCGCTCTTTCAAGAACTTAGGTTGACTTCGCTGTCTCCCCTTCGGGCGTGACCCTCCTTCACCCGCGATCGATCGAGAACACTAAATTGTTATGTTGGCTTACCTCATTTGGGGATGGAAGAGTGATAATCCTCTGCCCCCGCCGGTTTTTCCTTTAGGGGCCCCACACTTTTATTTTATGTCCAGAATGCATGATGGCGGACCTCCTGACCGCCATCCCCCAGTACAAACCTTCCTTTCCTTCCTCAGACCGACCGCGGAAATGTCCTTTTCTATTAAGACCTAGACCTCATAATGGGGGAATCCTCTTTTTTTTTGTTGATTAATCTTCCTTCGTTTTTTTTTTTTTCAACGATGCCTTTTTGGCGATTAATGCGTCGAGCTTGCTCTCTTCCTCCCCCCTGCAGCCTCCGTCCTGAAAGTCGTTTCATCTTTCCCGAGCCTTTCGCACCAGCGCAAGAAAGTAGCGCCTTAGAATGTTCGCTTGTCAGTCGTTTACTAGCCTTTTTTTCTTTTGCTTTTTTCAAAGCCCCAAATCACCCCCACCCCACACGAAGCGACTCGTGTCCACGCATTCGTCGCGTCTGTAGGATGAGCGTGGTCAATTCGGGTGCCTCGGTAGCCCCCCCCTCATCCCATTGCAGACGGCCAGATTGACCCCTCTGAATACGATCGCAATCTGAATGGGAGTGTCCTTAAGAATGCCGGAGAGAGATTCCTCCTTATTTCCTGCCACCCTGAGTTGCTTCCCCCCGCGCCTGCCGCCCCTCCGGAATTAAAGACATGGCCGGACCAACCCATCTCTCCTTGGCCTCGCCGGCCCCAACCCCAGTTGTTGACCTTAACATTGAAGCCGTCCCCAGGGTTCCCGCCGGATGGCCCGATCAACCGTTTGTCTTCTCCTTTTTTTTTCTCCACTCGGTGATGAATGCTGTCCCTCATCCACGTCCAGCCGGTTAAACGAGAAGTGCTATCATTTTCAATTTAATCTTCTGTATTTTCGTCTTCTTGGTTTCATTGCCGGGGTTGCACCTAGGTGGAGGTCTCAAAAATACTGTCGTTTTCGCGACCAAGAATCTCCGAATACGCAACATCCTAGGGGATCTACGACACAACGCATGCTCGGCCCTCTTCTCTCCGATGCGCTCAAAGCCGCACACCACCCTATCCCGTCTTTAGCCTTAGCTTTTTGTCAGCTTTTCTTCCCCCCTCACTCGCTAGGCTTTTCCGCTCACGTTTCGCCCCCATAAGAATCTCCTCCTTCTATAGATTTTTAACGCGCATTCGCCGTACTCCCAGTTGTCCCCCCTTTTGTTTCACCCACTTGTGCTCCTTCGGGTGTGGATCTTATGGGTACCAATGGTGTTTGATACTCTACCCTTTTTCGTCCCGGTAGACGATGACAACAGGTATATTCCACTTCCCCTATCCCACGTCCCTCGTTTTTCCCCTTCTCGCCTTTACCCTCCCTCTTAGGCGCCCTAGCGCTTGCTGCCCCATCCAGTTTTGCCGTGCCCTTTTTCCGCTGTCACTGACGCAGGTTAAGGATTTCTTTCTGGGCCATCCCCCAATCGTGTAGAAACCTCCCTGCCCTCCTCAAAAGAACTTTTTGATTGACTCGCCTTTTTGTATGTCTTTTTATTAATATTGGCGTCTATCCCTTCTCTTTTCCCTACTACTCAGTCCGCTTTGTGACGTTTATGATTGTTATGGCACGCGCCCCTCTAATTCTTTTTCCTCTCATCCTTAACTCCCTTCCATTTTTGTGTTGACGCACGTTGCCTCCGTTCTTCTTTCTGTCCATGTTATAGGCCCCTTATTTTGGGAACAGCGTTAGTTCTCCTCGGGTCTCCGCTAGTCCAACCCCGCCAACGTTTCCTCGGGCCTTTTCTTTTTTCTGAGAGTAACTCTTTTGTCAAGTTTTTGCCCTCGAGTTCCTTCGGCCTTTTTTTTTTTCCTGTCTGTGCGAATCAACCCATTAAGATTCGTTTTAGCTTCCCAGTTTTTGGGTTTTTTTAGGCCACACGTTTCCACTTTTTTATCCCGCTTTTTATTTTGTTCCGCTTACCTTTTTGTATCCCCCTCCCACCCCCCCCCCTCCATTACCTTGTGTTTCCCACCCTCGTTCTCCTTCACTATATCACCAGTCTATAGTTCTTGCATTTTGTCTCCCCCCCCCCTATTCGGCAGTTCCCTTTTTTTCCCTTTTTTCACGTCGATCCGCCCCATCGCTTCTGCATGAAGACTGTTAATGCGTCCTAAACGCCATCCCCGAAGAAAAGTAGATCTTTTGTGCGGTTTTAAGAAGCCTTCTTGTTTTTATATGTTCTCCGTTTTTCCGCTTGGTAGCTCGTGCGATTTTTTGTTCGTGCTCCCCATCATTTTTTGTGTATGGGACTTCGGTGCAGATTCTTCCCCTTCTCTTTTTTTTCCCACGCCTACTTTTACTCTTTTTGTTTCTTAGTCCATTACACCTCTTCTACCTATCCCACGTGTTGATTCCCTACCAGACAACAACTCGCATCTTTGTGGTCCCTTCCCTCCGTCTTTTTGTATATTTCTTGTATCTCCGCCTGTTTTCTTCGGTTTTTTTTTTCATTCCCCCTCCACTATGTCATTCAGCTTGCCAAAGAAGACCCCTGTTCTCTCCTGTTCATGTCCTTTTCCTTCCTTGGCTTGATTACACTTCCCGTTTGGGAAGTTCGCTTTCATCTGTAACTTTTTCCTTCGAACCCCTTTGACGTTGCTGTCCCCCCTCCTTTTTCTTCCTCCCTCCTACACAGTTTTGTGGTGTGTCCTGGCTCATCGCCCGTTTTTATCCCTCGTCCTTACCGTTATCGTCTTGATGCGCGCTACGTATGTTCTTGTGGCCAATGCATCATCTCGTTTTCAACCTATAGTGGCCTTCTCACTCTTCCTTCCCTTTCATCCGTCCTCTTTCAGATTGTTGTATTCGCATCGCACCGAGTTTTTTTCCTACTGGCCTCTTCTTTTTTCCTTGTTCAGACGGTCTCCACATGTTTGGGTGGTCGCCAACGTTATTTCCCCATTTTTTTGTTCTCCCCTTTACATTTTATTTTTTTTTGTCCAGTATTTTAGGAAACGTTTCGCGTTTCTTACGCCCCCTCGTGTGTTTCACTCCCTGACCGCGGTCCGTCTTCCGTGACCCTTTTTTTTTTCTTTTTCCGTCTTGATTGAACCTACGTTTCCGTTAGCACGCGTATCCTACGAGTCCCCCAGTGTTAGCCGTATACATTTTCACTCTCTCGTGTACTATCCCCTTAGTCTTTCCCGTCTTTTTGGCCTTGTTTGGTGTTTCCTCGCCTCCCAATTTTGTTGTGTTTCACTGGTTTGTTTTTTCTGTCTCCGTTATGTTGCCCAATTTGTGGACTTCTCTCGACAGTGTCCTATGCCGTAGTATTACATGCCCCCATGTATACTCCTCCCTTTTTTCTTTCGTCTCGCTTTCATATCCGACCTTGTGTCTTCCTCTTTGTATGTGCATTTGATTTTTTTTGGGTCCGCGTCTGTACCCCTCCGTATTTCCGCAATTCTCCCTCTTCGCTTTTCTCGGCCTCACCGCTTTCCCCCCTTTTTCTGCTGGATTCTGGGCAAACCATGTTGCGGACGCAGTGCTATCTTTCCTGTGTTCTTTTCTCTCTCCTTTTGCTGTATGTATTTTATTTCCCATTTCCCCCATCCCTGGTTTTCAATTTGCCCTAATTAACCCGGTTGTGTAGGGGTGCCACTTATCTTGTTTACCCTTTTTCTCTCTGACTCTCACACTCGAATTGCGACTCATCCTTAGTTTATTATTACCTTTTGTGCTGGTTGGCGTGTGATTTTTTTCTTTTCGCCCTGTCTATTTGTTTTGCTGTTGACTTTTTCTTTTCCTTTGTATTCAACTTTTCGTTTCGTTAGTCCCCCCCGTTTATTTACTGTCAGTTGCCCTGTCCCTCCAACCTTGAGTCAAATCGGTTGTCAACGCTCGACCCGGGTTACCCCTGTGTTACTGTTCTTCTGGGTTTGACCCAGCCGCTGGTTTTTTGGCATCTACGCTTCGTTTGTCGTTTTTGTTTTCCTTCTTCTAATTCCCCCCGGTACCCCTTGCTTTTTTTTGGCCAATTTCCTAAGCATCTTTGCTACACGCATAAATATTGTGACCAAAAATTAGGCTAGTGTTTTTTCATTATTGATCTGTACCCAGTGGGGAATCCGGCTACGTTTTTTTTGTTTTTCGATTTCGTTCGACGGTGTTTTTCCCTCCTGGTACCACGTCAAACCCGTACCTTTCTTTGAGTAAGACACGATTGAAAGGGTGTTAACATTCGCTCGCGACCTGCCGCTATGGGGGATGAAGGTTGTGTGATCTAGACCCTCCTTTTTTTTTTTTTTGGGTCTTTTTCTATTCTCCTCTTCCCTCCTTTTTTTCTTCTGTTTCCCCTTCAGCTCATGAGCCCCCTTTTTTCTCAGCGTTCAATGTTGGACGCTTTCATGAGTTCATCTCTTCTACGCTGGACTCTTTTTCTCCTTTTTTTTCCTCCTTTTCGCGTCTCTTTAGCTTCCCCTGTATTTTGTTTTTTTGCGTCTTTTCGTTCGTCTGCTCCTATTGTGGTCCCCCGGTTTGCTGAACGCTTTGTTTTTAGTATTCCCCCCTTTGGCTCTTCCTTTAGACCCACTTCCTCGGGGTGGCGTTTTCATCCCGTGTTCCTGTATCAAAGATTGATGACAGTTTTCCCTATTCAGTCCCCCCCCTCTTCTCTTCTCTCTCTCTTTAATTTTCCTCCTTTTTTCTCTAGCACTTGTGACGTCCTTTGGTGTACAAATGTTTTATTTCTCGACTTTGTCTAACTCACAAACGTCGACCTGTTTGTCTTCTCTTTCCTCCCCCCTTTTTTCCCTTTTTCCAAAACTATGCCTTCCGGCAGACGCCGCTCCAGCTTACCCGACGCCCAAATAGTGCAAACTCATTTGCATATTTTTTTCCCTTTTTCATTTTTTTTCCGCCCTCTCTCCCCCCTTCGTGCCTCCCTCCCCCTGTCCACTGCTGTTCATGCTGCTGCAACGTATCTACTTAGTGCTATCCAAGTTTTCACCCCTCCCCTTCCTTTTTCCCCGTACATGGTCCGCTAACCCCGCTAAGCCCCAGGGGAAAACATTCTCCTTTCCTCTTCCCCGCTTTTGCTTATGGACCCAGTTGATTGTAATTTCTCAGATCGCGACACGCCTATATCAAGATATCTTTCCTCTGTACCTTCTTCAGGCTGTCTTTTTCACGAGATTGATTTTTGTTTGCTGACTTTTTTTTTTTCTTTACTGATGTTCCACTGCCCTCCACCTCTCCCCGGTGTTTTTACACTTTTTCTCCCCGTCGTATCTCACATTAGACTTCGAAAATTCCCATTTTCTAATGATTTGTCTGAATTTGAGCATATCACCCTCCCCCCTCGTTTTATTTTTTTCCCTGGGCCCCCTTTTCAAGAACCTTCCCGCGCATTAATCCGAGAATTCCCCCACCACATCTAAGCCGTCTCCATGTGCCTTCCTCCAGCACTCGCCTTCTCCCTTGAGCTCAGCTTCCTCACTCCGCGCCCTAACTGCCTGGAGGATTTTGGGCCTTTTTTGAAACCCCCCGGCTGCTTTCCATTCTTCTCTCTTTGAATGTCTTGACTCTTCAAAACATTGCACGAATTTCCATCGCCCAACGCCCCCTTCTGATTTATTGGCAGCATACATCCCCTCCGATATTTCCTGAGTTTCCCCCACTGTCTGGCTATTAAGCCCGCCTCTCCCTCTCCTGTTCGGTTCACCCCTCGTTATTTAGGGAATCTCGCCTTGGAGAACTTATGCCCTTCTTCGTTAGTTCCCCTGAATTCTGCTTTGCGCTTTTTAACTCATTGTCCTCCGTCCACAAACTGGAGAGATTTTGACGCCATTCGTATCTTGAGTTGAGCCCTTCTCAAATCTTCCCAGCTTAGCGCGCTTCCTAGTATATTCTGTCGATTCCCCCGCTCCGTGCATAGCTCCCTTTCTTCTGGCCCTTTTTACAGCAAAGATCCCCGGAATATAATCAACCATTTAAGTCCCAACGACGTCATCGTCTTTTTGTATTCGCTTTACATTGTCTCTCTTTTCCCGTTCCCTATTTCTCCTGTTCTGCTTGTGGTTGCACTTCGACTGTTGGCACTGTCGATTTGACTTCACTGTAGAAATGTCGTCCCCTCATTTGGTCTTTTCGCCCTTTTTTCCCTGCGACTCCTTTATTGGTCTATTTTCCTCTTCTTTTTGCACACTCTGATTTGTGTATA
>Ga0179593_1365470_pt1 | contig 14940 bp, 15 predicted proteins | sample CZODoug2_1_08_16_FD_185931 | JGI IMG/M metagenome (GOLD analysis project Ga0179593, IMG submission 185931) | Vadose zone soil fungal communities from Angelo Coast Range Reserve, California, USA - CZODoug2_1_08_16fungal (PacBio error correction) | ecosystem: Environmental > Terrestrial > Soil >... | reverse complement strand
CTGAGATCTCAAGCGTCCCTTTTCTTCTGGCCTGATGTCAGTTCAGGATTGTTTCTCATTCGAAAAGTCTTAGTTACCTCCTGCAGTTGAGTGGCCCAAGCAGTTTTTGTCTTTCTCTCGACTTTTTCCACGTCGTTCTCGATTTGACCCCCTTTGAGGAGTGCTGGTGGGCCTTTAGTTCGGTCGTCGACCTCTCGCGAAGCCGCAGCCCCTATCTTTCCCTCCGTAGGCCACGTTTTTCCGAGGCCGATCAAATCCCGTTGCCCTCGTTGGCGTTGGCGCTCTTCACCTCCTCACTTTCGCCCGCGGCGCCGGATCCGCCGCCAACCGAAAAGTTTTCCCACCCGTTGGAAGCGGAAGTCTGGTGCCCGATCCTCGCGTGACATGTCCTTACTTCCCTCTCCCCGTACTTTCTTTTTGGCCAGGAGCTCTGGCAAGAATTTCCCCTGCCCCTCCACTTGACAACCACTTGAACTCGAGCCCAATCCCCCGACCGCGGCCTTGGCTCTTCGGAAACACTCAAACTTAGACCGAGCAAAGTTCCCAGACCGGCGACCAGCCAGCCCGACTCCTTTGCAACTTTTCAGCGTTCCCCCGGCCTCAGCCCTACACAGAAGGCGTCATCCCTTATAGAGCACAAGGCCCGGAATGTGGTCGTCATCGCGACTGGTTCTCCTAACCAACGGAGTGATTATTAAGATGAAGTGTCGGCCTTTTTCATTGACATTTGAATCCGATTGAAGGGAGATTTGATCACAGTCACCTTTATACGAGCCCTACCCCCTCTTCATCGACACTGACGCCGGCCCCTTTTAGCCTCAGAATCCGAGTTCTTACAGGTTCGCGTTGGAACGACTCCAACCCAGGATGCCTAGCTCCTCCGTTTAAGCTGGGCTCCCATAAGTACTGAGACGAGAACGGTTGATTCAAGCCCCTACATATGTCCGGCGTCTTCTTGACTGCTTGAATCTTTTCCGAAGTTGGTCCCCGGCGATAGTTTTTTTTCCTTTTCTCCCATGTTTCTACCACGCGCCTCCTAGCTCTACGGCCGTTCCGCTCCCCGCCCTCTCCCTTCCTCATTCCAGCTATCGACACACGGAATCTCCATTTTTTCGGTTGCCCTTGCTGTAATGGCTGGTCGCAACGATGGTCAGTTAGGTTTTTCCTTGAAGATGCGGTCTTCGCCGTCGCCTCGTTTCTTGTTCTTCCCTATCTCGCTGTTTCCGCTTGCTTTTTTTCTTTTTTGCCTTTTGTTTCTGCTCCCGCCTCGTTTTTTCTTCGCTTTCTGCCCCGCGCAGGCGACTGGTTGGCGACAGAGGCTGTGCCGCACTTCTTTACTGGACAGGCGTCAAAGGTTTTCTCCTTGTTCTATAGATTCGCGCTTCTGAGTCTACCTGCGGCAGTTCTGACATCCCCCCTTTTTATTGAATTACTAATATACTACTTATCTCGGCGCCCTAGGCCGCCCTCGGTTACGCCTTCTATACCCATTGAGAGTTGTGGAGAAGGCGTTTCCTGATAGAGAGGTCTGACTTTGAGTGATGTTTTTGCCAGTCCCTGGGCCGAGAGTGTGCCTTAGCGTTATGTTGGTTCCAGTTTACCAGGACAGTCTTCTGATCGTTAATGGAAATTGCCGCCCTCATCAGAGTGGGGAACCCTTTTTTTTAGTTGAAAGCACTTTAAGACGCTATCTGGCTAGCACGCGGTGAAGGCTCGTTCTCAGTGAGCGCGCCCCCCCTTTAATTTTTTTTGAATTAGGCGTTCTCTCCTACTTATTACGATCCCCGCTTCCCCGTTCTCCCACCTCCTAGCACCTGGTATGCCCTTCGATGCCCACCCGCTTTTTTTTCTTGCTGCTTTTCTTCTATCAGGCCAGGGACAGTGCGTCGCCGCTCCTATTCAACGGCCAGTTCCTATCACAAACCCTTATTGCTAGGGCTGGGAATTTCAGTATCTCCTGTTACCTCTTACGTTTGAGTACTCTACGTGAGATTGATTCGCTACCATTCGTCACGCCGATCAGTGACCTAGGATGTAGCTTCCAGACTTGTCCGTAAACGTTTCGATGCCATTGGTTGAGAGTTTTGTTTAAACGCCTAGTTGATCAGATGATCTGGATAACGTCTCCTGTGTTTACAGATCTACTGAATAGAACTCCCTTGAGTTGACGGCACGGCTCGATTTGACCAAGTATACTCCCCTACGCGTTTTTTTTTCATCGTAAAGATAGTTAGTCATCAGCATTTTAGAGATGTTCGCGACTGTCGGTGGCTGATTCGATCAGTGCCGGTATAATCTCATCTATTGTAATACCCCTCAGTGTTTTTTTTTGAGTAACGAACAGATACGGCCATGATAGGCCCTCGCGAACACGAAGCCCGAGCCATATCCCTCCCTTCCTTGTTGATACCCCTGCTGGAGCTGTAATAGTAACACGCCTTCGTTATCCTCTTGAGCAGCCAGCTGCAGTGAACTGCAACAGGGTCTTGACCGACTCGAGAGAGCGAACAACCCCTAATCCCTTGCTCTGAAGTATCCATACGATCGACCTTGCCTCTCTTGACGACAACCCGGAACGACCGTCTCCACAGTTTCATCTCCCTGGCGATAAATACGATTTTACACGACTGGAGGTTATTGCCCCTCTCAATCGCTATCCTGCCTTCCCCTTTTTTCAGAAGATAGAGCCAATATAGTAGAAAAGTGAAACCTTTGCTTTTTTTTTTTAAGGCAGCAGTTTGAACCTTGCGAGCCCTTAACGGCCACCTCGCACATTTTTGAGCACCCCCTACCGTATGCCCCAGTTACATCGACAGCCCCCTCATTCACGCCTTTCCAATACGAAGCAGTTCAAGACAGCCAGACTGCCTCGGCAAACCTCTTTCGAAAAGTCTCAATCCCAGAATGCCCCCAAATCAGAAGAAAGAGGCGTGGTATGAACACATCCAAGCGCGTGAAAAGGGCACCTCGCTCTAGACTTGGCGAGGAGGCTGAGAGTCCTGCAAGCGGAAGGGACGCAATCGCTCACACTATGTCGAATTACCCCGGCATCAGAATCCCGTAGGGCCCACACAGATGAGGATTGAGATCCCTTCTCCCGAGGACTTACCCAGATGTGAAGCAGACTCAGCAGATGACGACTGGGAACAATTGACCGTTCGTTATAACACAATCTCACCCAAATCAGGGTTCTATCGTGAAACGGCCACTTGCAACTCCGCCCGCAGAGGATAGGTTCCCTGGTACCAAAAAGCTTTCCCCTCTCCTGCACAAGGCTGGCCACCAAGGCGATGTCCACCGACATACCCCCCAAATCTACGGACTTTTCTCGATTCGTTGCAATCATTTCGGAGCCACTGAAGACATCGCGTGCACCAGCTCCGTGCAGCCCCTCCTGTACCGAGTTCCGAATAGCCTTGGCCACGCCCATCGGGACCCGCACTCGAAGCAGGCGAGATTCCGTTATGATTTCCGAACCGTCTTTCGATATTCGCCCATACGTCAAGGCATCTGCGAAACGTTTCACCAGCTACCACAGGCGAACCCCCATGGGCCTGCCAAGTTTCATTGCACTCAGTTCGTCCCCAGTAGACTGTCCGGACAAAAAGATCGAAGGATTGTCAGAGCTAGCACCGATTGTCTCGAGGATGAGACGAACGAATTCCCCCCCTCATCGAAGCAAGGTAGGGAAAAAGTATCCGAGTACCTAGGCCGAGCCCTCCCCAGAACCCAGACGTGACATCCTTGCGCCCCGAGAGTAGACGAGCCGGCAATGTTGCCACGAACTAGTCACTCGGTGCACATTAGATTTGGTCTCCTCCAGACAGTCCATTTCCGCACAAACGCTGTCAATTGACGGTTAGCAGACGAGCGTGCAAGAGGAGAAAAGAGCCTGTACCTCGGGGACCGAGCGCCCAAGGCCGGCTTCTCTCCTCGCGGAGTATGCCCCCCTCATCCCCGTGCGATGCCGGCTTGTGTTCGACGAACCAGCACCCTTCTTTTATCCCTCACACAGCTAGTAGACTTCGTGTTGTGAAAACCCGAGTAAAAGCTCATCACGTTACTCTTTTAAGAAGGAACCTGCTAGCGAGTAATCCGTTGGAGTTGTATTTCTACTCTTTTTCCTTCTTCTAGAGGCCAGATCGTAATTAACTCTGCCCTTTGCTACCCGCTTTGGCTTCCTTCCAACAAATAATAGCACCAGTGCAGTAAAGGCTCTAACGGATCCTGGTTCCCTGCGATTCCACCGATTTCTCCCCGCCGCTTCGCTTCAGCCCACGCTCCCTCGTTTGCAAGAACCTTCCCCCCCCCCACCCCCCCCCCGTACCCCACCAACGACGACCCCCAGCGCCCACCCCCTTCCCCCACCCCTAATTACCTGCCTGCTACCCCCCCCCCCCCCACCCACCCCGCCCACCCCACCACCACCCAACCTACCCGACCCCCCCCCCACCACGCCCACCAACCCCCCCCCGCTCACCCCCCCCCCCCACCCCCCCCTCCCCCCCCCCCCCCCCAACGTGAAAGCACCCCGTCCCCCCCCCCGGTCTCAGGTATAGATTCTTACGCAAACACTTGGGTTTCCCCGTTTCGTCTATCCTTAGGTTTACGGATTAGTGTAGTCATGAGGGCGCTTAAGATTTGGACAGATGGTTACGGAGTAGGTCTTTTTTGCGGTTTTTTTTTTTTGTAGCGGTCGCTCTTTTCCCTTTGAGGGTTTCCGCCGTCTCCCCAGAGGCCGTCGGTGCTGTAGGGAGAGTAATTGTTGTTCTGTTTGCAGGCGGGGATTCGCTTTTTTCACTTCACTCTCTTTTGCCTTTGCAATTCTTTTTCTCTTCATTAAGTCAATGTCCTGCTGCTTTGAATCGGTCCCCGGCTCTTCGGCTCTTCCACGGTGCGGGTTTTGGTGTTGGACTTTCGCTTTTGCAGTTACTCCCTTCGACGGTAATTATCGGGGTCGAGTCTTGCAGCCACGAGGTTGAACTTCGTGAGGTACTTTCCTTGTGAAAGCTGTAACGCTCTGTGCTTGACTTCTTTTCTGCTCTTCGAAGTAGCCCAGCCTCGTCCCCCCCCGCCCTACCTAAAAAGTTTAGATACCCCTATCAGACGACATGTGGTGGAAATGAAGAGAAAGCCAGTCTCTTGTTGACAACTCAACTGGATTTGTCCCCCATATTAGCAGGTCTGCCAGAATTCGGTTCACGTCCCATTCTTTCTGCTATAATGACCTACTTTATTTTTTTATTCCTCAATCCCCCGTTTTTGTGTTGTTCCTCGATTATTTGAGATTTCCAGTCGAATTATGAGAGAATATCGACGATCCTCTACGTCCGTCTGTCTTCAAGAAATACAGTTTGAGTTTACTGGAAGTATTATCTTCCTTTCCCCCCCCCCCCCCGTCGTCTGGACTAATTTCCTTCGTGGTTGTGGGACCGCGGCGTGCCTCTTCTCCAAAGATTTTATCTGCCTAAAGAGCAGTTCCCGCCCCCTTAGGCACTGGTCTGAGTCAAGAAACCGAACTTTCGCCCCCCCCCCCCCACCCCCCCCCCCCCCCCCCCCACCACCACCCCCCAAAACACACACACCGGTGGCGGCAAGCTACCGAGATTCAGGCCCTCCGCCAGCGGGCCTCCCGAGCTGAGACAACCTGCCACGATCACCCTTTGAGAGCACGCACTTAGGTGAAGATTACGACGCATGAAATGGTCTGCTACGGACAGCCGAATGTCGATTCACCGGACTATTTTAGTTTCCCTCCGCTTCCCCCCATTCAGCCACCCGCACAAACTGACGAGATAAAGACCTACCTCCGGATCGTCCCCCCCCTTCCCTCTTTTTTTTTTTTTTTTTTATCTTTTTGCGGCCCCCTCAAATTTTGCGGCACAGCGCCACTGCGGCAACCGACATGAATTTGCCCGCCCCAAGCTGGAATAAGGTCATCGTCCCGCGTCCGGAAGAAGAAGACGCCACTTTCTCGTCCTCCTCTTTCGCGGCAACGTTCCCCGTCCCCCCTTTGCGCCCTTCTTCGAAGCCCCCCAGCCAAACATTTTTCGTTATATCCTATGCCTTTTCGGCGCGCTTGCGAGTAACCCGGAGGAAGACTCTTCCCCTTTTTTTTGTCAAAAGGCAGGGCACAGAGACCTACATCGTCGTCGACAGTCAGACAGGAGAAGTCGACTCCCTGTACACAATTTTGTGTGGGGAACTACTCCCCCCAAAGTGCCTAAGTCACTTCATGCGTGAAGAAATCGTCTCCCATGTTTTTCCTTTTCAGTAAGTAAAGACCGGATTCATCACTCAGACATCTGTCGGAGTACGCTTGACCTATGATCTTACTTCATTTGTGACGTAACAAGTCTCTCATGATGGGTGTCTGTAACCATGATTGGTTCTCCCACACTCTCCTCCCTCTATTCTTCCCTCTTTTTTTAGGCATGCAGAGATTCTTTTTTTTCATCTTACCGCTCGGTTGCTCACAGGATACCCTATATATGAGAATTTTTACTGGCTTTTCTACCTATTTGCACTTCTGCGAATCCGTCTCTTATCGCCCCCTTCATTACTGGCCTTGAGTTTATGTCTGATCTCTTTATACTCATTAGCTTTTATTCTGGCCTTTTCCTCTTTTTCATGTTGCCGCTCGGGGTCTCATTTTCATTGCTCCGTCTATCTGTTGTGTCGGTCAAGAGATGGGAAGAACCCTTTTTCCTTACCCCTGGCTTACAATGGGTGCTCTGTGTTCTTAGAGTAGTCCCTTCTTATCCTCTAGCCGCTTTATCCATCTGCCTTCCTCTAACTTTACTCTCCGGCCTTCGTTTTTTTAGTCATATTCGGCCGTCTCCTTCGTACGACCACCTCTCTTTTGTTGGACGGAAGCGATTGAGCCCTCTCTGATCATGATAGTGGTTTTCTTTCCTTTTGATCCTAATTGTGAACCGAGTGTGCAGCCTTCGTGAGATGTTAGGCCACTTGTGAACCTTCCTCTCGGGAGTTTTTTCGCAACGTTTCCTCTACCGAAGAATTGGGCCTTTTCAGTGGTTTATGAGGAAAGACCTTAAGCCTTCTACATTCCGATTACTTTCAGGACAGCGGAGCCCGTTCTCTAGTACATAATGGTGTCGCCTGATCTTTTTTATTCCCCTTTTTCTTCCTTCTACCCGCGCCCTACGCTCCCCCCACTCCATGCAATGTCAGAGAGAGCTACCCACCTCCTTCTGCTGATGGCAGGCAATCATTTTAGGCCTCGACTAGACGATTTGTTATTTCAACGCCTCTTTTTTCCTCTCAACCCCCCCCCCTTCTTCCTATTCTTGACGGCAGTTTTGATCAATAGCGTGTCCCAAACTTAGTGAGTTCGTCTCTCCTTTCCGTCCGAGAAGATGCTCTATTGTCCGAAGCATCGTGGAACATGGATTTAGCTTTTCAGTCGTCTTCGTCAACCAGTTGATGAAGTTTTTTTCCTCCAGGTTAGGCACTAGATCTGATACGAGGAGGTTGTTTCCCATCTCTAGGCCTAGGACTCCTTTGAGGAAGGTTTTCCGCGATCTGCTCCCACGATAACGCCAAAACTTTTCCTCTCAAACGTTTCTACCGCCCGATTCACCCCCCAGCTGATGGAGATAACTCTGTTCGATCGAGCAGGGCCGTCTGTATGCTTAATTTTCCCCAATCCGAATACGTTTTTTTTTGTATCTTTCCTTTCTTCTTGACAGGTCCCGTGACAGATTTTTCGACCGAAGGCGCTCCATTCTACATGCTGAACGGCGCGTCTATTGTCTTCCCACCCTCGTGTTCGTATTTCAGCAGCTTTTTCGTTTCCCAGTTTTTGCCACGAACCTTCTTCGACGAGGCCGATCTTTCAAAAACTTTTCCTACTTAATCATCCATTCGTGTTTTCCCGGATGCGGGCCCACTTACCGTTGACGTCATAGCCCTGAACCTTTCTCCATCAGAGTTAACCCTTCTTTTTGATTTAAGTAGAGCATTCTCTTCTCCCTTCCCTTCCACCTTTTTCCCACTTTCTTGTTGACCCCCCTCCGATCACTTTACCTTCCAACCTCACTAAGGTTTTCTCCCCTTACATAGTCATTTGATTTTTTCACCGAGAGGCGACCTCGCCAAGAATAGATGATCTCCCTCCCTCCTCCTAAAGCTGTTTTTTTTTATCGCGCTCCCGGAACATTTCCTCCTGTTTTTGCTTTGGCGACGTGCGGCTGCTCTCTGTTAAGAGTACGTCTTGCGACCTGTGGTAAACCTCTTTCTTTGCCGTGTCCTTGTCTGAAAGATTAATCTATTTAGAGGATGAACCTCGTCCTGCTCCCAACCATAAAATATGAGTTTTGGCACTCTTTTCCTTTCCCCTCCTGTCCTGACCTTTCTTTTTTGACCTAGTTTCACCCTTTCCCCAACATAGGCATCCCCCACTGCGTGACAACAGTGAGATCGTCCACGCTCAACCCCTATAAGCCCCCCTCCCGATCGAATCAGCGTCCTTCAAATAAGAGATTTCATAGAAGGGTCCGAATCTGCAGGTCTCTGGCGGCCTTCTTCCTGTCTTCTAGAGTACGAGTCCCCTTTTTTCATCTGCGCTTCTTTTAGCAGAGACACGCCCTCGATACCAGGTTTAGAACAAAGGTTAAGTTCCTGTCCTTTCCGGTGCGGCCCCATCCCTTAACACCTAGCCTTAGACTGCGCACTCAATTTCCTTCCGATTTTTTCCCCCCCCCGTAGCCCCCCAACATCACCCCCCGACGCAGGCCTGTGACCCCCCAAGGGGAGATATTCTGCTCACAGAACCTCGTTTTTTTTTACGAGATCCCTCTTTCTCTTTTCTGACCTGTGTCCTCCTCCACCAGCGTTCCTCATAAATAGATATGCTGTTGAGCAGGGCGACCGTTACCTGATTTAGAACCTCTTAGCGGCTCTTCCCTGTACGTATTTAGACCGGAGGCGAGTTTTTTTTCTCCCCACCATTTTTTTGCTCCAAGTTAACCCGAAGATCCTCTTGTTGTCCCCAAATTCGGTGAAAGATTTCCCATTTTCAGGACGAAGGACTTTTATGGCTTTATTCTTTTCATCACCTTTCTTGAGTCTGATCCATCCTCCCCGCCCTAGCTGTTTTAGTCTTCCAAACACTTCTAAAATTTTTTTCGACCGGATCTCTCCTAAGGAGGTCGGGGTTCCCGGATCCTCTCAGGTGGAGCCTTCCGGTTTATCCTCAGCTCTCCTTCGGCCCCCCCTTCGTCCCTGCTGCGCCTTCCTCCGACATGTCCCCCAGGACATTCTCACCGCGTCGGGAGAGGGTTCTTCTTTCGAAGAAAAAGTTCTTTTCCGGTTTCAGTTTAGGAGAAGAATTAGTTCCTTGGGCCTAGGACTCCAGGAATGGTGCTGGAGTTTGTTGGACTTGCTCCAGGATCGGTTTCGATTTCTATGGTCTCAGGTTCTTTTTCCGCCTCGAAATTTCTTCCGTTTCTGAGGTCCTGGTGTCTCCCAGTTTAGACTTTTTGTTGAGGTGGAGGGGAAATTAGCTACCTCTGACTGGCCATTAACCGTGATCTACCCCATCCTTTGTAGGATCGGAACTCTTTCACAGTTTACTTATATTAACTGTAGAGACCCTTTTTAGGGTGGACTTTATCTAGGAGTCTCAGCGTTTCCTTTTTAGCGGTTCCTCTGATATTTCCCCTCCCCCGAGTGTCTTTCACCTCTTCCTGCCGTCATCCCAGTTTCGGAGTACCCAGGTTGCCCTCGTAACGATCGGGGCTTTGCTTTCCGGATTTCTCAGTTTCACATGACCACGCCGTTTCCCACCCTTCCCGCACATTGGTCCTACCCTCCGAATCGTTCTGTTTCCCGATTTTTAGCTTCCCCCCCACCAAGGGTAAGCTCTTTTCCCCCACTTCCCTGGCTTCGTGAAATCCCTTCTTCTTTAGACTTTAGAGAACTGAGATAAAACACAGTGCCCTTCTTCTCTCTTCTCTCTCCCTGATATCTCTCCCATACAGGCAGGGAGTTTTTTCTTTCTCAAAATATTTTCCCGATGAAGAGCTCACTTATGTAGAACGGATGCCCCCGCCTTCTTGGAGAATTAGCTAAGTGAGTTATTCTTCACGCTTTGCTGAGACAATCGTCCTTTCTCTTCATTTCCACCCCTCGTCTTCTGAATCTTAACATTTTTTTTGTTTTTCCCCCTTTTCTTTCTCCTTCATGTGAGGAGGTCTGGTGTTTTACCTCTTTGTTTAGTTCATTTCCCCCCAGAAAAGATACAGAACTCCTCCTCCCCCCCCGAGTATTGTCTTCCCCTTCCTCCGCTCCACTCTAAATCCGTTAAATAGGTGGAGTTCCATTCCCGCGACCAGCTAACTCCCCAGTAGAAGGTTTTGAGTCCAGAGACGACTCCCCCCGCCTTGCACCCCGTTGAGACGGATGCCTTTTGCCCTCTTCCCTCGTCTTGAAGGCCTTCCTCTCTCCTACATGAAGTAGTCCCTGGCCCTCTGATTTTGCGAAGGTCCCCTCCTCCCCAACTCCCAAACGAGATAGAACCGCACCGACGTCCTTCTCTGCTCTTTTTCCCGCCCCCCCTTACCTCGTACCGACTGAAAACTCGAACGTCGCCCCTCAGCCACCCAGGTACACCAGAGTATTTAGCGCCCGATCCTCCACCCGTCCTTTTTTCCTTCTGTATCTTCCCTTCAAACGGATTTTTTTCGTTTTCCCTCGAGACTAAGCTCCAAACTTCCGTGATAGAATCCCAACCCATCTCCCCCCCACCCGCCACTCAACCCACACACCCCCCCCCCCCCCACACCCTTGAACGTACTGATGCTCTCATCAATGTGATTAAGATAGTCACGCTAGCGGCTAAAGCTCACCATCAAGGCTACTGTCCCCCCTACATTAGTTGGGTGCCTTTCAACACGCAACCCCTGCGTCATCCGGCGATCACTTCATCCCGTCACCACTCCCCTCGGCTCCGAGAGTAACCTGGGAGAGACCCCAGACATTACAAACTCGACGCAATTCGAGCAGAAACTGTGTTAGGCCCCCCACAACAAACAGCTCACGCTGGGGAACCGACGTAATTCCTACACTGAAGCTCGCATCTTTCGCCAAAAATAAGAGGAAAAGTAAGTACGCTCGCATTGCCTAGGGATCCTCTCAAACTACCTTTTAAGAACACAGGACGCACAGGAGCTACCCCAGCGCCTGGGTAGTATAATCCATGGACACACCGCCAAATTCCTGCCCAAAGAAAGACTTTCCCCCCCCATCACTTTTTCTATAGTGGAGACCCTTATATGAGATTTCGTCCACGCGAGCAAAAGGTACATTTCAATAACGTACTGCTCGCAAGTTTTTCCCTGAGAGTGTGTTATACATGATCAGGTTTTCTAACCAGAGACTCTTTGCCCTCCCTCGTGATTGGAAGCGGACACATTACCTCGACTCTCATACGGGCAAGATTGCCTCTCCCCTCAGATCTGTTCCATCCGCTTGGGATAGGGATATCTCATGCATGCCCCTCTTTCCTGCGACTTCGCTTTTGTTACAGTAATGTAAGGAGTGCTGATAACTCCCATCATTTATGACTCGACCGCTTTTCAAACCACAAACCCAAACCCAACAAAAACCCCCACCCCCCCACCACCCAACCCCCCACCACCCCAGGTTTACGACCAAGAGTGGGACGCTCGCCACCGGAATGCCTCTAGAGCCTCTCTTTCCCCATCCGGCCTTGTTCTCCTTTTTCCCCTCCCCCACATATCGCGATGTTCCTGAAGACTGCCAGTTTTCTGCACGGTTGACCTCGTTGGAGACCACCGCGCCCCCCCCAGTCCCCCTCCTTTTTTTCTACCGATTTCCAGGCCCGCCCTTTTTTGTTTTTTGGTGTTTTTTGCCCCTATCCATTATACCTTTTTTTTTTTTATTTTTTTATCCCGCACTTTTTGTGGTGTCACAGCAACCCTTTTTTTCCGACCCCCTTCTTTTTTACCACCCCCCCAGGCCCCCCCCCCCCCCCCCCCCCCCCCCCCCCCCCTGGCAACCCCCACCCCATCCACCCTTTTTTTCCTTTTATCTAGATTTAGTCGCTGATGCCTCTACGCGCACGTCTCAAAGATTATTCATACGGAATATAAGAGTAGTAGCGTCTCCCTTCCGGAGTGAGTAGTCAGAACTTCCCCCATAGAGTTTCTTTTTTTGCTGATTTATTCCTTTTTGAGTTCTTTAGTTTTTTCCTTGGTGCCCCCCCCGATTAGAATGTTTTCACCTTTTTTTCGGTGAATTATATCCCCTCTTTTTTTTTTTTTCAACTCCTGCTTCTTTTTTCTTGCAGGTCACATCGTAGCACGCAGAAGAAGCCTTTTCATCTGGTTAGATTCCCGCCTTAGACACTCCCCCCTCCCCCCCATGTCTATGACATGGCAGGCCTCTCTCGGTGAGAATCTCTGTGTGGCCCTCTTCTTCCACGATTCTTCTTCATCGCGCATCTAATTTCTCCCCCCTAAATTTTCCATGGTAGCGCGTCATAGCCAAACCCTCATGTATTCTCGTCTGCATATCAGTTCTATTTCCCCCTTGCTTGTATAGTTTTTTTTTTCGTATCCCCCCAATGCCTTTTCCCTGACCCCCCCCAACAGGATTGCCTTGTGCCCTTTCCTCTTTTCTACCGGGAACCTTACTTTTTTTCTTTACTTTAAGTATATAACTATATAGTACCCGACGACTTGAACTTTATTCGCCTTTTTTTTTTCTGACGTTCCTGATGCATTTTTCCTCCTAACATTGTGTTTTAGAACCGATCTTGACTAAGAGGCCTTCGTTTTTGGTAGTCCGAATTGCGTGCCGGTCTCATCTGATTTTCCCCCCCCGATCTCAAGTCCAGCCGTGGACTCTTACAGATACAAGAGCTTCATCACTTACGAGAGTCGCGCATTATGTGAGACGCTGGGAAGGTATCTTCCTCCATTCTATACGTTGTTGTGTTGAGTCGATCTCCTTCCCGTCCCTTGATCCCCTATCGAAAGATTTTCCTCCCCATTCATCTACTAAATGCTATTACGGAGCGGAGATTTTCTCAGTAAAACTCTTGTTTTTTGTTTTCTTTTTCTCTCTCTTGACGTTCCCCCTTCCAACCTTCGTTCGAGGAAAGTCTTTAGGACCCCCAGCCTTTTTAGAAGATCATCTTTCTTTCAACGTTCTTTTGCCCCCGGCATCATTTCTTCATCGCCCCCTTCCTCTCATCCCCTATTAACGATAACCTCGTCCGGGACTCCTTTCGTCGCATTATATAAATTACTTTCCTTCAGAACTGCATTCCTGGCACCTTCCCTCTACTTACTTGAAAAAGCATCCCCCCGGTGTTGACTTAAAGTAACGATCCGTTTGTGAATTGCCATGACAATTCTCTCGATTGCGATGCTCCTGATTTCTATTGCCCCCCTAAGCCAGAAAGATGTTGGTTCCTCTCCCGGACCAGGGCTCTTTCCTTTTTTGGCAGTTCTTTTCTGCGCTTCGAATTACCTTCCTCTCTTTGTTTCCCCCCCCGATTAGGCGCGCTCTTCTCCGGACTTCTTCTGTCATAGCCAGTATCTCTGTCTTTGAAAAGAGGTCTCCCCCAATAGTAACCCCCTTTTCGTATGCGGTCTTGTTGAATTAAAGATCTCTCTGACTTTTTCCCCGGAAAGTTTCAATCTTCCCCCCCCCCCCCTCTTTTCCCCCAGTCTTTTTGATTCCCCCCTCCCCTCACAAAGATTTTTCCTACTAGCTTTAAATAGGCGCCACGCTTTCTGAAAGTACTTGAGACTCCCCGAGACGGTCCCACGGGAGTTCCTCCATCTCTGAAGTTCCCCTTCTGCGAAGAGAGAAGAACTTTCTGGATGTCTACTCAACTTCCGAGACGACTCTTCTACCCCAGGTGATCCCCGTTTTGAATCCCGGTCCTTTTTTTGACCCTATTTCTGAGGCCAGCTTTCTCCCCCCCAATATAGAAATTCGAAGCACCTCTCTCCTAGAGGAATAGATTTACTCCCAGTCAACCCCCTCCCTTCAGAATCTGTTTTTCACATCTAGAGCCTCGCCACCCAACTGAAACCTCGTCTCAGTCTAGAGATCATAGTACCTTTCCTTCGCCCATCCCTAACCTAATTGAATTGTAGACCAGCCCCCCCCGCAGTTTTCCGCCCCATATATGATGCCTTTCTTCTGACTCTCGTGAATATTTCGAAATCTTTTTCGGGAAGTAAGCCTGATCTCGCGGATGAAGCTCAGCTACCCCCCGCATTTTTTTTTCTTCCAACCCCCCAGACCCTCTCTTAATTGTGACCCCCCCCCCTTCCCGTTGAAAGCTCAGATTAAGCAGGAAGAATGTCCCTCTCTTCGTTAGTAATAAAGGGGGCTTTGACCTTCTATTATGGACTTTCCCGATTGCTTCACTCCCTCGTCTTAATCCTGTTTTTTCCTTATTTACCCACCAAACGCTCCTTGTATATTGCTTCTCTTGAAGAAGGCGTCGGGACCTTTTTCCTATTCCGGTTTCTTTCCCATACAGTTGAGGACTCCCCCCCCCCGCTCTCCATTTTGACCTACTCGTTCTCTTTGTCTACAGCTCGACGCCCTGCACGTCTATAAAGACTGTAGAGGGTTTCTCGGATAGCCCCCCCAGTGCTTCCCTTTTGGCTTTATGCTTTTAAGCCTTGTAGGTATTGGTCCTTTTGACTTTACTGTTAAGAGGTCCCTTATTTTGCTTGGACTCGAGAAGGATTAGGTTTCTCCCTGTTTCCCTTGTTCGCCGGTTCAGGTTCCGAAGCGCAATTCTTGGTTTTGTGAGGGATTCGTCCTCTTCGGTTTTTGCTTTGCGTTTCCACCTTCGCACCCCCCAGTCCTCCTCCGCCTGGTTCCTGGGCCAGCTCTTAGCAGTTACTCTTGGAACGGTCTTTTTTT
>Ga0179593_1667623_pt1 | contig 14941 bp, 16 predicted proteins | sample CZODoug2_1_08_16_FD_185931 | JGI IMG/M metagenome (GOLD analysis project Ga0179593, IMG submission 185931) | Vadose zone soil fungal communities from Angelo Coast Range Reserve, California, USA - CZODoug2_1_08_16fungal (PacBio error correction) | ecosystem: Environmental > Terrestrial > Soil >... | reverse complement strand
TTCCTTTCCCTGCACGGAAGAACTTCCTGGATGGACCCTTTTTCCCCCAGCCCCCCACGCAAGATGTCTCGCTGACGAGGGGCAGTGCAAATCCTTCCCCGCCCACCAGCCTACGTCCTCCCCCCTTCCCCTCCCACCCCCCCCCCCCCCCCCCCCCCCCCCCCCCCCCCCCCCACCATACCAACTCCTTTACTTTCACTCCACTTTCAAAACAAAAAGAGCAGTCCATTTTTTTCCCTTTTCTTTCTTTTTTGTTTTCAGTTTTGAATTCCCCCCCATGCGGTCATTTTTTTCCCCCGACACGATTCAAAGCGGATTTCGCCCCGTGGTTTTCTTTTTGTCCTCGCCCCTGCCGCACCCGAGCAAACGCCAAAAAGAGTAATTTGTGAAGGTCCTTTCCAATGCCCCTTTCCCACTGTCCTTTCTACCTCCCCCCTACTATTATTTAGATTACAATGTGCCCAGTTGATTGGGCCGTGGTTTCTCTCTTTCGCCCCAGTGAGACAGAGCACATTCGAATTACGTTCTTTGTCCCTAACTCTGGATTCCTTTCTTCTGTTTGTAAGTCTTCGGCCACGCGACTATGCTCTGGCCCAGAAAGCAGCGGAGGGCGTCCCCCCTACAAGATTATTAATATTACCCTTTCCCCCCCCACGCTTTTCTACTACGGCGGAGGGCCCCACCCCATACCCTTTCCACGCCCCCCCCGTCAATTCTAGGTGGTAACCGCGCTCGTTACACGGCGCATGCGACGGCGAGTCAAGCGACGGTCGTTAAACGCCCATTTCTCCTTTTTTTTTTTTTCCATATACTATGATATAGATCCAGCGATTTGCAGACCCAGCAATCTCCTTCGCCCCTCATGAAAAGTGAAGACGAGGTTTCTGTCCTTCAGCCCCTTTTCCTATTTTTTGTCAACAGCACCGACTGAGCAAGGAGGGATCCCTCTGTTTTTGCGGTTTCCTTCTGTTTGGTCATGGCTCATTTTTTTTGATCCCCCTGTTTCGACCCCATGGAACTCTCCCCGGCACAAGGTTGCCCCTTAAGAAGAAGTAAACGCCTGAGTTGGTTCGTGGTCCGAGAGGAGAAGCTGACCCTTTTACTCTTCATACTTCCCTGCGTTCCACTGTTTGGTTTTGTCTCTGGCTTAAGATTTCCCCTGGCTTTAATGTCCCTCCAATCAACCCCATGGATATGTCGTCGACCCTCCCGCTTCTTTCCCCGGTTGTGTCTTTTTTTAATCTTTTCCCCTTTTTTTTCCTTCTTTTTATTCTTCCCTTCTTTTTCAGAGTATTTAAGAATGGAGCTTTCCGTTAACTGCCCGATTTTTCCCCCCCCCACCAGACTACGGGAGGCAGGTATTGCGTGAGCTCCCCCCCATCACCCCAATGTCGGCTAACGCAACTATCCCCAAAACCCTTCCAACCCCCCCCAAACCTTGTTTTTTTGGTTTGTTTTTTCCCCCGAGACCCAAGACTTTTTTTTTTTTCTCCTTTTTTGATTTCCCTTTTCCCCAGGTGTCTTCCCCCCTTTCGATATTTGCGCGTTGATGATGACCTTTTATCCTTTGTCCAATAGCAAACATGTACGGCCGACTTTTGTCTTCTCGCCCTTTTTCATCCTGAGTTTTTTTCCTATGAGTACTGTTCCACCCATGCGAGATGGCACTTTTTAAGTAAGACTGACCCAGCTCAGTCATGTTTTCTTTTTTTCCCCGAATTCCCTTTGACACAAGCCATCCCACACTTATTCCTTCTTTGCTTTGTTTAGAAGGACCCTGTTTTTCCCCCATTGTTTCCTCCCTCATGGGCTATTATATACCGCACCCACCCCCCCCAAAAGGAAGAAGTGACGTTTTTTTTTTCATTTTCCCAGACGGCCGGATCCCGGGCCATCTATCGTACTAGCAACCATCCCCTCTCGTGAATTAGGAGTAATATTGAACCCTTGGCCTGCTCTTCTTCCCGTTCCCCAGGCACCCGCCATGGACAAGACCGTCACCGAGTCCATGTTTCCCTTCTGTTCCTTTTGTTGATGACGTGCAGACCCCTTTTTCCCCACACTCGTTGCCTCTCAAGACTTGCATGATGGCGACGTGAGGCGGGGTCATGCCCAATCAAGGCGGGGGTTGCTCTGAGTCTCATCCTTGCGAGGATGACACAGCGCAGACCCCAGGCGAGCTGGGTTATTTGACCCCGCTCTTTCCTTTTGTCCGTCCCCTTTTATCGCTTCTTTAACAACGAGAAGTACCTTGTTTCATACAAGCATCTCCTAAGCCCGGTAATATTTTTTGTTTTTCTCCTTTCTCGTCAGTGATCCCGTGGAATAGTTCCTGAATATTTTCGGGGCCCTGAGTCCCCTTCCCCAGATCGCCTGTAGAGGGTGGGTCTTCTTCCCCCCCCCTTCTTCCCTTTTTTCCTATTCCTGTCTGTGTGGACTGCATAAGAATTCGCTTTGAGATTTTCTTGGATTCGACCCCCCCGCGTCCCCCCCCAATAAATCTGCGGCAACTTGTACTTCCATCCCTCTTTTACATCCCCTTTTAACTACCTCCATTCCTTGAAAATTCGCCCAGTTCCCAATTATTTTTGGTGCCTTTTTTTCCTCGGGTGCTGCTTCCTCTTTCCCCAAAATCTCCCCTTTTCTGATCGAAGCCTGCGCCTTGGCCTTTTCCACTTTTCCAGACTCATGCCCCTAACTTCTGACAGCGCCTCGTCCCCCCTTTAATCGTCCCCCGACCTGGACCATTTTCTTTTGGCTGGCAGACTTGAAATTCTTTCTTTTCGTTTGTCTGCCTTCTATGCCTGGAGGTGCCTTTTAACCCCCCCCCTAGTCCCCACTGCTTCTGTACGTCATTCTGAAGGCGCCTTCCTTTTCCCCCCCCCGCCTTCCTCTTTGAACAAGTCAGAACTCATAGGCTCCTTTGCGGAGATTGTCACCGGCCCCTGCTTGTCCCCCAACTGCAGACGTATGGGGAGTAGCACTCGCCGGCGCTAGGTCGATGCAGTTTCGTCCCTCCCTGAGATCCTTGCGGGGGCCCCCTCCCGATTTTAAGGATTACGGGTCACTTTAAGTTTCCCCCCTCCTTATAGACGAAGGAGCTAGCCCTTATCCTTTCCCCCTTTGACCCTTTAGGACTTTAAAGTAAGATGCTCTAGGCGTTTAAGAAGTTCAGCCAGGGCCCTCTGGAGAGGAACAGTTCCCTGCGGCTTCGTCGCACCATTCGTGTGTTTAAGATTATTAGTAGTTATCACCAAGCCCTATGCCCCCTCGGTAAGGCCTGGAAAAGCCCAGGCGATTCTTTTTTTCGCCTTCCCTGTGGTATTATGCCCAGGAATAAGATAGGCATTCCACGTCCTATATCTTCTTTCCTTCCCCCCACAGGTTGTTGTTGTTGTCTTCGATGTCTTGACATTCTTTTCTGTTTCCGTTTTTAGAAGCCCAGGTTGATCCTGACAAACCGAATTATCCCCCTTCTACCGGAGAAGGTTTCCTTTCCCAAATCCCCGCCACCATCACGAGTCTCGGCCTTTTCTTTGAATACGAGAAGATTTCCAACCCTCTATGTTTGTTCTTTTTCTTTGCCCCCCCCTTCAACACAACTCGGGGCTGAACTGCGACACTCGCGTCTCTGTTCATTGCAGGAGCGCTCACGTCTAACGATCAACATTGCATCAAGACTTACCCTCTTCCTAGAACCTTGGACCCTGCTGCCCCCTGTCGACAAATCGGAAACAATCGGGGCCTTCCCAGTCCCGGGACCGCAACGGTGATGCCAAGTCCCCCTGCCTCCTTCCGGTCCCTTCCGCCTTTGGAATTTGTTCCCCTCCCCCCCCCTACCGGGCTTCGTTAAATACTTACGCCCCTTAGCTTTTGGGACGTCCCCTCCCCCTTTTCGCACTCCATATTAAGGACCGGAAAGAGCGGTGGGGTGTTAGTTGCGGTTGGCCGTTTTGGTTTTTTGGGGGGTTTTCTTTAATCTCTGGTGGTTTTTTCGTTGGAGGGCCAAGTTTGGGTCTTTTTTTTTTCCTTTTGGGGGTTTTATGTTTTTTCTGTTTGTTCTTTCCTTAGGTTTTTGACAGCAGCCCGTATGGAAGATGCCCCTTCTGTCCCAAGGACCCCCCTCCCTCCGTACAAATACACCAAGAAGATTCACTCCCCCTTTCCCCTTGCCCCCCCCCTTCCTGTTTTCCCTTACGATTATACAAGGGTCGACCGCTTTAAAGTGTTCAGAATCGGACTTTCAACCCCCGTGTGCCTCCCCCCCCCCTCTCTGGCAAAGAGAGCGCTTGCTCTATTCTCAACGTGATGTTTTGTTCTTCCCGCATTTCCCGCCACAAATAGATGGTCAATTGGCTGAAGTCGCTTTTCGCTGCTTCATTTGCATGGATTCCGCCCTCATTCTCGAAACCTTTCCGTGAGTGATTGGCCAGTGTTAGTTTTCTCTTCCAAGTCTTTTATGCAGAGACACATCCAAGTTTTTTAACCATTCAAGCGATTGTGAGACCTTAAGAGTAGGGTAAGGTTCCAGGACAACCTTCTCGGATCTTTTGTACTGTCAGTCTGCGGGATTTCAACTACACCTGGGACCATACTTCCCCTTTTTCCCATCCGCTTGGTCCTCGGCGGCGTGAAACAACCAAACAAAACCTTTCCTTGTATCCCCTCTCTTGATCATTTTTAACCCACCCTTTTGGACAACTTCCTATCGAGGATTTCCCTTTTCCTTATCCTCCCCCCTCTCTCCGTTCCCCTGAACAATCTCCTGGTCGCTGCGTGGTAATCTTCGACCAAGGATGATCTCCCCCTAGAGATTGATGTTTTTCATCCCCCCCTACGCCCGTCCTCCTTCGACCCTGACGCTTGGGGAAAGTATAAACCTGAATATCTTTTTTTCGTACCCCCGGTTTTTGTTGGCTCTTCTTCTTGGTAATGAGCTGTAATGGCTGGTAATGCCTTCCCTCCCTCACGGCCAAAGTTGCCCATACCGTTCCTAGGCTTTTTTTTCTACTTTTCGATGAGCTGAGAATGGGTACGTTAATGCTTTTCCATTTAGAGCTTTTCCCTTCTTTGCCTGGGGTTCTCTGGATATCATATTTTTAGGGCGCTCTTCTCCTGCCCTCACCCCCCCCTGGAATAGTCCCCCTTTTCTTACATTCCGTCTGAGATGTGTGGTCTCTTTGTGTAGCGGGAATAGTCAGCAATTCCCCCTTTGGTCCCCTTCTGAATTTTCATGGGTGTTGCCCAGGGACCCGATTTTTCCAACCTTTCTGAGCTCTTTTTTTCGGTTGTAGACACAAGTCTTCAGGATTTCTGGGCCCCCAATCCCTAAAGAGCACTATTAGAAAAAAAAACACCCCAACAGTTCCACCCTTGCTCTATTCCCCAAGGAATACGTTTTTTTTTTTGTTGATAGCCATTAGGTATCACTCGACGCGTTTTCGAGTTCTATTATCAGGCAATATGCACCCTGCCCCCCCTTTTTAGTGTGCTACCCCCCCGCAAGGAAATCCTAGAAGTCTCGTGGTGCCATAGACGGTACAGGTCCCCAAAATGAGAGGGGGTTGGTCTCAGTCTCCTGCCGTCTTTTCTCTCAAGAGAGACTGTGCGGTTCGAGTCCCGTTAAAAAGCTCCCCCACTACCAGTGAGTGCTTCAATTTTATCATGACCCCATCTTTTCTGGCTATTGAACTCCCTGATATCATGGCAATCCCACACAACAACCACACAACCGGGAGACCTCGTTGCCGCATGCTTCATTAAAGGACCGGCTCCCCCGTAACATAGCCCACACTACGCCGCCGAGGGGTTACTTCGGTGTTAATCTTCCCTGCAGTCCTTGAACTTTTCTGCCCCTACAAGGTGTTGCGAAACAGTTAAGCCATGACCAGGGTAAAGACCTCAACTAGCAAATCCTCAGGTTTCCACGTTCCTTAAGTGCCACCGGAACCCCCCAAATTAGACTTCCCAAATCCCGTCCCCCCCCGTAGACGTTTCCTGCCGGCTGTGGGCGGGGTGTTTCCCTCCTCCTTTTTTCGATTCTTTCCCGCTCCAGCTCCTCCTCTTTGGTTTCGTGGGTCCTTTTCTTCGCATTGACTCGGCCGGCCCCCTTCGCCATCTTGAGATCCGTTTTTCCCCCCTGAGAAGTCAGGTGGGGTTAAGACGCTGATCAGCCGGATAATTGATTGTTCAAGAAGAAGAGCCTCGCAGGTTGGACGCTGAATAGTTCTTTTCCTTTTGTAGTTTCCTGAGGGTCAGGTCCCCCCCCTTCCCCCTCAGTAGTCGCGGTGGAGGGAAGCTACCTTCTTGAACCACCAGGCATTGGAATGTGTGTAACGCCATCCTGGAATTAGATCATGTGGAGTGTTATCAAATTCTTTTATAGAGTACACCCAGCCCCCTCACTCTGCTGCAAGTAATCAGGGGACCATTAAGTTTGAATGAGGCCGTTGAATTTTCCGTTCCCACCCCTGCATCTCCCATCCCCTCCAACCCTTTTTTTGCGTTTGCTTTTGTTCGGCATTCGAGGACTATCCACGTTGATGATCGAAGACGCGATCTTGCAGAGTAGTCGGCACGACCCGACCCTTCTGACCCTACCTCTGCGGTTAGCCGTGTCATCATCGCTTACCCAAACATTCTGGATGGCCTGATGATGTCATTCTTATTGGTGTATGTGGTCGCTATTATTACGTAGGTCAGCCTCCCCCTTTTTCAGAGTTTTGTCTTTTTTTTGCCCCCCTCCCTCCATTGAAGGTGCTGCCTTCAAGATGGAAACATTCCTTGTTTTCCTACCTAGTTCCAGTCACAAGAAAGCCCCAATAGGCTTGTGTCTGATTGAAGCACAAGACGGTCTGCTTTTTCCCACCACTTTTTTTGACGACTCCCCCTCATTGGCAGCTCGTCGATGCTGGGGGCTAATTGGCATCGACCTGTCCCTCCAGTCCCCGTGATCTGTGCCGGTTTGCCAGTTCCCCCTCTTCTTTGATTTTTCCCTTTAGACCCGCATTTTCTCGTCCGCGAAAATAGAAAGGTGTAGCCTTAGTCCCGGCTCATCTACTGCGGAAATTTTAAATGTAATTCGCTTCTACGGGAGTGTTTTCCGCCGGACTCTTTTTCCTCTTAGATTCTTTGTCTTTCCCTGTAACATTGTTTTTGAAAGTTTTCCGTCCAAAAACTCCCCCCTATTCTCCTCGTGATGGTTTCTTTTAGTTGTAATGCCCGTCTGTCTATTTTTTTTAATGGTTTCTAGGACGAAGCCGAGCGTCACTGGAATCCAGTCCCTTCTCCCTCGGGTTTCGAGAGATCTGCCTTGTAAATGTGCGAGGGCCTCCTTCTCGACCCCGTCTTTCCCCAACTGAGCCGCGTCCGGAGAAGGGGCCTACCGTAACCATTCACCGGATTAGGAATAGGCGTGCTTCTAATCGTAATAATGCCCCCCATATGGTTTATCGCACTCTATACGCCCCCCCCACCTTTCCTGGAACTGCGTCAACTAGCCTAGAGCATCCCCGAAATTCCGCCGTATCGCTCCCCTTCTAAAACTTTTGACGCGTAAGTTTTCCCCACGGTTGCGGAACCGTTTAGACAACAATACTGTTCCCCTCTTGGGCCACCAGTAATTCCCAATTGTGTCACCAAGGTAGATGCTATGTCCAACCCATCATCGCCTTCGGCTTACCCCCCACCAGCGTCTGCCTTTTTGGAAGCGAGACGGGCTTGTCCCAAACCCCCCGAGCTTTTTGCTTGTTCCTGTGCACCCCCATGTCGACAATTCGACATATTCGGTTTTACTCTTTTCCCCCCCTTTTTTTTTCTTTTTGTTTTTTTGACTTTGACTGCCTTTCATTTCTTTCCTTTCTCACCATGGCTTGGTTTGTTTTTTTCCCCCTTTCTTGAAACACCATCATCGTACTTACCAAAACATACACAAACCTGAATAATTTCCCGTCAACTTCAGTTCCTTTCTTGTAATCTTCAAGGGTTTTCTTGGTTCCACCTGTTCAGAAGTTCGAGCCATTGAGGTCATTTCTGTTTCCTACAACCCCCGCACAGCTCCCTTTTTCTCCTCCATTTTATTTGTAGTTTTCCTAGGCCGCCGACCACCCGCCCATCAACCCTCCCAAAGAGAGGTCACTGGCTGAAGTCGCACCTTGATTCCCTGATTCTTCCGCCAGGAAGAGATATTTTGTACACTTGTTTTCGCATCGTGCTTTTTGTTGGGTTCTCTCGCCCACGAGTTCCGCTTCTGCTCTATGCTGCCCCCCCTAATGGCCGTTTCTTGGAGAACTTTCAAGATTATGGACCGGACACCCCGCGACTACGCGTCAGGCCCGCCCTCCCTTAGGGACGGCCCACACCTTCTGGAACCTCTCAACTTCCATCTGCGAAGTGGACGAACAAACACCTTAGAAGTAGGGTATATGCGATTCTTTTTCACGTTTTCCCCAACCCCCCCCTTTCTCGGTGTAACTCGAGGTCTTGAGGATTTAGAGAAGAGAGGCCTATCACGGTCACCCCGAACAGCGCCGACTTTCTTGCTGGCCGCAAATCTTTTTTTTCTCAAGCTCCTCAGACCCTCCCTCCGTAGCCCACTCATGCAAAGTATTCTCTGCCTGTCGATGCACAGCCTCCGTCGCGGTGCACGTCCCCCCGAAGACTCACGGGACGGGCCACCTCTCTAGTCTTGGTCATCCTTTTTCTGGTGCACGCACATTGGTTTATCCATGCCCTCCCGCCCCCCCACGGGTTTCCCCCAATATTAAGAAGCCCCCAGTTTCCATGGAGGTTTTTTTATGAGGGCCGTGGGCTACAGATTGAAGGTCTACAGCAGTTTTTTTTCATACGCGAAGGACCCTGAGGGACGGGTTTTTTCCCTTAATACTTCTTAGGCTCAATCCTTTGTCCCCATCCAACCAAAATGGAATATGTCTTCTCCACCCGCCCGCTATCCCTTTTTGGTGATTTGGTTCCAGTTGTGCCGGAATCCCTGACCCCCCCCCCCCCCCCCAACTTTCGATGAGCCAGCGGTAGTAAGCCTTGGAAATAATTTGCCTTTGTGGACCAGTGGGCAAACCCCTGACCTATTCTTGGTTTGACCCTTTTTTGAGCAGCAAAAGTCTCTATGTTGATATGGTCCCCTTATCACGTTCCCTTTTCTTCAATTCGAGGTACGACTATCTCTTTCTTTCTTCACTCCTTGTTGTTGTTTCGACTACCACAAGTTTCTCCTTAGTTAGTGATGGCTCCCGGTTTCATAGCCCCCCCTGTATGGTGTACAAGAATGTTGGCGTTTTTCACACGAACCCTTCTCGCATCGGACGTATTGGGTTGCCCACGGGGTCGGTCCCACATTGCGAGCTGTTTCTCGGACCGTTTTCCCGCGCCCCCTCCCTCAGTGACGGTACGATTCCTCTTACCCCAGCCCTACACACCTTCTCCGGCGGTGGCCCCTTATCGCAAGACCCCCAGTTTTGGCTTGATTGTTCCATTGCCTCCTATTGGGACCTCCCCCTTCCCAACAAGGCCCGCTTCGTAGGACCGTCTGAACGACTGATTTATTTTTAACTTCGGAACTTCCCAATATCACACCATAGACAGCCACATCGGTCGTTCGTAATTGCAACCGTTGGCCCGTGATGGTTCTCCCCTTTGGCCACCCAAATTTCAAGCAATGACCCCGTCCATGACAATCACTCACTTTTTGTCTCCCCGTCCCTCTCTTCCCTTCCAGTGCTCCACTGATTATACATCGACCTTATTTTTGCCGAGAAGCTTTCCTAGGGCGACTGCTCGTTCTTTCCATGTCCCCTTCGCGTATTCCTAGTAATCCTTTGCTGTCGCAAGGACCCCGCGCTTGTTGTGCCACATTTAGATTTGTCCTCGAACGCTTCAGTGTTCCTCGTCCGCCCCTGGGGTTCCCACCGTGGTTTTTGTGAAGTCTGGTGGTGGCTCCTTGATAAAGCTTCCTCCCCCGACTTCCTGCTCTTTTTTTCTTTCTTTCCGTCAACTCCCCTGGAGGTTTGACATAGTCCCGACTCTTTTGTAGGGGGTGCCCGACGCCCCAGTGGGCGGGCGTCGTCTTGTGGCTTACTCCCAGTCTATCTTCACGCATTGGAATGCCCGAGGTCCGACTGTGGCGCGTTGTCTCAAACTCGAATTAGAGGATCCCTCTTTTTCCCCTTTCACTCCCTTCACACCCTTATTGAATGCGGCCCCGGAAATACAATAATCCTCGCCGTCCCCACATTTTCGCCTTAAGCCCATTGAAAATCTCTTTTTTTTTTTTTGCTAGGTGCCCTTCTTCCTTTTTCATTCCCCCCTATAACTGGAGCCCCGGAAAGAGCGCGCTTTCCTTTTTTGTGTCGGCCCGAACGAAACAAGACGGGTTCCCTGAAAATTATGAACTTCTCACCGTTCCCCACAGGGTTCTCAAACTCACATTGTTTTCTTTAGTTTTTTATGGGACGTTTTTATTTTTTGGGGGTTGGTAGGCGATCAGGATTTCCTGGCGAAAGCTTTCATCTTCTTCCATGCCTGATGCGCCCCCAGGGAGGCTGCCCATCCCTCCCCCCGAATCTTGTCGATGCGACCTGGAGTGAAAGTCCAAAGAAGCCCCCCCCGTTTCTTCTCCCCCCCCCCACATTCCTTGTACCCCCCAATGCCAGACTGGTCGCGGCCTCGTCTATGTCGAGCCGGGGGGGAATACTTTGCATCGACCTTGTACCTTTTGAAGATCCTATTTTCCTCCTTTTCTGGTCACTCAAAGTTCAGCCTTTTAATCCCGTCTTTGCACGGTTTAGGTTTAGCAGAGTGTCTCGCTCCTGCGGAATTTCACAGTCGTTTTTATTTTTTATTTTTTTGTTCCTCTCTGTTCTCCCTTTAAACCGTTGCGGCTCGAGCACAAGCTTTCTGTTTTTTTTTTTTTTTTTTTTCCAGATTCTAGCTTCTCTTCAGCAACGCCACTTGAAATCTTATTTAGGCTTTCGCGCCCCGGCTTTTCGTGCTAGGTTTTGATCAGGATCCCTGGGTCACGCTGAACTTCCAGTCAGCGAAGAGACTCTTTTCATCCTCCTCCTTTTTGTGCAGATTCCCCTGCGTGGACCCCCTTGATTTCTTTCATTCCCCCCCTCTGCGAAGAACCGTGGGAAATTCCCTTAGCAACTTTCCGGGGAGCCGGTTGATTACAAATACTCCCATCCCCTTATCTCTCTGACTCCTCCTCCTCTTCCACCCCACCAGATGGTTTTCTCGCACTCCCCGCGTTCCACGAGTTATGGTTTGAACTGCTACAACCTTCCGATTTATCATCCTTCCCCGAAAGCTTGCTTCTCCTCCCCCCCCCCTTCTAAACTCTCTTCGCGGACGTTTCAATTGTTGAGGTGGCCCTGGAAAACATCCGTGAAAATAGGTTTCCTGTCCCGGCACCCCCAACTGGGACCGCCCCTTTCTGTTTCCCCCAAGGTAGCCCCCTGCATCGAATAGTCTGGAGTGGACTCCCCCCAGTTCGTCGGCTTTTGGAAAGCAGAGCAGGGATTGTTCCTTTTTTCCCTACCACCCCCCCTTTATCCCCAGACCTCGTTACTACGGCACCTTTCGACAAAACTATTAATGGCTACCTTTTTTTATTCTGCCTTTTGACCTTTCTCCTACTGATGGAGGCGCACCTCATATGGTCCTATTGGCTTTAAACTGTGTCTTACCGGCCCAGTCCTCTCTGCCAACATACCCCCCGTCAGAATTCCCTCCATTCCGACAGCAAAAAGACTTTTCCAGTCTACCTGCCCAGGTTTCGCCCGAGAGGGTTTTTCTCTTTTTCTCAGTCTGGCTCTTTTTCTTTCGTTTTCCGAAACCGTGCAAAGCGCGCCCTTTTTCTCTTTTTCTCCCATTGTCCTCTTTTACAGGTTCAAACGCCAAAAAGAGTGTTCCCTTTCTCAGTTTCGATCCCTCTGAGTTCCTTTGAAATTCTTCCGGAAGCAGTCCCCTGCTATTATGTGATCCCAATTTTGCCCCCCCTCTTATGGTTTTCTCTTCCACAGTTCCCTTTTTTAACCGTTCATGACTTTTACCACTTTTTTTGTTTCACACATTCCACTCCCCTTTACGATGGAGGACTGATTAGGGTACTTCCAGGCCACCGACCTCCTTGACGCGGCACCTCTTTCCGCGGCTGGGCCCCCCCCATGGTGACCACCTTTTTTTCCCTTTCAAAGAACTGATTTTTGCTTACTCTGCGGCGGGCAACACCCCCCATACTTGTCTCTCATCCCTTTATACCCCCACCAGGACTTCGGTGGGAACGCAGATTCTTTCCGGCCATAGGGAGTCCTTTTCCCACAAAATAGAGACTCCTTCTCTCCCCTCACCTTATGGATCACGCAGCTGCTTTTCATGGCAGAAACCGTGCGTAGAACTAATCCCCCCCCCTCTTATAGCTCTCGTATGTAGTGTAGGAAGACTGAAGTGCGCGCACCCCGGGGCACTCGAGAAACTTTCCTTCGTACACACCCAGTGCCTTCTGTACCTTGACTTTTATTGGCATTTCGGTTCCTGGTGAAAAACTGTCGAAGCCACCCTCCTTCTCAAACGTTATATTACTTTTTCAGTCCACCCTTAGGATGTTGTGTTGCTCTTTATTACTATTCGGTAATGCCAGTCGGGGAAGCGCGCACCCCTAATTTTCTTCCCTTGGGTTTTGTTATCCTATGGCCCTTTTTTTTTTGGAGCAATCTTCCCCCTCAAAACCCCTTTCCATTCATTACCATTTCCCTCCCCTTTCCCTGGTGTGCGTATTCTTTTTGTAGAGGATCCTGAAAAAGGTGCATTCTTTCTCTTTCTATTTTAACTTCTCCGCCTTGCTGTTCCCAGATAGTCCCCTTGTTACCGGACCCCGATGCCAAAAAAATGACTAAGAGGCGATTGTATTTTTTGTTCTTTTTTTCAGGACATGTTCTCTTTTCCCCCCATGAAAGGAACCTCCTTTCCCTAGGAAATGGATTTCCCCTCCTCTTTTCTTTTAAAAATAATAAGTTGTGGTTGTAGATATTAGCTCTGAACAGTCGCTATTTTCCCATTTGGAGAGGTACTTCCCCTCCTTATTGCGGATCCCCCCCCTTCCCCAGACCTGAATTTAGCTTCCCCTGGGTTTGAACCTTGGTAAACGTAGTTAACAACCCTCTCTTCCTCCATGATTAATTTTTAACCCCATCTCCCCCGGATTTCTTTCCCCTTTTTTTCCATACCCCTTCTCCGGATTGGCTTTTTTCCTGTATTTATTCACTTTTTTTTTGATGGGTCCAGATGATCCTTCCTTCCCTTTTCCCCTTCTTCTATATCTGAGAAACAACCACCAACACGCCTTTTCTACTTTTCGTGAGCATTAACTCCCCCTTCTCCTGTACTCCTCGCCCCCCCTCCCTCCGCCGGTGGACCGGCGTCGTCGTCCCCCTGCCCCAATTTGTGATCTTTCTGTATGTTTTGCAACCTTCACAGCCATGACCAAGGTAGCATGTCAAACTTCTACCCTCGTACTTCCCTGTCAGTGATCTTCCCTTTCTGCCTGACCTCTTTCCCTTTTCAAATACCGAGAAGCCCTTATGGCCTAGGGGCGACAGGTCGCTGAAGTTTTTGCCCCCCCCTTATGATTTGAGACCATCCCTTTGCTTTATTGATTCCCCCCTCTCCGATAAATTTTTTTGTTTGTTTTTTTTCCCCCGTGGGTTTTTGAAGACTTCTCTTACAGACAGATCTTTCGCCATTTAATCCAGTCGCCTTTTTTCCTGCCTTTTCCCTGTTACCGACGTCCCGCTTCGTCCTCCAGACACAGGACCCCATGAGTTGTCATCTGTATCCCCCTTTCTGTATTTCGTTTTTCTCTAGTTCCCGACAGCTTGTAGTTGGCTAAGAAGATTAGGGAGGGTTCCCCCGATCGAAGGAGTCGCGGTGCGCGGCCCTACTCTCCCTTCTTGAAATTTTTTTTTTGAAGCTTTTTTCCGGACTTTTTTCTACTTGGTTGTAGCCACATCTCGGCCGCTACCCGTCCAGGCACCCCCCCTACCTCATAGCGGGCGTCCTTCTAAAATGTTCAGAGCCCAATATGAAAGGTCTTCACTCCTGAGGAAGGATAACAGTGCCCCTACCCTGGATTCTTTTAATTTCCTAATTACCCCAGCAAATTTTTTTTTTGCCTTGGTTTTGATAGGTGCATGTTTCCATGGCCTAGCAAATCCACGTTTCTCCTTAAAGACAGCTAGAGAAGGGGAAAGATTGATTTGACTCAAAAAGACCAGGCCTAACCTACAGGAAGAAGACCCCCCCACCTTGAACATTTAACGTTCTCGAAAGGTAAGAATCTCCACAAAATATGGAAGCTTGGAGGGAGATATAACTAACTGTGGGAGGTGTTTTTTAGGAGTTTTCTCTTAGTAATTGTCCTGAAATAATTTTCCGTCAATAAGTGATCCTCAGTGAGATGCACCAGACCATAACTACCTAATGGGTGACAGTAACCCCCCCTTTTTTTTTTATAGACCCCCCCCCCCCCCCCCCCCCCCCCCCACCCCCACCCCCCCCCCCCCCCCCCCCCCACCCCTGCCGACCCTATTGACCCATAACCCCACGCCCCCCCTCTCTCCTTCCCCCCCCCTCCCACCCCCCCCCCCGCCGCACCCACCCACTACCATTTTTTTTCCCTCGCGACGAGTTAGCCTTTTCAGGCTGCCTTTAGTCAGGGGGTGCCATGAATGTCGGTATAACCCCCCGGGATCATGAGTGTTCTGCCGAGGGGCACCTTCCCCTGTTGATGGGATTTTCTTGTTTTTCAGGTCGTCCTTTTACGCCAATTAGTAGAGAAAGTATTTTTCTCCTTTTTCTAGGTTTGGTCTTTTACCCGATCCAGACCCCTGAATGTCCTTGTTAAATTCTGCCAGCAGATGATAGATTT
>Ga0179593_1399353_pt1 | contig 14941 bp, 17 predicted proteins | sample CZODoug2_1_08_16_FD_185931 | JGI IMG/M metagenome (GOLD analysis project Ga0179593, IMG submission 185931) | Vadose zone soil fungal communities from Angelo Coast Range Reserve, California, USA - CZODoug2_1_08_16fungal (PacBio error correction) | ecosystem: Environmental > Terrestrial > Soil >... | reverse complement strand
ACGCCGTGCTTCTTTTTCCCTTCCCCGCGTGAATGACCTCGCTCATCACCTGACGCGACAACGGGTAGCGGTTGCGCTCCTCCAGTTGTCCAGAGCTGGATTTTTTTTCCTCCCTTGTTGGTTGCAAGGCCGCCACTTCTCCTCCTCGGATGCCAGCCCCGGCGTTGGCCTTCTTTCCTTTCCCCTCTCTCCCCCCTCATGGGGATTCTTTCGTAGTCACGTGCTCTTGGCCCGTTCCTTCCTGGATGACTATTAATGTTTTTTTTTTGACCACCAGGTTACACCTCCGGGCGAAATCCTCAAGTTTTTCGCTGTACCCGAACTTCGAAGCGGTTTTTCCCTAAACCTTTTGCACCGTTTACCCTTAAAGGGTGTTTCCCTTTTCAACCCGGCGGTCCCGTTTTTTTTCGAATGTGAAAGGTTTCGGCTCCTGGTCTCTGTACCGATCGGGAAAGACGCTCGCGATTGCGCCTGCCCTTGCTCATGGCTCTTGCGTGTTTTGCCGGTTGAATTGAAAGTTTGCCGAGTGTACATCTTTCTAATTGGGCAACTTTTTTTTGCGCGGTGGAGAAATCCTCGTCTGCGTCCCCTCGATAGTCCCCTATACTTTCAATCCCGCCCTTTCGCGGTAGACACCCACTCATTGACGAAGGTCACCCCATGCGATAAATTTTTTCCGATATTCCCCTCTTGCTACCACCCCCTGAAAAGACTTTGTTTCCCAATATCCCTTTTCAAGCTTGGGGAATCTCTCTCCTGCTTCATAGGCCCCTCAACTTTTTCCTCCCCCCCTTTTCTCCCTAGAGGACACACCAAAGTCCCCCTCCATGGCGCTGAAGCAAGAGAAGGCCTGCGATCGATTATAGTTACTGAACCCCTGATCCCCCCTCAATGTTTTTTGGTTTCCCAGGTCCTCGGCGGCAAAGTTCCTTCCTTCCCCTGGTGGGGCTCGACCGGTCTTTCGGTAAGTCCCGGGGGTGCATCTCCCGGAGGGGTGGTTACCACTTTCCTCCCGTCCACTTCGTCACATCCTTAACGATCCCTTCTTCCCCAGCGCCTGATATTCCGTCTCCTTTTGACCGCCCTCCCTCGGAATTACCACCTTTCCCCTATATGCTTCCGTGTTCATCGCTGACTTGCGGCTTTGATCACCCCTCTCCCCCCTCCATAACCCTTTTTTCCTTAGTTCACCCTCGGGTAGGTTTTTTTTTTTCGCAACGCTCGGCCCCCCGTCTTCGAAGGGCCGAAACACTTGGCACTTGTATCTCCTCTTCATAGTCCTCCCCTCCTCCAGGCGGTGACTTTCCGCTTCCGGAATCTTCCAAGGAAATGTCACTTGACATGTTTGCCTGGCCCTCCGTATTTCCCAAGGACCTAAATTTTTCCCCCCCCCGCGTAGAGCAACTGTGACGAGATCGTGCCCCCCTGATCGGGAACTTTTCATGGCTGGTGGTGCCTCCCGTCGGTCTCGAACAGAAGATTCTGGGTTTCTCGGCGACTAATCCCTCTCGATGTCCCCCCTCCCTCATCTATGCCGGCGGTTAGCGGTCAACGGAGTCCGCCGTCCCCCCCTGATCAATCCAGGCCTCCGGTGTATAGGGAAACACTTTCTGTCTCTGGAGATCGTTTGCTTTCTTCCCCTTCTCGCCCGGTCACTCCGGGGTTTTCCTCTCGAGATCACTTTTCACGAAAGACTTCTGTTGAGCGGTCGCATTTGCTCTCTGCTCTTGAATATCTCTTGTAATACTCCTATTTTTGGTTGAGTCTCGATGCATCCTCCTCCCTCAGATGGCGACCTCGTTTCTGCAGGTGGAGGGTTCCCCCGTTTGATCTTCAGATTCCACCACGTTGCTTTCCCCTTTTTTTAGCTTTAGAGAGGATCCCCTCCCTAGCCCGATTAAGCAGTTTCCTTTTTGTTCCCATATTTTGGTTTTTTCAGGGAGGTTGTACTCGTTCCACGTTTCCGACGCTCCTTTCTTTTCGAGAGCTTCTGATCTCCGACCTCCCTTTTCGCGTTCTAGAAAGAGTTATTCCCCGGCCTCCTGCCTTAGTCCTCCGATCATGGTGACCCAGAGCTAGAACATTTTTTTCCCGACATCGTTGCGCCTTCCCGGTTGGTTCTGCGGGTGGCAGACCCCATTTTCCCTTGCATGGGAAGCTTTTTCCCATCAGTTCGCCCCCTTACGACCAGTTCCCCCCTTCCCTAGAAGTTTCTTCCTTCGATCCTTTGGATCAAGTTTTTCCGTGGCGAATCCTCCTGAGTTCGATTTCCTTGTGCACGGTTTCCACCCCGTGTTTTTTCCCCTGCTTGTTGCGCTGGCTTCCTCTTCCCCCCTCTGCGCCTCCTTGGCGATGCACTAGGTCTCCCTCTCTTTACCCTGTTGGGTGACGACGTACCTTTTTCTGTTTCGAGTAAACTTTTTCCTCATCGCGCTGTCCTCGTGCATTTTTTTACTCGTGACTGCCCTTTCCTTCCCTGACTGTGATTACCATTCCCCACGCCCTGGCGGAAAGGTATCTGACGTGTCTCCTGTCGCCGAACCAAAAGGTCGGGAAAGGCGTTTCAGCAGGCCCCTTTGGCACCTCCAGGTGATCTTCCTTTTCGTTGTTCTCCCCCATGATTTCGAAACGCTCGCGCATGCTTCCGCGTTTCACTTTTACAGGCTGTTTGGTGTTTGTTTTAGCGCCTCACCGGTGGGATGGAACTGAGCGGTTCCTCGTTGATCCCGGGGGCTTCTCCCGAATCTCTTACACGAGTACCGGTATTTCCTTGACTAATCTTTCTGGTCTATCACTCTAATGCCGGATCCCTTCGGGTAGAGAAAAGTGAGTCTAGCAGTGTGACTTCGTGATTTTTTGTAGGCCCCGGTCCCCTCGTAGGATTTCCTCGCGGTGCGATCTTCTTCCGCTACCTTGATCCCCTAGATGTTTAGTCTTTTTCCCCCTGGCTCTGATTTGTCTCACGCTTTCACGTTATTTCCCACTATGTATCACCCCTTCCCTCTCGCTGTAAGCTGTCTCTTTAGAGGTCGTGCGCCATCCTTGCCGTGTTTCCATTTAATCTCCCTCCGTTTGTGCGGCAGGGGTGGACCCCACATTTGCCTGGAGTACGCCTTTTTTGCACTGGTTCTTCCCCCGTGTCCCTGGTTTTTCCATCCTAGCACTAGATTTTTTTTTCGTCGCCCGATTTTCTTTTTTTGGTTCATCCATACCCCCCCCTCCCTTATCTCTCTACCCGTCCCAATAGAAAGTGCTGAAGTCGATCCCCCAGGCGAGACCCCTTTAGCAGTCCGAGCCAGAAGAGTAGTTCCTTCCTGAGAGTTGCGGTTCTCTCTCGTTTCCTCCTCCGTGCTCAGGAATCTTCCCCCCATCTTGTATTGAAGAAGCACGGCAGCGCCCGAGTCGCGCGATCAGGTGTAGGTCGCGGTCTTATGCCCCTTTTTTTTTACCCGGACGGTCGTGCTCGCGAGACCCCCCCGCCATCTGATCGTACTGGAGCACCTTTTTGAGCTACTTTCTCGACTAGGAGAGAAACCCGAGTCACTCGATTTTGTCGATTCTTTCCGTGCATATCCCTCCACGTCCGAGGATTTTTCCTCTTCTCTTTTTCCCTTTTGTTTGTGAGAGACCCCCTCGCTCCCTCCCGAAGACCTATTTTGCGTGTTCTCCCCTCGGCGTTTTATCATCGCATACGTTCCCCGGCGATGGTTTTTTCTCCTTCGGATCTTCCCCCTGGTGTGAGACAGGTAAGACTTTTTTAGTGTCGTTTGTTCTTTCCCCGCTGACGCTTTTTCGTCGTGCCTCCCCCCTACTTTCCATTTTACCCGTTCGCATTTTCTGACTCTCCCCTCTGGCGTCGACGGTTTTTAGGAATCCATCTTGTGCCCTCTTTCTTCAGACCGGTCCCTTGTCGTCTTTCCTTCTCGACGGCTGGATCTCTCCCGTTTCTTTTTGCGAAGTCTCCTGGGGTTTTTCTTTCTTGTCCACGTTGCTGATGAGAACGTATTGATGAACTTCTTTAGTTTTCTTAGTGAATCCACCGTTTCCTCAACGCAATCGCTTCCCCTGCGATGGAAACTCTGGCTTTTTTATGAGATTCCTCCCCACATGTTTTCAAAGATTCTACCTTCCCTTTTGTTTTGAACCCCCTTCCCGACAGGCCTTCGACAATGTTGAGAATTTCCCTTGCCGGCGGGCTGAACCCGCGGCCCTCCGTGAGAAGATTTTTGAGAGGTACTCCTTCTCGCGGGTCAGTGTAGTGTTGAAGTAGTTCCCTCTCCGAAAGTGCCTTCGTCTTTACTTTTAAGGGTTTGAACCACATCTCTATTATTCCCTTTCCTCGTAGGAGTCCTTAGATTGCGAAACTAATACGCCTTCGACGGTCATGACCCCCCCCCGTCCCATTGCGTTTTTCCCCCGAGGCTCAGTCACGTTGAGCCTGCCTCCCGCCTCTTCATGATCGTTGAAAACCCTCTACCTTTCTTGCGTCTTCGTGACTCTTTGACGCCCTCTTCGTAGTCCTTTCCCTTTCACTTTGAAAATCGAATTCCCCTCCCTTCGCCTAGTCAGGATACAAAACACCCCCCAGTCCAAGCTGGCGCTGACTTTCACTCCGACGGCCTCCCTTTTTCTCCTTTTTCTTTCAGTGACGTCTACTCCCCCTAATCGTACCGTGCGTTTCGGTATGATTTCCCTCCCTTGACCTGGTGGTTTTTCCCCGGCTCGTACCCTTCACAGGTTCCTGTCTGCCGGCTTTTTCGTCCAGAAAAGCACTTCCTTTTTCCTGCCTTCGCACCCCTTCTGTTCCCGAGACTGCGATTCTGCTCTCTTAGTCCAGCGGGGACGCCGAACGCCGCGTTACTTTCCAACTTCTGATCGCATCTTTGCTGATTTTCCCCTTCTCACTGCTGTTAAAGTCGTCTCCCCCCCAGCTCGCGCACAGAAAATCCTTTTGTGCTTCTGCCCTTTTTTTTTTTCATTTCGGTCGCCCCCCCCCTGGCGAACTTTTTCTCCCCTGACCCTCTCCTGACTAGAACGCTTTTCCTCTTTGTGTCAAAAAGTTTAACTCTTCCCTTATTCCTCCCTTTATTTACATGTTTTTTTTTCCCTTTTATGGCCAAAATTTTCCCCTCCCCCTGCATTCTCCCCCCGCTGTCGCTTTCAACCAAATGGTTTTTTCCGCGATATCCCATTCGGTCGACTAAATTGCCTTCTTCTGTTTTCCTTAACGTTGGCCGACAGGCCGCGTCGTTTCTCTCAGCTCCTCTCTCCTATTCTTGAGCCTCCCTCCTTCGTCTTTTCGGGTGAGGGTAGTAAGCGACTGCGTAAAGCCCATCCAGTTTCTGTTACTTCTTTCTTGATTTTTTGGGAGCGTCCCGCGTCTGGCCGTAATTCTCTCTTCCCGCCGGTTTTTCCCCTGAACGTTTTTTCCTCCCCTACCATAACCTGCGCGATCTCGGTTTTTTAGCGTCTCTTTCTCTCCTCTTCCCTACTCTTCTTTTTTTGTGGTTTTTTTTTTTTTTCTTCTAGTCGATAAGCGCCTCCTCCCTCTTCTCCCCTCTCTCTGGGATTCGTTCACCGTTCCTAGCAGTTCGGGACACTTTTCTACTTTTGTCCACCTGGCCGCGGTTCGACCAAGACTGATATACTCTCGGGGGCTTTTATGGTTGTCTTTTTTCTTTGCGGAGAATCCCCTTCCCCTCCCTTCCCTCGCCCCCCCCTTTCTCTCGCTTGCTCGCCTGATTCCAGAGTCGCTTTTTTCCCCCGTCTCCGGTTTAACCCAGGCCGCTTCAAGGTATGCTCCTGCGAATTTTTTGAGATCACCCAGTGTGTTTCGACTCTTTCGCCCCTGCACTTTGAGTCAGACGCGGACCCATAAAAATTTTTTTCTGCTTTTTCACTTTAAGTTTCTACGGCCTCTTCCCCTTCACCAGGACTATGATGTCTATCCTTAGATCCAGTTGGTTTTCTTTGGAGAATCCTTCTTTGTCTTCCGTCGTTTCCCTTTCATCCAAACGTGTATTTCCCGAGCTGGTGGCTCTATTTCTTCTCCCCGCCAGGAGTCTAAGACTTTCCTCGAATTTTTTACTCCAGTCGGGCAGTTTTCTGATCCCCCCACCGAGGTTTCATTATTTCTTTGCCTCTCCTTTTTCGGAATTTCGACTATTTTCCCGAGTGTAGGCTACTCCCACTCGGCCCCTCTCCGGTCACGGAGTTTACCGGTATGATCCTTTCTCTGCCCCACCGTTTTTCCCTGTTCATTTCCCGCGACCTGGAACGTCCATTTTATTGATGAGGGGTTGTTGATTCTTACCTGATATATCCCTCTCCCATGCCCTTATTCCTCTCGTTTCCTTTTTTTTTTTGGGAGCCGGAGTGAGTGTGGATGGCAATTTTAGTTTTTCCTTTTTGCAAGGACTTACCCCTAATTCTCTCCATCCCAATCTACCAGGGCTTCTTCCTCCCTCGTAGAGGTGTATAATCTACTTAGTCGGAGGGGTTTCCCTTTTTGATCTCCCGGTTTTTCCCCCGTCGAAAGTGGGTTCCGTCTGAGCCTTTCTTCTTCATTAGCGTGTACGCGCTTACTCCTCACTGACTTTCCGTGAAGATTGCGCCCGAGGTATCACCCTATTTTTTTCCCCGGGATTTCCTCTCCCCTCACTTTCTTTTTTTTCCCCTCGAATTTTTTTCTCTCATCGCCTCGCATAGTCGTGCCAAGAGGAGTACTTACAGTACGCCGAACTTTCTGCTTCAACATGTCCCGGCTTTCGCGTTTTTCCCAAGTTTTTCTTATACGCAGTTCCTTTTTTTTTTTAGCCCTCAGGGTCCCTTTCTGTTTAATAGAAGGCGCGATGGCTGGTCAGAACGGCGTGATCCTTTGGTAACCCCGGATATTAAGTTTTAAATCACTTCTTACGTCTTCCGCCCCCCCTTCGATCCTGATGTCCTTGCAGTCTCCAAGCTCGTCGGCCTACGTCGAGAGGAGACTTTCGCGCCGTGGATCCATGTCGTTGAGGATTGGCACTATGGATGATCCTCCCCCCTCCCGACGATGTTAGGATCGTTTCTTTCTCTCCTTTTCTTTGCCACTTTTTGCTGGCCTCAGCACTGGATGTCTTGTCCAACGAAAGTTCTTTCTTTTTGCGCCACGGTGCGCCGTGACTTCCTCTCCTTAAGGCTCTCCCCCTCGTCCGAAGACCTCGATTTAGATGCTGCCCCAGTGCTTTTTTTTTTCCGCACATGAGGCTTCTCCTATTCCTCGGCATACTACTCCGTTGTTTTTTATCTCGGATCGCCCCAGCTTTCTTTGTTTTTTGCTTATATGACTTTTTCATTTCCCCCCTCCTATCTTTTATTGATCCCCCTTCTCTCGAATCCCAGAGAGAAGTTTCTCCAGTGGCCCTGTTTTAGTGGTGGCGAGATCACGCCTTCCTTTGTTTCTCCATGGGGGCGACACGCTCCCACCTGCTTCCCGAGCAAATCGGCTGTTAGTTTTTGTAAATTTTTGCATTAGCTTTCCCTCCCTCATTAGCCACACGTTCCGCGCGACACCTTTTCTCCGATAGCAGTCTTTTTCCCCTCTAGCTCGTTGGTCAGCTTCCCAAAATCACGCGATATTACGCTTTTTTTGTAATCGTCTCATTTATTTCCCTTAGTTTTCCCCCCCTCGGCGGTTCTTCGGGAGGGACAAGGATCCCCCCTCCTGCTCCCCAGCTTTCGTTCTCTCGGTTCCCTTCCTGGTTTTCGCGCGGCTTTGGCCGCACCAGGTGCACCCGATTATCCGGCACCGGTGTGGAAACCACTTTTTTAGACATTGTACTTTGCACGGGCCTCTTTTATTTTTCTCGCGACGACGCTTCTTGAATTAGTCCCTCATCTTCCTTTTGTCCGCGTGTTGATACCAGTAGTGAAATTAAGAAGTGGACAGCGTTCTTATCCGCTTCCCAACATCGTCCTGCATGTATTTTCCCATCTTCTTTCCCCGTGAGACCCGCTCCTTCCCACGCGTCGCCGGTTTTCTGTGGTCCCCCCACGCATTCGCATTCAACATCCTGGGTTGACAGGGTGCTCAAGCATAGGTTTTGCTGATCCCCATTCTCCCCCTTGACCTTTGAGTCACGAGACCGAACGAGGGGATCCCTCCTGATAGAATCCCGAGTTTCACACGTTTACCGTCCGTGAAAGAACACGAGCCATCGCGGTTCCCCCCCCCAAAGTTTAATTCTTTTTTCGGTCCGGCCCTCTCCGTCCCCTTGGGCGAGGTCGCGTTTAGCTTCAGTGCTTCCGAAAAGTACCCTTTTGCTGCCATTTGAGTTTTTTCATCCTTGCTAAGTTTGGGTGCCTACGGAAAAGTTTCCATCCGTTAACTTTCGTGGGGTTTTTCCGTAAGCACAGGGAGTTAAGGTCCCTTTCTTTCAATACGGACCGAGGCCCCTATTCCCTCCTGGTTTAAGCCTCGGTGGCCGAGCTCTGGTCCTTCTTGAATTTTCCTTACTCCTGGAAGTTTCAGCGCACTGCTTTTCCTTCTAGGCCTTCAAAGTGTTCCTCGCTCACCTCCCCCACGTTTTGGGATGAAAAAAGATGATCTACTTTTACGGAATGCCGTTTTAACACCCCTTTCGCCCTTTTATCCCTAGCGCATGACTGCGGCCTTGACCTTGTCCCCTCTCTTCAGCCCTGCAATGTGAACTACACCCTTTTTATGGCCCTCGTTTCGCAAAACTTCACCTCACTTTGCCACGCTTCGAAAACTTTGGGTGCGCGCTCGTGCCCCCTCTCGGAGAACCTGTCAGTCGGTTTTTTTTCTTTTTTTTACTCCCTTTTTCTACATGAGACAGCGTCGGTTTTCGCTTCGACGAGTAGCGAGAGCACGTTTGGGTCGGTTCCTTCTTCCCCTTACCATCCTCCAGCCTCCCGTTTTCTCTAAACCTGCGTCTCTTCGGATGATCTCTTTTGTTTGATTCGCAATCCACCTGGATTGGTGGGTCCTCCTGTTGAAAGCCGACCAGCCTCTCTATCTCTGTCGTCTGGTAGAGATTGCGAATCTATATACTCCACCTACCCGTTGTTGTGTTTGACTGATTTCATAGAGGAGATCGTTGTGCGGTGCGTTCAAAGTGCTCTCTCCCTTTTAAAACGGCGTGCTTGTCGCTACTGTCTCTCAGAGGATTCCTCCCCCCCCCTCTTTTAGATTCCGTAGATAGAGGTTTGGTGGACCGACGGATTGTCTGATCTCGGGTAGGACGTTACAGACCCCATACTCTTTTTTGGCTAAGTTATATATTTCTCTATACCCATCCGCCGCTGGAGCCTTTTTTCCCGGCCTCCCTTCTGGGATTCTCTCATGTTTACCTTCTCTTTACAATTGAAATAGTTGAAGCTTTGCCGTCCTCCGGGTCATGGTCCACTGGATCTCCATTACCTTTCGACTTAGTTGAATCCTTATGAAGGTCTCGTCTCTTTTCTAAGTCTCCCCTTTTTTCCTGTTTTTCTCATACGCCTAAGTTTACCCACCGTCGCGTTTAACTGTTCCCCCTTTCCCCGCGCCTCGATGAGCTCCCTCCTTCTTCGCACTTTCAGTGATAGCCCTCTTGTGGGCGAAGTCCACTAGGTGCCCTTTTCTGTAGGACATCCCTCAGCTGCCCTTTCGCTTTTTTGCAGTGATGTGAAGGCTGAACCGTACTCTGACGGTCCTCCCATCTTATTCCTTTTTTCCCCCTTATTGAGTCGATCGGATAAACCCCCTTTCTTGAAGCGTTACGCAAAATCAGCGGTTTTTCTTTCGTGTTACGTTATGAACGCGATAGACCCCCTTTTCCGTATTCTTAGTCTCTCATTTCTGATGTGCGTTGGTAGTACCCGCGGTTTTTGGGAGAAATTGAGCGGTTTCCAAGATTGATCCTCCTATGCGTCTCTAGGCCCACCTTCCCCCCTCTTTAGGTCTTGAAGACCGATTTCTCTTTTCTCCTTCTCCTGCCAGACGTTATTTTCCCTCTCCCGTCCTCGGTGTGACTTCGCCTTTCTTTTTGTTCCAGGAGACAGGTCTTATGTCTGAGAGGAGGATTCTACGATGATTTCCGCCTTCCATATCCCGAGGCGCTTGATGAGCTCTGTCCCACCAGATGTTCTTCCCCCCCGGGAGACGATTAGCCGAGCCATCTTTCATTAAGGTCCTTCTCCGCTTGGTGTGACACATTTTTCCCCCCCGCTCGCCGCTGGGTGGACTTCCCCCCCCCCACTTTCACCACTGTGAAGGGGGGGTTTTCATGGGGGTTTCGTGGTGGTCGTTTTTTGCGGGTACGCTCCCTCGATGTCTTTTTCGTCGCCCGACTTCCCCTTTGTGTACCCCCTACCAACAATGATTTTTCCTCCTCCTCCCTGGCAGAAAATGCTGATGTCCTCTCCCCGGCAGTCTACTACTCGCACGATGCAAGAGAGAGTCGTCGTAGAGTTTCCTAGGAAGTTTCCCCCGCGTCGCTTCATCTATTAACAGATTTCTTCCTCCTCCCCCCGTGAAGCCGATGTTTCGCGGCTTAGTGATTTGCTCCGTATGTCCCGTATGGCTTGAACTTCCCTTTGATTCGCCTCCCGAATAGAGAGGATCTTCTCACCTTGACGTAGACGCTCCCCGTCCCTCTTTGGGAGTTTTAACCACTTCTATCCCCCCTTGCTACAAGAACAAGCTTTTGTCCCCCGATCTTCTCCCCCCCTTTAGATTCGTATCCCCGCACCTTCTCCTTTTTCATGCCTCCCCCGACGCGTTGGAATCCTCTGCAAGTCGATGTTTCGAGGTTGTCTCCACGTCTCGCTATTGTTGCGACTGGTCTCCTGCTCTCTTTCATTTCTCGTGATTTCTCGACACATATGACCCCGCGTACTTTCCAGCCCGGCCTTGTCCCAGCTTGTGCCCCCTCTCTGCGATCAGTTGCGCTGGAGCCAGGCGCGCAACTCTCTCTAGGACTTGCGCTTGGCAGAGGCGCCGTCCCTTTTGATTTTCATTCATCGTTCGCTGCCAGCGAGAATTTGTCTCTTTTTCGTTGGGACCACTCTCACTCTGTTCAGCCAGAGCGTGTCGATAACGCCGCGGTGTTTTTTTGTCTGCACCGTGTGTACGGACCGGTGGTTACCACGGTACCGCAGGCGGCCATGTTGATTGTGCAACGGCTTTTTCGACGTGCCTTGTTTAGACGTTCCTATTGCCTGCGTAAAGAGGAGCTCCGTTTGACCTTTGAACAGGGCCTTCCACCCCCCCCCCACCTGATGTCTCCCGGGGGTCCTCTTACTTTTGCTTCACTCCGCGCGTAGCTTCCGTTCTGCAGCTCTAATAATACTCGTCGCCGGCCCCACAATTTTCCGCATCACGAGGCGCTAACCCGCGCTCCTTTCCTTTCTGGAGATCGAACCCGCGCATGCGTCAAGATCTTTGAAAAGCGGGGTGTCTTCCGCTTTCGCCGTGTAACATCGGACGCTTTTTTTTCTCCCAGCCTTTCTTCTACCCCCAACCAGGCCTTTCTGCCTCTGCACTGACTTTTGGCTCATTGCTTTCCGCTCTTATTCCCCCGATCAAACATCGTAAGTGCGACCCAATGTTCGCCGGCGACTGCTTGTTTTTTCTTTTCCCCTTCTGGACTTCCCCTCCGGACTTTTCCTCCGGCGTGGGTCGTCCGTAAAGCCCCTCCCCGTTCAGGACGTCTTCTTCGCCCAGGCGATGAATGTCCGTTTGGTTACCTCCTATTCCACGTGTCCCAACCTGCGTCTCTTTCCCCGGCTCGTTTGCGTATTGATCACCAGCCTGCCCGCTTCCCCCCAACTACAAGTTTTCCGTTACGGACGTTTGTTCTCGTTCTTATCGCACACCAGGGCCAGCAAAACGTCTTCCCCTTTATCGCCGTATCTTGTCCCCTTATAGGTCTTTTGAACTGTCCTCCGGATTCTCTGTGCATTTCGTTCATTTGGAATGGCCTCGTTCTCCCGTCTCCGTGACCCCAGCACCTGAACACTGGTTGTGCTCGGCTGAATGCTTAGGCTTCCCCTGGCGCCTGGTGAGTTTTCTCGGTCTCGCAAAAGCGAAGGTGTCTCGAGCGCTCCCCCCCTCGTCCTCTCCGCCGCCGTTTCTTAGGTACCGGTCTTTCGCTCTGCGTCCTTTCAAGGAACCAGCCGAGTATTGATAGATAGTTGATCTTTTTTCCTCGCCCCTCCTCCTTTTTTTGGCCGGGTCCCGACCCATGTTTTGCAGTCTTTCGTCTTTTTTCTGACCTTCCCCTTCCTGGGAGATATTTTCGTCTCCCTCCTCCTATAAGATTTTAGAGAGTCGCCGAATTTCGTGGTCCCCTGTCCTTTTCCCCGTGCCCGCTCTGCAGACGTGACCTTGTTTTTGAAGCGGATAGACACGTTTTCTTCATCCGAAGAATAGCGTGGCACATTGATCTTTACTGGAGAGGGTTGTCCCTACCCCTTACCTCACCTCTTCTCTTCAGTATTTCTTGAGGATTAGGCGTCCCTTGTTTTTCCCTCTCCCCTCGTTAGCAGGAAGTCCGCCCAAGGTATGCTCCAATTCGCTCCTCCCCCAGTGGTTGATTCCAAGATGTGGACAGACCTGGCCCCCTGGCTTCCTTGTGGAAAAGAGGGACCCCCTGATATCTCCCCCCCATTTTCCCGAAGGACTCGGCCTCCATATGTGGTTTTTCGTGACTATTGGCCGCTTTTTCCGGTGGCGAATTTCTTTGAATCCGCGCATTTTCTCCATCGGCCGTCGCTGCTTTGCATATATTTGCCTGGCACTCCCTCCTGCTTCGCCCTTTTCCCTCCTACGAGCGCAGGGGGCTTTTAGTCTTTCGTTTCCGCCCTTACAACGCGGACTTCCCTCGCTGGCTCTTAGGAGGGACCTGCGCCGACTTTCCCCCTCCTTTAGGTACTGGAGTAACCTCCCCTGCCTCCTTCACCTATTTTTGGCTATTTAATTCCCTCTCCCCCCACTGCGTTTAGGCTGGCCGCGTCGCAACACGCAGGTAGATGTCATTTTTCTTTTTTTGCGCACGGATCTTTTAACTCTCTCGAAATTGCCGTTTTGGAGGCCTCTGCCTTTTGGTCTTGTTTTTTTTGCTCCTCCCCTTCGCCTTTTTTTTTTATGGCTTTCCCTTTCCGCGTAGAAAGGAGATGCTTCGACCTCCTCTTCCCTTTTTAACGGTCTCTGACGAATATTCGCCCTTTTGAGCAGACGATCATCGATTGTTCTCAGGAGAAACAGTGATAGACTTTTTACCTCCGGGATTGTCTTTTTTGGTTCTTCTTCTCCGTAGGTCGGAGTTCCTATCTCTAGCGACGCTACCTGCTGATTTCCCGCCATTCCTCTTTCCCGTCTCTGCGAGTCTCCCACTGTACCTTCAGGCAGTCTTAAGATGTTATCCACCGGCCAGCGAAGATTCCGCCTTTTAATCGCCTCGTTCGTGCCATTTAGTACAACTGACCGTAGCCTCGGTCCGACCATGATCCCCTGTCTCCCCGGGCGTTTTGGACACCTTTGCCGGCTACGAGAAAATGTTTCCTGACACCGCCTCTGTCTGTCCGGGTCAATCTCTGGTCGATGGATGATTTCGCCCCTTTTGAACTGTTCCCACCGCCAACGAGGATCTTATATACTCCGGGCCAACTTCACTTGCAAGATGGTCCGAATCCCAGGAGATATCATCTTCCTTTTTCTCCTCGATCAAACGCGCTTCCCCCTTCTCCGGATTCTTTCTTTGAGACGTTTAGCTCCTACCCAGTGTCTCCCCGCTCGCTGATCCCCCTCTCTGTGCACAAGCTGGGGACGCCGCCCCTTCGACGCCGATTACGCCCGTTTGGAGCGCGAGTTGTCCCTTTTTTTGACGGGAGGCGTGCCTCGATCCCTCAGAGTTGAGGCCCTGTAGACAAAGGGTTTCCGGTTGCGGACCTTTTCGTAGCAAACTCGCTAAGCCTCAGATTGTCTTTTGTAAACGTCGCTGCGAGGCTGACGCAACATTCGTTGACGTTAGAAGATCTCTCTCCTAATACCCGTTGTTGTTTTTGCTACTATATCCCTCCCTAACTCCTCTAAGGTGGGGCTCATCGCAAGTCAGTAGAATCGCCCAACCTAGATGGGATGATGTCCGAGGTGATAACGTGTCGGCATGAAGTACCGTGTTTCCTGAGCCGTGCTCGCTTGGTGGCGGCTTAGAAACTTCCTTCTTTCTATCCATGAATACTTCGCCTCACTGATCCGATCCTTTTATCGCTTTTGCTTTCGTATACTTTGTGCAGATCTGGATTCCTCCTGCGCTGGAGCCACGGCCCCTGAGACCTATCATTAGAAGCGTTCCGACCGCTCGTTTTAATAGGAGTCTCTATACTTCTTTTTTCTCAGTAATTTCCTCCCCTTTCCGATGTTTCATCCGGCCCCTCTTAATTCTTGTTTTTGGTCTTTTTACACCAGTACACCGCCGGGCGACACAGCTCGTCAGGTCTCTTCCCCCCGACTTTTTTAGTAGCTTATGTGATAAGCCCCTTCACCTCGTACTCATGCCTTGTGTCCACCCCGTATCCGGCTGAGATCCTGTATCTTGCCTTTTTTCCTGGCGCTACGTTCCTCCACTAATATGCCGAGTCCAGCTGTGCCTCGGCCCTGCCCCTCTTCGAGGGGCCGGGTTGATGACCTTCCAAGCTTGCCGACTTGGACATGTTGAGACTCGCGCTGGGGACCACCCTACGTTTTTTTTTTTGGGTTTACCTCTTCTTGAAGGACTTCGCACCCTATACTCCACTCCGACCTTCGTCCGTTGCCGAAACACACAGCCAGTCCGCATGTCACACCCTGACCCTTTTAGTTATCTCCCTCCTCAGGTAAGTGATTCCCGGATTAGAAACCGCGAAGTGAGTCTTTCCCTTTTCTTGCTGAACGCCCTTTCGTCTCCTTAGATCCTATCCG
>Ga0179593_1367433_pt1 | contig 14941 bp, 13 predicted proteins | sample CZODoug2_1_08_16_FD_185931 | JGI IMG/M metagenome (GOLD analysis project Ga0179593, IMG submission 185931) | Vadose zone soil fungal communities from Angelo Coast Range Reserve, California, USA - CZODoug2_1_08_16fungal (PacBio error correction) | ecosystem: Environmental > Terrestrial > Soil >... | reverse complement strand
CCCCTTTTCTGCAGGTTGGCGAGAAGATACCACCACCGATCGAGGGCTCAGTTCTTTTCCAGCGCCTATTTTTCCCCCACCAAACACCCCCAGTTCTTTCTCCTCTGGCAGTCTGACAAACTTTTTTGGCGAAAGTTGCGCAACGATCAGGAAGGGAGGTCAGGAACTATAACTCCTTTTTCCCTTCCTTATTACCTCCGACCCTCAACAAACTCGGCAAGCGAGGAATAAAACCCCCAGATGCAATTCTTTGTCCTCTAAGGTAGGCCGCATCTTCTTTTCTGTTATCCTTTTCGGGTGGATTCTCTCTTTCGAAGTGCAGTACCCATCTCGATTCTTGGAAGAATATTTCTAAGATCTTTTCTGTTCCCCTTATCCTGGACCCATGAGAAAGAAGAATTCCTACATTGAGATCCAGACGATTTTTCCTCCCTATCAACCACCTACTACCATGTGTCGGCTCTTGGATCCCTACCCTCCATCGAAACAGTTAATGGGTCCCTTTTAATCTGTCGTAGGCGTCGTGGTAAACCGGGCCTGGGTTCATCAGGATTTTTCTTCCGCCCTACTTACAATTGACCATGGGCGAACAGGCGGCGTGTTTTCTCCATACCCCTATTTTTCTGTCCAGTTGCAAGTGCCTTTCCCCTCTTTCTGACTTATTCCCTTCCCTTTAGACCTCCGCTAATCTTATTGTAAAAAAGGTTTTTGCACAGATCTGTTTAACAGCTCTTCGTTTGTCGTCCTATGTCCCACAGTATTACGCGTATTTTCGTTATCTTGACTTGGAAGCGAGTCAAGCGCTGAAGATCGGCGGCTGAAAGATCTCTAAAGTCCCTTCAATATAAAAACAATTTCGCGCGTTCTTGTAGGTAACCTCTTGCACTGGGGATAGGGTTACTAAACCGTCACCGATGCAAGTGTTCTCCCCCACTTATGCCTTATTTTCACCAAGCTGGGCGTTACAGCGAAGCTGCTCCCTTTCAATCACATTTAACAATTTTTGAAAAATTGATTGTTCTGCCGTCCAATGCGGTACATCACGACGTTTTTGTTTTGGTTTTTACGCACGAGCGGATCCCGCTCCCCCCCTCAACAGCACTTTGTGAAACCCCTAGCGCTCACCTCTCGTTCTCTTTTTTTCATCGCGTCCGCTCAAATGGATTTTTTCATTCCCGGCGGCTCTCTCTTTCCGCATCCCCATCCCTTTTTTTGGGCTATTGTCCGACGATGAGGCGATCTACTGAAACCGAAGACCAGGATGACTTGACCGCCTTGACCCAGGTGTTTTCCCGTTTCCTTCTCTTGAAGGATTTATCGGGGAAGGCTCGTTTCTTATGTCGTCCATAGACTAGGTCTTCCTATTCCCCGTTTCCAGAGGGCTCGGACGACCCACAACTATTCCCCTTTTCTCCCCCTATGCGGATTGTATGCAGGAGTCCCTTCCCTGACTCCTTCCCCTAGATACCCACTCCCCGGAGCCTGAATTCCGGTTTCACGCTTTTTGTTATAGTCTCCTAATCTTCGTGACCGCCCGTGTACTGGAGCCTCTCTTCTCATGCAATGTCGGCACTCTCCGGCTCCCTGTGAAGCAGAACGAAATTAGTCCTTTTGCAAGTTCTCTGCTTTTCTCACAAACAATTTGTTCCCCAGTTTGCCACATCTCGACCGTTACCCCCTGTGGTTTGTTGTTTTTGTCGTGGGTGTTTTTCCTTGAGGAATGTTGTCTCCCGGTCGTCACGTTGTTGATATGTCAGTTTTTGTTGTCCAAATGAAGGTTATGAAATCCCCACTCTATCCCAGCGCGAGAAACCGAAAGAATTTCTCCCTTGTGTCCCTTCTTTGAATTACTTGTAAAAGGCAAGAACCTACGCGAGAACTTTTTCAAGTATGTCCACACACTGCTTTTCACTCGTGGTGGAAAATCGTCTACCTACCCAGGGGGAACATGGTCGTCTGTTCTTCTCCTTTTTCATCCACCTCGTGCCATTGTGTTCCTTTTCTCTTCAACAGCTGATCTCGTGATAGTTTTTCAAGGTAGACATACGTGAAGGTGGGGGCGAGAAGATAGGAGGACGGGGTTCTGCCTCCAAAGACGCGTTCGACACTTCTGTATTCCGACGCGCGTGTTGCTCAACACGGAATGGTTGGACCTCATACCCCCGTCATATACGCTGTCTTAATCTCCTTGTTTCATCGGTTACTCCTCGCATGTAGTTATCTGTCGTTACAGTTCAGAAATAGTGCCCGAACGCAGCACCGTACGTTGGGGGCCAGTTTTGCCCCCCGCAGTCCAGAACAATTGCGTGACGGGTGTTGCAGACGTGTTAGGCTTTATTTTTTCTCAAGCACTGCAATTGTTTGTTATCCACTCGGACTTTATTCCTTCGTGATGAGTTCCGTTTTTAACTTACGGCTGTCTATCTAAGCGTAATGATGTGTTTTTTCTAGTTCTTCAAGTAGCAGAAGAGGGATTAAAACACTGCGTTTACCGACTGCGCATGCATCACGCGGGAACGGTAGTGATCCTAGAGCATTTTCTAGAAATTTTGGTCACACAATATTTTGACGTCGTCAGGCGACCACTCTCACATGGGGTACGTGCCTTCAAAATTTTAAAGATTTCGTGCGTCGCCGATAGCCCGAGGTGATTGAAAGATCCTCCGGAAGCATAAACATCAGCTTTTACCAGGACCCAAAATACTCCTTTCCACTCCTGTTCGTGACTACTCACTGTACCAGACGGCAAACCCATTATGGGTTTTATCCGTAAGTAAACGGGAGCCTTTGTTGTCTTTATTGCACTGATTACGACGCAGTACGCTTCGTCCAGGACAACAGTGTCCTACGCACGCCCAAACTCAACCCCCGCTTTTGAGGTCTTTGATAATGCGCTTGTATCAGATAAAGCCGAGGACCGTCGCAAGCGTATCAATTAGAAGTAGTCAAGGTATAACACTTGCTGGCTGAATGTATCATCATCCGTGCTCCCCACAGGGTTTTAGCGTTTTTTTCTGCTTTGCGGGACCTCGAAGGCACCAACGGATAGCCTCGCCCCACCCACTGACTCTTGAGATTTCCCGCGAGAAATTTGCCTCTTGATTTCATTACAACCATATTCTGATTATACCAATCTTCTGCACTGGCCCCCTTCCCATCTGCCGCAACATTTTTTAATACCGTCGTCTTGATGTTTCTCTACGATTAACAGTGTACTCCTTACCCCGAAAAGGATCTCATCATCAGGACTTTGTGAGTTATCTTTTCAGAACGACAATCTTCACTACCCGGTTACGGAGAAAGACAAAACCTGGAGCCTTCCTAAGAGCCCCACTTTTCTTCAGTCCGCCCCAAATCACTGGTCAGTTATATTTTTTCATGAAGATCACATATTCTCGTCCTTCTTGACCTCAGTCCTCGCGCATACTTCCTCGAACCTTCTTTTTTTTTTTTTTAAGGGTCTCGCCTCGCAGATTAGTTCCTGCACTTTTATAGGCACAGAGCCCCACAATTCTTCTGTTTAACTTTGTAACCCACTAAGAAGTTTTCCCGACATCCCCCTTTCTTCCCCCCCCCCCCCCCCCCCGACCTAGAGCTTCTCTCATCTCGGAGTCTTCCCACCCCTGTTCTCCTCTTTTCCGCTTTTTCCGAATCCTAGGAACAGCTAACTTTTGTGTAAACGCATTCCCGTTTTCGGCTTGTCGGCCCCATAGGCTCCCCTCATGGTGTTCGAGCGTTTCGAGAGATAATCCTCCTGATTGTCGCCAAACGGTTTCCGCGTCCCCCCCTCATTACCTGAGCGACATCAAACACATCTCCACTGCTTTCCCTTATTTTACACGTAGTGTGGGAGGTAGATTGAGTCACCCTATGAGACTTGTTAAGCAGCTTAGAATTGGTGCCGAAGTCTGTTTTTCTCTTCCCCGACTTCCTTTTACCACACGGTAGTTTTATCGTTATTGCGTTGAGAGGTGGAGATGTTGCCTGCCGCTGTTCGAAACTCCGCTTTGCACTTTCGCGCTTCCCATATGCACACACTCTCCTGAGTTATGGCGCCCGGTAAATCTGAGACACGTCTCCAGGCACACGGTGGACATTCCTATGGACTAGCGTTGGTTGTCAAACGCTTGAAGACGCGCCCTCTACTAGAAGTTCTACATTTTTTCTTCCTCCCTTTTTTGTAGTTCCGTGTAGATGCCCATCTAATTTAAATTATCTTTCGGGATGACGCCAGCATTCCATTACCCAACAGCCTGGAGATGGGTGAGCTTTGTTTTTTTAAGCCCACTTTACCGGGACATGTACCCCAAAGCTTCCCTTTTAAGGCGGCATGGCCTATTCACCCCGGTGCCCCGGACTTTTTTTCTTTTTGAGGAACTGTCGGTCAGTTTTCCCCCCCACTATAACAGATACTCCGTATCTCATAAAGAGCATAGAATTGCCCCCCTAAAAGGTCCCTGCTCGTACCACAGGCCCCCTCTGTGACGGCAGGTACAAGCATATATCGTGGAGCAGATTGTGGATGCTGCGACTTACGTTGCGCTTCGTTCGTTTGGACCCTCCGTTTGGGCGTGTCTTTCGCTTGGACCCCACGGTAGACCTGTTGGCGTTTGACCGCCTCCCTTCCCTTTTCGTCTACGATTCCCGCGGAATTCGCCTTGCAGGCCCGCCTTCTCTTCCCATTCTTCCCATCCCCCCTTCCCCTAGTGTTCCTTTCCTTTTTACCTTCGGTTTCGTGGTATTTGTCCTGTGAATGATCTGTTTTTTTACTTTCCCTCCCCCCCCTCTCCTTGTGTTTCACTTTTTTTGTGGACCGAGCTTGCGTGGCTCGCCCCGCTTCTTTCCCTCCCTTGTTTTTCGGCTTCTTTCTTCAACCTTCTCCTTTGAACTTTTTCATTGAACCAAACCTTCAACTAAAAATGATTTTTTTTCCCGGCGCTCTCTCTTCCTGCTTCACGATGTTCTGTTGCTCCTCAGCAAACCTGTCTCTCCCTTTCGGCTGCAACTCTTTCACGGGACAGCCAAATCAGCCATAGGGCCTTTTGGATTACAATCTTTTTTTTTTTCCCCGGACCCAACTTCCCAGAAAAGCGAGCACACTCTGCTGCAGATGTTGTGCATTTGTGGGATACACAGCGCACCACCCGCCTGATGGAAACAAATTCGTCGATACCTGGAACATAGGGCTGCCTTGGGGCAATAAGCGTCCACCACATTCTCCCTGGGTTTGGGGAGAGATCACGAAAAACCGACCAGTAAGTCACACGGGTCTTTTCCCAACACTCCTCGCCTCTCCCTTAACACACCACGAGATGACCCGTCTCTCACTCATTGAGATTCTTTCATCATCCAATGATCATCCGCGTCATTGATAGAGCTTTCTCTTCGGCGTCCACATATCACTCCACAGTTGGAAGGTGCCAGATTCTTATTTTTCCTCCTGCGTTCATAATTTCTCCATTTCAAAAGAAGAACGGATCCCTGTCAGCAGAGCTGTTCCTTTCTAAGCGTCCTTTCCCTTCACTTCGTAGCGAAATACTTCCTCCTTGTTCCTTCTCTACTTCTAGAGCGGTTTTTACGATTGGCGCCGGCTGCACCACCCTAATGCATCATCCGAAAAATTCTACTTTAAAGCTTCTCTCCCGGCCGAACGTCCCCCCCCATTTCCCCACCTGCTCCTTCCGAATGCGGTTTCCGCTTTTCTGAGACCCGTTTCCTTTCGCCATTTTTTCAACTTCTTTAGACCCACGATCTTTCTTCCTATCTCACCAGCGAAAGGAAACCCGACTAGACTTCCCGGCCTCTACCCGGAGCCAAAGCAATCGTAGAGTGAAGCCCCCCCACTTGCATTACTTCCCGACCCCCCCCTTCCCGACTCCTGATGGGCGGGTTCTGGACCTTACGGATGTCACACGCCACTCTGTTTCGTTTGCTGGCGTTGAGCCATATTTTTCCTTCTGCCAATCGTTTCATCTCTTAGGATAACCGAGCCCGGATGGTTGATGGATTGTCTTTCCACACCCAGTTCTATCAAGCTTCTCCTGGATATTCAACTGTCTATTCCCTCTTCCTTCCACTAAAAGGAGCGTCTGTTCAATCTTTCTTACCCCCCTACTGTATTTGAGTATGTTTGATCAACATGCGCTCCGTGGTTCTCCTCATCCCACCCCCTACTTCTGACCCCTGTTATCCAAGCGAATCTGGGATCTTGTGGGACAAAAATACATCACCCGATGTAAGGGCCATGGTTCTCTTAGATTCTGTAGTTCAAGGACTCCTCTTTGATTGCACCCCTGACAAGGACGAAGGATTACATTCAGTCAATCCAGAAACTCGCAGTTCCCCTTTCCATTGGCTTGGCGAACTTACTGCAATTTTCTTTGCCCTCATACCTTTTTCTTTGCGTTCAGTTTCCCTCAGGCGTAGTTTATCCCGTCTCGTTACTTCCTACGCATTCGCTTTGGAGTTCATACTGTCCTTTCAATCCGGATTTACTCACTCCCTTTCCCTCCTTTTTTCTCTTCTCCTGTTGAGTCATTTCAATCTTTTATGCAATAGTCCCCCTAATCTTTCTTCCCTGCTGGTTGGCAGCAGAGGCCGGCATCATTTTTCCCTCCTTCGCCGAATTCTCTTCCCTCCCGCCCCATCCCCATTATAACGAGCAGTACCCACTAGTTACTCTCCCCAAAGGACGTCTTTCCTTCTAAAGGGTCTCACACTATGTTATTCAGAGACTAACAACAAAGACACACTCAATCGCGGCCCTGTCCCCTCCCACAATCTCCCCACTTTTTGGATGCTTTACCCTGCCTCAGGTCGGACTAACGGAGAGATGGATGGACGTAGTTCTAATTGTGAGCCTTAACTAACGACAATATAATCTGCCCCCAAGGCGATTGTCTTTAGCGCTGTTTATTGGCAGTGCGCCCCCATGCTGGTGGCCTCAGATTATCTTTCCTTTCCCCCACCCTCGCATGGAGAATGGACGACGCACGTGCACCAGGTGTGTCAGAACGGAATGTTACCGAATTATTCACTACCCAGTGCTACAAACACCCCATGTATGGTTGACATGGCGCGCGTGGCCCCCCAATTAATCATTCGGTGTGCTCCTGTGTTCGATTCTGTACGAAAGCTCGCGTATCTTTCCCCTCCTCGCGATCACGCTTTTTCTGGAGTATAATCTTCCCTCACAAAACTAAAGCACGTATTATGCAATGTCGCAGCCCTGCTCAAGTTCGCCTTGCCCCAGGATACAAATACATTTGTCAGAGATGCCTTTTTTCCTGCTTTCAGTGGTCCGTCGTTTTTTCCTCGCTATGGACAATTGCAGTCTTTTCATGCGAGACCACTACTAGCTCATGCAGCAGGGTCTTTAAATAACATTTGGTAATTGCACAATATCAGATAACCCGAGCTCGACCCCTGGCAGCCCCCCCCCACACTCCCCCCCCCAACCCCACCCCCCCCCCCACCCCCCCCCCCCACACCCCCCCACCCCTCTGGCCCGTCCCACATTCTTGTTCCCCCACCTTACATTCCACTCCTTTCGAGTGCTGGAGCTGTTATCAGGCCTGGTGCGATTTTCCTGGTCTGTCTGCCTCTCCGGTCAGGCTTCTTCAACAAGCATACCATTTTTTTGGGGTAACCCGGGTTTCCAGCGTGAACATCCTCAAAGCCGTCAAACGACGTCCCCTAGATGGACGCACTCTCGCCCTTTCTCCCCTCCTACTCCCCCCTATAAAAGATTGCACTTTACATTCTCGTCTGCCAGTTTCCTCGCTTGTCCTCTTTTTTATTTTGAATCTTATGCCCGGGTCTCGATTTTCTTTCCTTTTTTTTTGACCGGCCCTTTCCCTGCCTTTGTCGCAACTTTACTTTTCAAGTGCCTGTTGGACCCCAAAAGTGCACCGATTTTTCTTTATGGTCCCCCCCCTCCAAAATTTGGCTGTAAAGATCCTCCCGGCTCAGGCGGTGGCGTTGTTGAGTCATCCCGAAACAGGACATCAACATCTCTTTTAATATCGTTGTTTTTTTTTGTCGGATTTTATGACTGACCGGCGGAGTTCATATCTTCCACATGACGCCTTCAGAAAGCAAAGGAGCGGTTCTTTTCCTAACTCATGTACCGGGAACCAGGACAAACACGGCTTTTTTCCAATAAAAATACCTCTACAGCCATGGTAATCCTCCGCGTACACGCTATTGCTCTTCACATCCCCCGCGCCCGACCGAACGATAGCAGCCTCCCGGTCACACCTGTTCAGCATCTGCCCCCCCATATTAAAACCACCTACTCGCAATTCAGGCCCCTGAAAAGAGATTCCCTGTAATTTTCCTCCAGCGAAGGAAAGTGACGCTCTTAAAAAACTCTCACCGCTCAATGTACCTCTATACCCGCCCCCTCTCTCCTTCCTTTAAAATCTACAAATCAGGCAAAGCAGAGGAAAAACCGGGCGCGCTTTGGTCTTAATGTCAGTAACCTCTCTTTTTTCTTATTGAGAGGTTAGGCGTGGCTTTTCAGACTTTTGAGTCGTACCGATGCTTCTGTTCTTACGATCTGGTCGTCCTGGCTTCGCTTTCCTTCCGGTGGGAGTCGAACTGGTGCACTTAGCAGTTGAAGTCTTCGCCATTGCGATCCTTTTTACGACAGGCCCTTCGCCCCCTGTAACTTATCTTCGCTTCTATCGACAAGCACTCGAAAGGCTGTTGCCCAAGTAATTTATTTGTTCTCAGGGCTCGTTCGGTATTTCCTGTTTCTGCTGATTGGGAATACATTCAATCTGGCCTTCACGAGCGTTGTGTTGTTTCTCATTCCTCTCGATTCCCAATCCTTCCTCCCCCTCTACTTGTGTTGTCAAGGGCCCTTCTCCCCTTCCCTCATTTTTTGAAAAAAACTTAACCCTGAAACGATTTGGTTCTTCATACAACGTGGCGATCCTTCATTATGTCGGATCGATTCTTCCTTTTGGAGTCGTACACCCGATCACCATCCCGATAAAAACCCCAACCCTCTCCCACGCCAAATGTTAAACACTTTAGCGCGTTTTGGTAAAAGACGGCGGGGTTTGGGGGTTTTTTCCCTTCACCGAAAGGGAGCCGGTTCTGGTCAAGGGGGCTGACGATTTTCCCCATCACCCCCTGATATTTGCAACGGAGTGGGTTTTTCTTTTTCTCCATGCCTGTTTGTTTGCGATGAGGGCCCGAACTCTTGCACACCGACCCACGGCTTCCAAACGAGTGATCACTGCCCTTGGATTTCTACTCATCCAGCCCCCTTCTTTCTCTTCTCTGCAGACAGATCGTTCCTTCCCCCAATTTGATTGGTCCTTGATTTGCCGCTCATGGGCTTTCGTCTGATAAACCTCCCACGTTCCCCTGGCTCAGTATCCTTCGTGGCAGTGATCCGCGGACGGATTTGATCGAGGTTGTCATCATGTCCTTTTGCTTATCTTGAGATCATATGCAAGACGCCTTCATGCCCCCCCATCCTTTTTTCAAATAGATTGACTTTCCCCTTCTCCGCGACTCCCCTCTACACAGATCTCCCCCTGCAGGAGCCAGAAGTCGGTTTCCGCGTGATCCTTTCCTCTGGGCGCGGACGCCCATTTAATCCTGATCATCTTAGACGTCACTTCCCCCCCCGGAAAGCCCGATCGCGATTCCCATGTTTATCCTCCGAAATTTCTTCTTCCAGAACAAAACTCCTTCCTGTCACCCCCCCATCCGGGCACCTTCTGTTAGGTTCCTTCTGGAAGACAGGCCTGTGTCGCTTTCCCTAATTTCTGCCGCACCTTCCTATCGAACCCAGATCCGAGTCGTCCCAAACGGATGGGAGGGATCCCCCCATTCGCTCCCCAAGTTGCTGAATTTCATGTTTCCCCCGGTTGGTTCGGCTTTCCCCCCCTTTGTTGCTTATCTTCTTCTCCCCCCCCCCTTTTGTGTGAAGAGTTTTCAACAGCGCGACGTCGTTGCCTCAAGCACATTTGTTTCTACATTTTCATATCCATTTTTTGCCTGACTTTTTTTTTACACCCCCTCATCCCCACTCCGTTTTTTGGTCTCGATATTAGGTTCGGCAGTGAACCTGTTTGGCTCCCCGTGGCCGCTGCTTCCCTTTCCGCATCCCCCCTCCCTTTGACATGCATGGATTTTGTCGAACTTACTATTTTGTGCTGCCCTCGAATTCGGTTTTCTTCTGGAGTGATCTTCCCGTTCGAATATATTAGTCTAGGTTCCGTTCCGCCCGCTTCATAGCCGATCTGCTACACCCCGCTTTATCATGTCTTCTTTCGCCTTTTTTGACAATCACGAGTTGAAATCTCCGTGCCGGAGCAGGTTAGTTTTGGTGGTACGTCCCGAAGTCATTTCCAGATCTCGACTTGACGGCCATGGTGCGGTTTTTGACTCCTCTAGGAATTTTTCCCTTTCTCGTCCTGACTCAGAAGAACCAGTCAGACCACTGATAAGAAGCCGTCGCCTGCTCTGGCCCACGGCGGTGGCCTCTACGGGTCTTTTCTGTGTAGTATATGCCACGCTCGTCCGCAAAAGATCCCACTCATACTTTTGGTTCTCCCCTTGAACTCATACGGCACCTTACATGACGACCCCCTTCATAATTGCTGGATGCTGATCCAAAGAATTCACTGGAGTGATCTCGAGGCTGTTGCGAAGTGGCGGTTCTTTCTGACCCTTCGCAACGCCCACAATCCTTTCATCGTGACCCTCCTACATGTACTAATTTACGCGGTCCTAACCAATTGGGAAATCTTGGCACCCCCTCATTACTGCATTTTGTTCAATTCTTCTGAAACAACGCCCCCCGAGCCGCGTTTGAAACCAGACCCCCCTCCCCCGTCTCCTGTTGGAGGATCTTTTCCTCCGCCATCCTTCAAACTTTCCGCAGAGGCCGCCCCATCCCCTTCTGTTCCCACCCACTCTGTTTAACACTTTTTCTCAATGAAGTTCCCAGCGGCGCCCTTTTTGAACTCAGCCGTCCCCTACTCTGCAGGAGACTTGTGCATCGACTCTTTTCCTGAGCCACCGCCGCTCTCGTTAAGGAACGAGTACACGTAGTGGTTTCTTGCCCACTCCCGCCGTCCCCCGGCCCGTACCATCCTCAAATATTTCCGCCTTCGAGTTCCTTGGATCCTATATCTCGGACCGTCGTCCCAGCTGAATCCTTTCGCGTCCTAGTGGTATCTTCATGTAGAAGTTCTTCCACCGCGCATTACCATTTCGTGTCCCGTCTTTATCGAAGCTAGTACCACTCACTCAGCGATGGACCTGTCTTCGCCCTCATTCACGCCCCCCATCGAGCCCGATAATCTGATTACATTTCTTTACAGGATCCCTGTTTTTCCGCTTTCAATCGGACTTTGCTTTTTCCTTTATTAGACGTTTATCTTAATCGTTTTTTCCTCCTGACTGCCTTTGTGCAAAGTTGCCTGCCCTTTTCAACAAATCTTGACTGTTGTATTTTTTGAAATTCTGAAAGGGAAACCCCTCCCTATATACTGGAGGAGCGGCCGTTATCCCGACGCAGCTTCTATTTCCTCACTTTTGTTGAGCTCCTCTTGCTGAGTTCTTGGTATGACGTATTGCCTCAAGCCAACTCCATTCTCCCTTAGTCTTTTTCCCCTTTTACTGCATTTTTACGTTCCCCCCCATCCCCCTCCCTTTCGGCCTTGTTCCTTCCACGGCACGGCAAAGAGGCTCAGTGCTCAGCGCAGGCAGGGCAGGTAGGAACCGTCACATTTTCCCCTCTTACTCAAGAGAATCCCCTAATTTCAACACTAAAGAGGCAAGCGATGGTCCCAAAAATGTGCAGCCTTTCCTCTCTTCCCCGCTGATTATCTTGGAGGTTAGCGTGGATGTGTCGAAGTGACTCAGATCTCTCTCGTTCGTGTTACGTGGGGGCTGATTTCGTGAGGTTCACCGGGGAAATGGATGGTCTTTTTTCCCGAGCTTCGACATTGAGACCGCCGAGGACGAGGGAAAGATTGAACCCCTGTGACTATTGACCCAAGTTCCCCTCCCCGGCGGTCTTTCCTTTTGTTTTCCTTTGGGTTTAACCTTTTTGGAATGATAGGAGGATTGGGGCAATACAAGTCCCGTTCACTGCTGGCCTTCCCGCTGGTTTTCTTGTACTTACCCCCTTTCGATTACATCACTTTGCCAGATCGAGGCCTGATTTTCAAGAACTTACGACCCGTCTTTACTTCATTGAAACCAAAGGCACTGAAAAAGAGGCTCTTTTCATCCAACTGTTTATTGCCCCTTTAATCAGTGGGTAGGTTTCTCCTCTCCCAGAAACTACCCCAGTTGAGCTCAGTAGTGCTTTCCTCTCGTCCTCGTTACGTTCTTTTCGTTTTCCCTCATAGAAGAGTATCACACCGCAGATGCCCGACTTTGGGGGCGCCAACTTTCCCCACTTTTTCATCTCTTCACGCTTCAATCGTTTCCCTTCCATCTTTTGGCCAGTCTTCCAATGGGTTTGTGGTCGTCCGATTGCAATGTAACGAGCCACCGCAACGTCTGTCACGCTTCACACTCCATTTTCGATTCTTTGTCCTTCTCCACCCCCGAAACAATGATGCCCCTCCCGCTAATTCTCTACGTCTTGCCTTGAGTTTCCTCATCACGGGTGTGGGAGGCTTCCGTACTGCGTTGCTCTCTCTCACATCTCCCGATCCAGGAGTGTTCTTGATTTCGCGCTGGTCTTCGTGATGGTTCCGTAGCTTGGAATATGATTACTCGCTGCTTGACTTGCCCTTTCTCGTTGCCCTGGCGCAATCTTGTTGATCTTTCTATCTTTACATTTATAAAAAAATGCTGAGTCCCCTCCCTCCCGTTTTCTCCTTGATGCGCACCGCGGCGATGTCCTCCCTTCTACACTTCTGAAGGATAGGACTGTGACACTAGAATTCCCCCCTCTACTTCTATCGGCTTTAATTTCCTTTCCGACATCAGATTTTTCCTTCTTTGCATCACCCCAATTTCTACCAATCAATGTCGCCTTTTCCCCCCTTGCTGGTGGTCTGGTCCCTGAAGCCGGAGTCCCTGTTGCCTTTTTTCCCAATCTTTCCTAGGGCTCCTTCCCCCTCGAACCATTATCTTAAATGATGGGCATACCGGTCTTGTACCCAAACACAAGTCGTCAAACAGCTGCGCTGGAATTCCCTTTTCGTATTGCCTGTTGTTCCTGCAACGAACCCACCCATCACCTATCGCGCTGTTGATTATTTTCCTCTCTCCGTGTTTGTTCCAAGTAGGCTCAACCCTCGTCGCGTAGGCAGACGTTTTTTTCCCCACCCAGAGTTAGAATGTTACCATCTCTCTGCGCGACTGGTTGGGTCAAAATCTCATTAGGATCCGTTCTCTCTTCCTGTTGGCGGCAGTCATGATGTGCAAACGCCCCTCCCTGTGTCGAGTTTTTTCCAGTCCGCCCCATACTCCTCATTGAAAGGTCATGGATTTTGTTTTCGTCCAATTTGTTCAATTTTTCTTCCCCCGCAGAAATTTCAGTATGGCGTGCTCCCCAGTGAATCGCCGAATAGCATTCTGAATTTGGAACTGCGGCTTTCATCCGATTCTCTTTTCTACTTTATGCCCTTCCCCGACGCCGCATTTTCGAATCACCGAGGAAAAGCTTAGTGCTCTGATCCTTTTTAGTAATGTGTAAGCTAGCCCCGCTACCTTTCCCCCTATCCCGCGCGACTTCTGAACCAGCTATGGTGACGGACGAAAGAGGGAAGGTTTCTCCTCGAGAACTCTTTTACGGGCTACGAAAAGACTCGCCGCCAGACCCCCCTGTCCCCTTAGTTGGCTTCTACTGGGTTAGTCGTTGGGTTTCTTCGCTGAGAAGAATCAGCAGGAAAGCCTCCCAACTGCCCCATGGGAGTTTATTTGCCGCAGTTTCCGCTGCGGCTAATTTCGTGCATCATTGTGTCTTTTCTTGACGTTCCGTCCTTCCGAAAAGTGGCTTCGAGCCTTTTTTGTGAATAATTTGCAGGTGGCACTTGTCGCTTCTCTTCTAATCCCCCACCCACCCACATTTGCATGCGAGTCCCCTTTCCCCTCCATCCAGGTATACGATGAATAACTTGAATGAAATTAACAAATGGTTTCCCTCCTGCGAGGAACCCCCTTCATCATAATGGTCGTTCTCCCCTTCGATGACCCATTCCTTCAACCCCAGACCACAAAGAGCCGATATTTTACCCCGACGCGTCCGTTTGGCGCCTGAAGCACCCCATCTCCTTCCGAGCCGCCTATCCCAGTTAGATGAAGGCCCAATTTTTCCAGTGTCTTCATGAGTTTTCAGCCCTGTTTTCTAAGGTTAGCCGCGCTCTTTTGGACGAAACTTCTTTCATTCAGAAGTGGGCGAGATTCCAGATATTCCTAGCAGGGCTTGTCCACACGTCGTCGCTGTAATTGCCACATCAAGTTCTCCAGTTCCGCTTTTTTCCCAAAAATCCCATCCCGCCTTTCGTCGTGCTTAGGAGTCTGTATCTGACGGCGTCTGTCCCCCTTTTGAATCTTCAGCGTCCTAGTTTTTCCTCCCTTCCCTCTTTCCCTTCTTCAAACGAACCAGTTCGAACACTCAGTCGCCCATGCATTCCCACAGCCGGTCACCTCCCTGCCTTTCGATGTTACTTCATTTCTTCCCCTCATCCAGTTTCAATGTCGACACTATATGCTTTACCTGCTCGTTCCCCCACTTGCTGCCAATTTGGATCGAATTTCGTTTAGATTTGAAATTTCGCCTTTGTAGCTCCTTTTTTTCCGGAAAGGTCGTTGTTTCCTAGCGCTTCACGGGCCGTGCCTGACAACAACAGACTGGTTTAGTTCTACGGTAAAGGTAAAATTGCTGTTTTTACCTGAAAGCTCCTCCCTTTCCTTTTCTGGTCTGTATTTTCGGTATCTTCCAGAAGAGTCT